>Ga0256834_1000728_pt1 | contig 23326 bp, 21 predicted proteins | sample 4281140metaG_FD_190536 | JGI IMG/M metagenome (GOLD analysis project Ga0256834, IMG submission 190536) | Hydrothermal vent microbial communities from East Pacific Rise, Pacific Ocean - 4281-140 | ecosystem: Environmental > Aquatic > Marine > Hydrothermal vents | place: Pacific Ocean: East...
TGCGCAATAAAAAACATCACAATCTGTATGGCTGGCAACTTGATTAATAGCCGTAAAATATTGATTTTTACAATTAGTATTACAATGGCAATAATTAATGTAAATAAAGAGCTATTAACGCCAAATAATGTTGGAATGGACATTATTATTGTAATGAAAAAAGTAGTCCAAAAATCAGCAACTAAAAATGTTAAAAGCGCATTTAGGCGATTAAGCTGATTAAGAACAATCGCTGCTGCACCTATTTGAACAGCATAAATAGAGGAAGCAAAAATAATTGCCTCAAATGCGCTAAGATGTTGTTTCTCTGCTTGCCCCATAATAATTGGCAAGAAAGCACTAATTGCAAGAGAAATAAGCAGTGCAATGCTTGCGCCAATAAATCCATAATATGAACTATCAAAAAACTTTGCGGCATTTTTATCATTAAAAATAAGCGCCTTCATGCCCCTTGCAGCTAATATCATTTCATTAATAAGTGTCATTTTCATAATGCCTCAAACGCTTTATATTTTTATGCTTTGTGTTTGCTTGAATATAAAAATTTGTCAATAGATAAGTTAGCAAGGTCGGGCAGCTTTAGCGGCGTGGTGCATGTTTACTCAATTTATCAGGACAGCGAGCAGACATGCTCGCCGCTGCTAATGCAGCGCCCCATCGGAGCATGAGCGCAGCGAATTAGCGTGAGATATATAAGAGCGTGGCGTAGTGCATGGGGTTTGAAGTCCTGTGTGCCTATTATTCCACCACTCCTGCATAAATAAATCCAAACACCTTGCGAAAACTAAAAAGTATTTCCCTAAAATAAGAATTAAAAATAGAGTGACAATTTTCCTGATATCATTTAAGAAGGTGCATTAAATAATAATAATAACAACAATAATCAAACGGGAGAACTAATATGAATTCAACTTTTAAGAAAATTGCCATAGGCCTATCGGCTCTGATGGTATTTGCTGGATCAACCGGCATTGCAAGCGCAGATAAGCTTGACGATGTTCTGGCTTCGGGCAAATTACGCTGTGCTGTTGTGCTTGATTTTCCACCAATGGGCTATCGTGATGCTGATAATAACCCAGCAGGCATGGATGTTGAAATGTGTAACGATCTTGCAAAAGAAATGGGCGTTGAAGCTGAAGTTATGGGTGTAACATGGGCAGAACGTATTCCTGCACTTATTTCTGGTAAAGTTGATGTAGCAATTGCTTCTTCTTCTGATACGCTAGAGCGCGCTAAAACAGTTGGCTTTACTATTCCTTATATGGTGTTTCAATTCCAAGCATTACTACCAGCTGATTCAAAAATTGAAACATGGGAAGATCTAAAAGACGCACATGTTGGCGCAGCGATTGGCACAACATATGAAAGCTCTTTCACAGATTATAAAACTGCTAATTGGGCTGATGCTCCAGGTAAACTTTCTACCTTCCAAAGCGAAACAGAAACATTTATGGCTGTTTCTCAAGGTCGTGTTGACGCAGTAATTTCAACAGATACTGGCATTGCAAACGTAGTTGCATCTGGTAAATTTGGTGATCTAAAAGCAGGCCCTGTTGCTCCATTTGGTGCTGACATTGTTGGTATGATGACGCTTCGTAAAGAATATGGTTGGATCAACTATATTAATCTTTTCATAAACCGCTCATATCGTTCAGGCCGTATGCAAGAACTTTATAGTGAGTTTATTGGTGGTGACATGCCTGATCTAACTTCGACAGGTGTTTATTACTAATTCCTAAGGGATAATTAAATTGCGCGCGCATTTTTTTGATTAAAGTGTGCGCGCAATATTTTTATGAGAGGGTGACATGGATTATCAATTCTTGTGGCGGCCAGTTTTTAAGGCCTTGCCCGAACTAGTTGATGCAGCATTTCTTACTATGCAAGTATCAATTATTTCTATGATTATAGGATTGTCAATCGGTCTATTACTCAGCTTTGGTCGGCGCTCAAAATATTTCATACCTCGTACATTATCTACAATCTGGGTTGAGTTGGCTCGTAACACACCAGTATTATTTCAAATTTTCTTTTTCTATTGGGGGCTTGGTGAGTTTGGAATTTTCCTAAGTTCCTATGTCGCAGTTGTTACCGCTCTTAGCTTTAATACCGCAGGCTATATGGCAGAAACTTTTCGTGGTGGTTTTAATGCTATCTCAAATACACAACTGCAAGCTTCTAGATCATTGGGAATGAGTTTTTTACAAACTCAGCGCTATATAATAATACCGCAAGTTTTGCGTGTTGTTTATTATCCAATGACCAACCAGTTCATCTGGGTAATTCTAATGAGTTCATTAGGAATGTTAGCGGGCTTACGTGAACTCACTGGAGAAACGCAATATTTTAATTCAAGAACATTTAGAACTTTTGAGTTTTTTGCGGCCACCGCAGTCATTTATTACATAATCGCAAAACTCGTCATGATTGCTGCCAGACTTCTCGGCTGGAAGATATTTAAGGGGGGAAAAACATAATGGATCCCGCTGGCAACGCATTTACCGACCTTCGATGGGTTGATTTATTATTTTTAGGAGAGGCAGCGATACGCACGATACAAATCTCCGCTGTGTCGATCCTCGTGGGCACAGTTATTGGAGTTATCCTTGGCTGGATGCTGGCCTCAGGGAATATATTTGTTCGCCTTTTAGTAAATTCCTTGCTTGATGTATTTCGCTCAGTACCGCTGATAATTCAGCTAATCCTGTTTGATAGTTTTGTTTCAATCGCTGGTTTTCCAATGCCTGCCTTTTGGTCAGGAACGATTGTTCTTTCAGTCTATACAGCGGCACTTGTGGCGATGGTTGCTCGTGCTGGCATTGAGGCAGTTGATCCTAATTTACGCCGAGCGGCACGCTCGCTTGGTATGGGCTATTGGCAAGACATGCGCTATATAGTTTGGCCAGTTGGTATCCGTGCCGTATTCCCCTCATGGATTGGCGTGTCGCTTTCAGTGCTTAAAGATAGCGCTTTGGTTTCAGCAATTGGGTATATTGAATTATTGCGAGCTTCACAAATATTAACAACCAAAACACAAGAATCGTTCAAAATAATGCTATTGGTCGGTCTGTTTTATTTCCTCATGTCCTACCCGATTTCAAAGGCTGGCGATTACATAGAGAAAAAGTGGCAACAATGATAGAACTTAAAAATATACATAAATCATTTGGTGATCTAAAAGTGCTTAAGGGCATTGATCTCAAGGTAAAAAATAAAGAAGTGCTCTCAGTTATTGGAGCGTCAGGCTCAGGTAAATCCACCATGCTTTATTGCATCAATGGGCTTGAACCTATTCAGGGAGGTAGCATTAGTGTTGACGGAGTAGTGGTCAATGATAAGGCAACTGATCTAAATAAGTTAAGACAAAAAATCGGCATGGTATTTCAGCAATGGAATTCTTTTCCGCACCTAACGGCACTTGAAAATGTAGCACTAGCACCAAGAGTTGTGAAAGGTCTAAGTAAAAACGAAGCAAAAGAAATTGCCGCCAAACAGCTTGCTCACGTAGGTATTGGCGATAAGCTAGATGTGTACCCATCGGCACTTTCTGGCGGGCAACAACAGCGCCTAGCAATCGCTCGTGCGCTAGCCATGGAGCCTAAATATATGTTGTTTGATGAAGCAACTTCGGCGCTCGATCCAGAACTAGTTGGCGAGGTGCTTGATACTATGCGCATGTTAGCATCTGAGGGAATGACAATGATTGTAGTAACTCACGAAATGGGTTTTGCTCGTGATGTATCAGACAGAGTAGCATTTTTCCATGAAGGAAGAGTAGAAGAAATCGGCCCTGCAAAAACGGTGCTTAGTTCTCCTAAAAGCGAGTATTTACAAAAGTTTTTAGCAAAAGTGCATTAGAGCTTAGTGCTAAGGTATGCTTTGAGTGAGATATATTAATGGCGCACCCGAGGCGATTCGAACGCCTGACCTCTGCCTTCGGAGGGCAGCGCTCTATCCAGCTGAGCTACGGGTGCAGTTATAGTTAAATTGTCTATAAAATAAAAAAACAGCAATTAATAGCTTATCATTAAAATAGCTACTAATATTTTGATTAAGCATAAAAAAGCCCGATAGTTTTCTATCGGGCTTTCTCATTTAGATTTTTTACTGGTTTGCTAAAACACTAATATTAAGCAGTGCAAGCAAAGCTGGTGGGTTATTCACCAGAGCTACAAAAGCCATAATAGGCGTAGAGTTTTCTGGTTTTACCTTTATCTCAATGTTTTTTGGATCATTTAGATATGCGCTAACGGCAGTGCTAACTTGCTCTTGCAGTTCAGGAACTTCAAATTCGGCTAAAAACATTGGCGCCATCATAACTAAACCCGGTACCATTTTATCACGAGTTGTGCCTTGTTGTGCAGCTACTAGATCAAGAATTTTAGTAGAAATACCATAATCTTCAAAACTAATAGAGAACTCATTTAATGACATGCGTGCCGCCATAGACATCAACATTTCCATATTTTTTGCTTCATATTCAGGAGAGGCAGGATCTATTCCAGCTAGTTCTTTATTTATTTTAGTAATGCTTTCAAACACCTCAAGAGTATAGCCTGAGAAATCCATCACCATATTGAGGCGACCAATATTTTTGAAATCAAAATATAATTCATCTATCTTCATGCGGCCATCAGCAAGCGTCCAAGTGGCATCGCCATAGATATTGCCTTCAATCTCTGTTAGACCAAAAGCGGTTAGACCTGCACGAGCCTCTTCATCTTCAATTTTGCTTAAATCGCTAAAAATGTCATTAACTTCAAATATGCTACTAAAAATGCTTCTATCATCATTAGAACCATTGGTTGCTCTAGTGCTTGCAATTTTGAAAGCTTCTTCTCCTTTATAAGAAACAGAAATTTCCCCTGTGCTAATCTCGTTATAAAGCGTCATATAAGAAAGCAAATCTTTCTCAGCATCTACAGGAACTAAAATATTATGAATAGTAATATCATTAACCTTGAAATTTAGATCATCATCAGTAAAATCAATATCTTCAAATTCAGCTCTTTTGGCACTATAGCCACCGTTCTTTGTTTCTTTTACGTCAAAAAACACTATTGGTGTATTTACCATTTCAACGCCCTTGGAATAGGCAATATCAGGACTTGACCAATCGCTTAGAGTAATTGTGTCGCCATCAACAGAAGCGTTTTTGAATTCAATATTCATGCCAGCACCAGCGCTTAGGGCTATTGAAAGTTTATCAGCAAAATCACGAGCATCAAGTGCTAGTGCGCTAAGTGGGAAACTAAGTGATGCAACGCTTACAAAAGTTGCAAGAGCTAATTTATTCATTCTCATTTTTCGTCCTCATTTTTATTGTACGGTTTTATATTCTAGCTTGTTTATATTTGTCTTATTTCAGATAAATCAATGGTAAATATGGCAAAATTAATAGTTAAGTTAAAAACTTATCAATAAATTGCGCCAAATCATTAGTTATATGGTGCACGTGATCTGCGTCATCAGCTCGCCCTAACTCCCAATTTTCTACATGCTCATGAGTAAAATCGTCATTGGGCACAACATGCACCGTTTGCATTCCTATTTGTGATGCTACTTTGAGATTTTTTTCTAAATCATCAAACATTATTGCCTTGTTGGTCTCAATCTCAAAATTATTGACAAACTTATCGTAAGCTATGGCTTTTGGTTTGGGGTTAAAGCCTGACATACGAATATCAAACATACCATCAAAAATATCACCAAAGCCAAGCTGCTCAAGTACGGCAGTTGCGTGCCCAATATCGGCATTAGTGAAAATAAATTTACGACCCTTAAGCGAAGTTATTTTTTCAACTAATTGCTTATCTTGTTTGACAATAGAATAATCAATTTCATGCACATTATTTAGATAATGATCAGGATCAATGCCATAATCAATCATTAACCCATTCATTGTTGTGCCATGATCACGATAATAATCTTTTTGTAAGCGTCTTGCCTTTTCGTGCTCAAAGCCAGTTATGCTCACTACATATTTGGTGATAAGAACATCAACTTGTGCAAATAAATCGCATGTTCTTGGATAAAGCGTATTATCAAGATCAAAGACGAAATTATCTATATGGGATAGGTTTTCTTTTATTCTTGTCGCCGTTGGTCGCTTTGCTCCCGACCCCGACACCCCCGCCGTTTTTTCTTTTTCCACTTTACATCTCGTTTAGCTGCGTGTTTTTCTTGTCGCTATTCATTTTTGCTCATTTTACTATCAATGTTCCAGCGCCATATTCGGTAAATAGCTCTATTAAAATAGCATGCTCAATTTTGCCGTTTAAAATAACCACGCCTTCAACACCATTTTCAAGCGCTTCAAAGCAAGTTTGCACTTTTGGAATCATGCCGCCATGAATTGTGCCGTCTTTTATCAATGTTTTTGCTCTTTTAATAGTGAGTTTGGGGATAAGGTTATTATCCTTATCAAGCACACCTACAACATCTGTAAGGAATAATAATCTCTTTGCTTTGAGCGCACCGGCAATAGCGCCAGCAAAAATATCTGCGTTAATATTATAGGTGTGTCCGTCATTTCCAGCAGCAACAGGGGCAATAACTGGTATCATTTCAGAACTTGCTAGCATATTTATAACAGAGCAATCTATTTTATCAGGCTCACCTACAAATCCTAAATCTATTATTTTTTTAATATTGCTATTAGGATCAATAATTTTTTTACTGGTTTTTTTTGCTACAACCATATTGCCATCTTTGCCGCAAAGCCCAATGGCTTTTTCGCCCTGTTGATTAATCATCGCAACAATTTGTTTGTTGATTGAGCCTGCTAGCACCATCTCAACAATTTCTATGGTTTTTTCATCAGTTATGCGCAACCCATCGGAAAATTCTGACTTAATGCCCATTTTTTCAAGCATCCTGCCAATTTGTGGACCGCCGCCATGCACAATTATTGGGTTTAGCTTTGATTGCTTTAATAGAGCAATATCACGGGCAAAAGCCGTTGAAAGCTCAAAGTCACCCATGGCATGTCCACCATATTTAATCACTACCTGCTTTCCCTTATAGCGTTGCATATAAGGTAAGGCATTGGCTAAAATTGCGGCATCTCTTGATGAATTTTGTTGATTTTTCATTTTTTTATCTATCTATTGCAGTTGATTTCCTTTTAGCGTGAAAAAATATAAATGTCATTGTCTTATGCGACTTTATATTAAACTTACTAAATCCAAAGAATTAACAAATGAAAATTACAATTTTACAAGTTGGGCAAACTCCAGAAATGATGCAAAATCGTTTTGAGCGTTACCCAAAGCAATATCAAGGATTATTACTTGCTAATGGTGAGGATTTTTCATTTGATATTAAATATATAATTGAGGGGGAGGAGTTTCCATCTCACTTGGAGTTAGAGGGGGTAATTATTACTGGTTCTGCCCATTCGGTATATGATGATATTGCTTGGATTGAGCCTTTGCGTGATTTTGTCAAACAAGCATATGCACTAAAAACCCCTATGGTTGGCATTTGCTTTGGTCATCAAATAATGGCCGATGCGCTTGGTGGCACAGTTGAAAAATCTCATAAGGGCTGGGGAATAGGTCGCCATGTTTATCGCTTAGAGCAAAGGCCTGATTTTATAAATGGTACAAGCGATGAAATAGCTGTTGCATGTTCGCATCAAGACCAAGTGGTCACAGTGCCTGATAAGGCTGAAGTGTTTTTAAGTTCTGATTTTACGCCCAATGCAGGTTTGATCTATAATAATGGCGCAGCAATTTCACTGCAACCGCATCCAGAATTTGATAAAGATTATGCTGTTGCCTTAGTTGATAGACTTAGGGGCAATAGTTTGAGCGAAGAGCAAGCAAATTTGGCGACGCGCTCTCTTGATGCGCCGCTTGATAGAATGAAGGTCGGAGATTTTATTGCAAGATTTTTTAAGCAAGCAAGGCAAACCTAGCGCTTTCTGAGCGCTACGTGATTAACTGAATGATCAGAGCTTTTTGTTAGAATAAGGTCAGCTCGTCCTCTTGTTGGCAAAACATTTTGCCTTAGATTTTCTAAGTTTATTGTCTGCCAATAATGATTAGCTAGTTTTAGCGCTGCTTTTTCATCTAACTTTGAAAATTGATGAAAGAAAGAATTTGGATCTTTAAAGGCGGTTTTTCTCAAACGATGAAAGCGCTCAACAAACCACTTTTCAAGATCATTTTCATTAGCATCAATATAGATAGAAAAATCAATAAAATCTGAAGCAAAAATTATTGGATTACCATTCTTTGGCAAATCTCCAGCTTGTAAAATATTAAGCCCTTCAACAATTATTATATCCGCCTTTTCAATTATTTTTTGTTTACCCTCAACAATATCATAAATGAGATGCGAATAAATCGGCGAACTTACATTGTCCTTGCCAGATTTAAGATCGGCTAAAAACCTAATAAATTTAGCCCTGTCATAGCTTTCAGGGAAACCTTTTTTTTCCATCAAGGAGCGTTTTTCAAGCTCTTTGTTAGAATATAAAAACCCGTCCGTAGTAATTAATTCAACTTTTGGCGAATTTGGTAGGCGCTGCAATAGTGCGTGCATAATGCGAGCGGTGGTTGATTTGCCCGCTGCAACTGAACCTGCCACACCAAAAATAAATGGTACTTTTTCGCCATTTGTGCCTAAAAATTTAGTTGATGCTTTATGCACCTCTTTCACTGCTTCAACATAAAATGATAGTAATCTGGTGAGCGGTAAATAAATTTCTTCGGCCTCAATTAGTGAAATAGGATCATCTATTGAGCGCAATCTCTCAATGTCTTTTTCCTTAAGCGTCATCGGCTCATCGGCACGCAATTTTGCCCATTCGCTTTTACTAAATTGATGATATGGCGAGAGGGAATCACTCATTTCATTGACCAATTTTTCGAGAGGATTTTTCAGCTAAACCAGATTGCTTGGTGCGATTTTCTAGCTCTTTAAGAACTTCGCTTAATTCAACGCCCGAAGATTTTAACAAAATAAGTAGATGATAAAGCACGTCTGCCGCTTCGTTTTTCAGCTCATTACTATCCCCAGTACTAGCCGCAATAATTGCTTCGATTGCCTCTTCGCCAAATTTTTCAGCGCATTTTTTTGTACCCTTAGCTAATAATTTAGCACTATAGGATTGCTCAGGTGAAGCGAGCGCCCGCTCATCAATTATCTGCTTTAATTGCTCAAGAGTAAAAGTCATTTTCTTGCTTTCAATTATCAATTCGCATTTTTATGCCATTATCTGCCATATATTGTTTGGCTTGTGCAATAGAGAAAGTGCCAAAATGAAAAATTGATGCCGCAAGCACTGCACTTGCGCCTCCACGTTTAACGCCCTCAACCAAATGTTCAAGCGTACCAACGCCGCCAGAGGCAATTAGAGGAACTGATACTGCGTCAGAAATTTTACGGGTTAATTCAAGGTCAAAGCCTGATTTTGTGCCGTCCCTATCCATTGAAGTTACGAGCAATTCACCAGCACCTCGATTTGCCATATCTATGGCAAATTCAAGCGCATCTATGCCAGTTTCTTTGCGTCCGCCATGCGTAAATAGTTCCCATTTTTCGCTCTCAACTTTTCTAGCATCGACTGAAACCACAATACATTGATTGCCAAATTTATCTGCTGCACGAGAAATAAAATCCCTGTCTTTTACAGCGGCAGAATTTATCGCCACCTTATCAGCACCGCATAATAATAATTTTCGAATATCCTCAAGCTCACGAACACCGCCTCCAACTGTTACAGGCATAAAACAATGTTCAGCGGTTTTTTCAACAATGTCAAAAATATTATCACGCCCCTCATGGGTTGCAGTAATATCTAAAAAACATAATTCATCTGCCCCAGCCTTGTCATAAGCAATAGCCGCTTCAACTGGATCGCCAGCATCAATAAGATCAACAAAATTCACGCCCTTAACAACACGGCCATCTTTTACGTCAAGACAGGGTATAATTCGGGTCTTAAGGCTCATGCTGAAATTCCCTTAATCATAGCAAGTGCTTCATCAACATCTATACGCCCATCATAAAGCGCACGACCAGAAATAGCGCCTTCTAAAATCTGCATTTCAGGCTTTGTCATTATTTTTATATCGTCCATAGAAGCTAAACCACCTGATGCAATAATTGGGATAGAGGTCGAATTGGCTAGTTCAAGCGTACTATGCCAATTTATGCCAGCTAAAATCCCGTCCCTATCAATATCGGTATAAATTATTGCACTAACTCCTGCACCCTCAAAGCGTTTGGCGAGTTCAATAGTGCTAAGTTCAGAGCTTTTTGCCCAGCCTTCTATGGCTACCTTGCCCCCCTTAGCATCAATACCCACCGCTACTTGGGAGGGAAATTTTTTACATGCTTCAATGACTAATTTGGGATTTTTAAGCGCGACCGTGCCTAAAATCACTCGTGCCAGACCTTTATCAAGCCAATTTTCAATATGCTCAAGCGTGCGAATACCACCCCCGAGCTGCACTGGAAAATCAACCGCCTTCAAGATATTTTCAACCGATTGACCATTAATGCTTTCACCAGCAAAAGCACCGTTTAGATCAACTACGTGTAAATATTCAAAGCCTTGATTTTCAAAGCTCTTGGCTTGGTTTGCAGGATTATCGTTAAAAATAGTTACCTGCTCCATATCACCTAATTTTAGGCGCACGCATTGCCCATCTTTAAGATCAATCGCTGGAAAGAGAATCATGCTCTATTACTCATGTTTGCCACCTTAAAAAATTCTCAAGTAATTTTAAGCCAAGCGCTTGGCTTTTTTCGGGGTGAAACTGCACGCCAACCATATTATCCTTTGCAATCATAGCTGTGATATCACCGCCATAATCACAAGTTGCAATAATGTCTTGCTTTTCATTTGCTTCAAAATGATAAGAATGCACAAAATAGGCGTGCTGCCCATTTTTGCCATTATCGATATTTTTAAGCAAAACATGTTTTTGCTTAAAAATAAGCTCGTTCCAGCCCATGTGCGGAATTTTTAATTTGCTATCTTTTGGTGCAATTTTTTTAACCGTTCCGCTAATCCAGCCAAGCCCTTTATGTTTGCCTTTTTCTTCGCCAAAATCTGCCATGAGCTGCATTCCAACACAAATACCCAAAAACGGCACGCCCTGCTTGATAACTCGCTCAATAAGGATTTCTTCAATCCCCTCAATCGATAAAAGCCCCTGCTTGCAATCGGCAAATGAGCCAACCCCCGGAAGCACAATCCTATCCGCTTTTAAGATTATTTCAGGGTTTGAGCTAACAATAATATTTGGGGGTGTTTCTAGCTCATTGCCAGCACGCAATAATGCCTTTTGCGCTGATTTTAGATTACCAGAGCCATAATCAATTATGGCAATATTTTCACTCAACTTATGACCCCAACCTAAAATTAATCAAAGCAACTTGCGCTTGCTCATAATCACTAGCAATTATATCGCCGCTAGCTTTAAGCCCTTTTCTTTTAAGCGCTCTTGCATAAATATTTGTCGCTTCAAAACCAATATAAATGGCGCTTAAAACATAAAGCCAGAATGTCGCCGCACCGCCAACAAAAGAATAAATTATTCCAAGCACAAACATTGTTGCCAACCAAAGCACTAATTCAAGCCAAAGGTTTTTACTCATTAGCCAAAGAGGCAGCAGGAATGCTGCAAACCAGATAAATTTTTCATCTATGATTATATAATCATCATCTTTTAATTGCTCTGAGGAGATATTAGGCTTTTGTAAAATTTGAAAAATAGACATTTTGTTCTCAATTATTGCTAGAGGCTACCTTTGGTTGATGGTATCATATCGGCAGTGCGCTCATCAATAGCGACGGCTTTTTTTAGAGCTCTTGCCAACGCCTTAAAACAGCTTTCTGCAATATGGTGATTATTATCGCCATAAGGCACTTCAACATGTAAAGTAATGCCTGCATTCATTGCAAAAGCCTGAAACCATTCACGAAATAATTCAGTGTCCATTTCACCAACTTTATCAGAAGTGAAAGTAACATTCCATACCAAAAATGGACGACCTGAAACATCAAGTGCAACATTGGCTAATGTGCCATCCATAGGTAAAGAAGTGCTAGCATAACGGCTAATGCCCTTTTTATCACCAAGCGCTTGTTTTATTGCTTGTCCAAGCGCAATAGCGCTATCTTCAGCAGTATGGTGAAAATCAATATGTAAATCACCTTTTGCTTTAATTTCAATATCAATAAGCGAATGTTTGGCGAGTTGATCTATCATATGATCAAGAAAACCAATAGATGTGCTAATATTATGCACACCCGTGCCATCAAGATTGATAGTTACTGAAATATCAGTTTCATTAGTTTGCCGTGTTATATTTGCTGTTCGCATGATTAAACTCCAAAAAGACAAGATTTATCTAACAGTTTTTTATAAATATGAAAAGCCAAACAATGATGAAATAATTTTGTTATTTGCAATTATAATAAAATCACCTAAATGATAAGATAGATTAAAAAAAATGAGGATTTAATGGCTCACGATAATAATATTCCAACATGGCACGGCACAACAATAGTTTCTGTAAGAAAAGGCAACCAAGTTGTTATGGCAGGAGATGGTCAGGTTTCGCTTGGCCCAACGGTGATTAAACATTCAGCTAAAAAGGTGCGCCTTTTAGCTGGTGGCAAGGTTATTGGTGGATTTGCAGGGGCTACGGCCGATGCTTTTACGCTATTTGAGCGGCTTGAAGCCAAACTAGAGCAATATCCAGATCAGCTTATGCGAGCCTGTGTTGAATTGGCTAAAGATTGGCGCACCGATAGATATTTGCGCCGTCTTGAGGCGATGATGTTAGTTGTGAGCGCAAGTGATTCGCTGGTTTTGACTGGAACTGGTGATGTGTTAGCGCCTGATGAGGGCATTATGGCTATTGGCTCGGGCGGCAATTATGCTCTTTCAGCAGCTTTGGCGCTTAAAGACACCGATAAAAGCGCCAAAGAAATCGCCCTAAAAGCGATGGAAATAGCAGGTAAAATCTGTGTTTATACAAATGATCAAGTAACGCTTGAAACCCTAAAAACCAAAAAGAAATAATCATATAATGAGTGAAAATAATAATATAGGCGAAAATAATATTGAACAGAGCAATTATTCGCCACGTGAAATCGTATCAGAACTTGATCGCTATATTGTTGGACAAAAAGATGCCAAACGAGCGGTAGCAATCGCTATGCGTAATCGCTGGCGTCGCCAACAATTACCTGAAGATATGCGCCGTGAGGTTTCACCAAAAAATATCCTAATGATCGGGCCAACAGGAGTTGGTAAAACAGAAATTTCTCGTCGCCTTTCACGGCTTGCAAATGCGCCTTTTATAAAAGTTGAAGCGACCAAATTTACCGAAGTTGGTTATGTTGGGCGTGATGTTGAGCAAATGGTGCGTGATTTGGTTGAAATTGGCATTTCATTATTGCAAGAAAAAAGACGTAAAGTTGTTGAGGCAAAAGCACATATAAATGCCGAAGAGCGAGTTTTAGACGCACTGGTTGGAGCTAATGCACAAGATGGCACTCGCCAGTCTTTTAGGAAAAAACTACGTGAAGGCACGTTGGACGATAAAGAAATTGAAATAGAAGTTAGCGCCAGCGCTGCCGCCCCTCCTATGATGGATATTCCAGGAATGCCTGGTGGCTCTATGGGCATGATAAATATTGGCGATATGCTTGGCAAAGCCTTTGGCTCGGGCGGCGTTAAAAAGAAATTAAAAGTTAAAGACAGCTATAAATTATTGGTCAATGAAGAGTCCGATAAATTGCTAGATCAAGAACAATTACAACAAGATGCTATTGATCTAGTTGAAAATCACGGCATTATTTTCCTTGATGAAATTGATAAGGTAACGGTGCGTGAAGGTCGTTCGGGCGGTGATGTATCGCGTGAGGGCGTGCAACGTGATTTATTGCCATTAATTGAGGGCACAACTGTTTCAACCAAATATGGCCCTGTTAAAACCGATCATATATTATTCATTGCATCTGGTGCTTTTCATGTTGCAAAACCTTCGGACTTGCTGCCAGAATTACAAGGTCGCCTGCCAATAAGAGTAACGTTGCGTGCGCTAACAAAAGAAGATTTTATTAAAATTCTTAGCGATACTGACGCTTCTTTAATCAAGCAATATGTGGCTTTACTGGCGACTGAAGGTGTAACGCTTGAATTTAGCGAAAACGCTATTGATGCTATTGCTGAGGCAGCGGTTACGGTAAATTCCAATGTTGAAAATATCGGCGCTCGCCGCCTAGCAACCGTAATGGAGCGCTTGGTCGAGGATATCTCTTTTGATGCGCCTGATAAGGACGGGGAAACCATTAAAATTGATGCAAAATTTGTTAAAAAACAAGTTGGTGCATTGGTGGAAGATGCGGATTTAAGCAAATTTGTTTTGTAGTAATTTTACTATTTAATACGCTCAAGCATGATGATATCATGCACGGACTCAAGTTTTGGCTCAGGCAATTCAAGCACAAAGCGATCCATGCTTTTATCTATTGCACTTAGGCAACCAACTTGATTTCGTGTCTCATCTTGACCATAGAGCTTATAGATTTTTTCATAACCATAATTACTTGCGCCACTATAAGATAATCCATTACCTGCTTGCACCATAACTCCAAAAAAGTTTTGTGAGCCTGTGGTTTTATTAATTGTTAAAACCTTTGCCTCTGCTCTGATTTGACACTTAAACCAACCATATATAGTTAAATCAGTTAGTCCGCCCAATTTAATGGTACGACAATTATAATTACCTTCAACTTGATACATATCACTTATTGGCACAAAATCATTTTCAAACATCATAGCAACAAGTTTGCGATCGCTTTTATTGGTTGAGCGCATTGCCGCCCCAAGCCCTTTAGTGCGGCTAATTTCAAGCCGCTCCATTCTAACAATATCGCTTTTTTCAAGTTCAGGCCAATCGGGTAAATCACAAGCAGATTGTCCAGCAAATGCATTTGTACTCAATAAAGAAAAAACAATTACCAAAGAACTTTTTATTATTTTATTTTGCATCATAATATTTATTCCCTGCTTTCATTTAATAGAACTATATCTAATAATACTAGAAATTGTAACAAAGATATTTTTATGAATGAAATTGATATAGCAAATAGTTTTGCCTTCAAAGGCAAAAATCAATTTCTTCAAGTGCTAAACTTAAACGGATTGATGAAGTGCTAAAGCAATTATAGTTCTCTAATATCAACAAAATGCCCAGCAATGGCGGCGGCGGCGGCCATTTGCGGTGAAACAAGATGCGTGCGTCCCTTAAAGCCTTGACGGCCTTCAAAATTGCGATTGGAGGTTGAAGCGCAACGCTCTTTTGGCTTTAGCCTATCAGCGTTCATAGCTAAGCACATAGAGCAACCCGGCTCACGCCATTCAAAACCAGCTTCAAGGAAGATTTTATCTAAACCCTCTTTTTCTGCCTGCACTTTAACTAGGCCAGATCCTGGAACAACCATAGCGCTAACGCTAGAGGCTATTTTTTTGCCTTTAATCATAGCAGCAGCGGCTCGAAAATCTTCAATGCGACCATTAGTGCAAGAGCCAATAAACACTCTATCAATTTTTATATCAGTAATTTTAGTTCCAGCCTTTAGACCCATATATTCAAGCGCACGAACCTTTGAGGCTCGTTTGTTTTCATCTTCTATAAGGTTTGGATCAGGCACTACGCCTTCGATAGAAACTACATCTTCAGGCGATGTTCCCCAAGTTACAATAGGTGTAAGATTGCTGGCATCAATCACTAATTTTTTATCAAAATGCGCACCTTCATCACTATAAAGTTTTTTCCATTGTTCAACCGCTTTTTCATAATCTTTTCCCTTTGGTGAAAGCGGGCGACCTTTTACATAGGCAAATGTCTTTTCATCGGGCGCTATAAGGCCAGCTCGTGCGCCGCCCTCAATAGTCATATTACAAACGCTCATGCGCCCTTCCATTGAAAGCGCTTCTATTGCCTCGCCAGCAAATTCTATAACATAACCAGTGCCGCCAGCCGTGCCAATTTCACCAATGATTGCCATAATAATATCTTTAGCGGTTGCACCTTCTGGCAGCTCACCATTTACCTGCACTAACATATTTTTAGCTTTTTTCTGAATAAGCGTTTGTGTTGCTAAAACATGCTCAACTTCAGATGTGCCAATACCATGCGCTAATGAGCCAAAAGCCCCATGAGTTGATGTGTGGCTATCACCACAAACGATACTCATTCCCGGTAAAATAAAACCTTGCTCAGGGCCAATAATATGCACAACTCCCTGTCTTATATCCATCTCATCATAATAGGGCACGCCAAAATCAGCAGTATTTTTAGCTAAAGTTTCAACTTGCAACCTGCTTTCAGGGTCTTTTATGCCTTTTGAGCGATCAGTGGTTGGCACGTTATGATCTACAACTGCTAATGTGCGTTTTGGGGAGCGCACCTCTCGATTGCTAAGGCGCAAACCTTCAAATGCTTGCGGTGATGTTACTTCATGCACCAAATGGCGATCAATATAAATTAGCGATGTGCCATCTTCATTATTTGTTACAAGATGATTATCCCAAATTTTATCGTAAAGAGTTTTTGCCATTATATTATTGCCTAAATCAGATGAATTTAGTGAGGTTTTAGTTTGTGAGAGGGCTTTTGGTCAAGTATATTTTATTTCTTGATGCTTTGTTTTAGTGAAATAGCTAGTTCTTTGAAATTAACTCCGCCAAATCCCCAGATAGAAGTATTAAGCCCAATTTTTTTCTTTGCATATATGGCAATGGCGCTTTGCGCAATAATTCTGGCAATCATATTAACAATCGCTGCACCAATTATTCCATAAATTGGAATGACAATAAGTAAAATAGCAAAGCTTATAAGCATGATAGAGCCAAAAATGGCTACATATTGGCGTTCATGCCCAGTCATTACCATAACAATACGTGTTGGGCCAGTGGCCGCATCAACCAAAAGGCCAGCACTTAAAAGCAATAGAATAATTTTACCCTCTGCATAAGAAGCGCCAAACAATGAGAGGATTAAATCTCCGAATAAAAGATAGATGGTAAATATCCCAAGCGAAAAAATAAACCCAGCCCAAGTACAAAGCGAAGTAACGGCTTGCGCTTTTTCAATCTCTCCAGCATGAAAATGTCTAGAAACCATTGGGGCAATTACTAAAGTGATTGCATACATAAATAAAGTTATCAGACCAGCAGTGCGAAACGCATTAAAATATAGACCAGCACTTTCAGAAGCAATTAATAATCCAACAAGTACAATATCAATATTTAATGCAGCAGTATCAACAAGAGTTGAAATTAAGAACCAAAAACTTATTTTCCCACGTTTTTTTATATAAGGCTTAAGTGAAGAAAAGTGGATTTGTGTTTGATAGCCTAAATATTTTGCTATCATAAATTGAACAATCATTGCTAAAGACAGGGTAAATGACGCTAGCAATAAAGCCTGTGTCCCATTTAACTTTATGCCATAAAAAAATAATACCCAAACCACAATAGGCACACTTGCTTTCCATAATATATCGCGTGGAGTAAGAGCTGCCCAAACTGAGCCTTGCGCTCGAAGGGCAGAAGATCCATATTCAGCCATTGCAAGAGGTAAAATTAAAGAGGCGGCTGCCATAATAAAAGATAAAGATGTTAACTCATGACTTGTGGCAAGGTTAAAGAGCATCGTTATGGCAATTAGAGATAATGATATAATAATGCCAGCAATAATGACCAATGCCCAGCCAGCACTAAGCGCTTCATTTGCTTTCTTACGAAGTTTTTTGCCGATTTCTTCTGGCCAGAACCGTAAAATTGCAACCTCTTGACCAGCAGAAGCAGCAACAGCTAATATTGTTGCAAGCGCAAAACCAAAAGCAAATTGACCATAAAATTTTTCACTCATGGTGCGAGAAAGAATAACAAACATCAAATATGTAAGGCCTGCAGTTACTATTTTAACCAAAAGAGAAGCTATGGATTTTTTAAATCCTTGCATCACAATTGATTTTAAATCTGTTGGCTCGCTCTTATTCATCTTGCCATGTAGAGGCAAAAAGCATTTTTATCAGGTTAATTTATTGATTTAATCCAAAGATTTCTTGAATTGATGAAGCTACTTACTCGACAATTCATGCGAACATGAGCAAACTACATTATAAAAATTTCAAATAGTGATTCTATTTACATCGTTTCTGAGGTTTTGAATGAATTTTTAGGGGGTAATAAAATGAGCAATGAAGGTAATAAAGTCTTTTTGGCTTTAAGCGAGAGAGCAAAATATCTGGCAAAAAAAGAGCCAAATTTTGCTAATTTTTTAGCCCTTAGCATTGGATCGATTGACAATCATGATCTCTTAGGGCTTTCTCCCAAACATTTTGAGGAAATTTTACGCCATTCATATAAAAGATTACAAACTCGTGAGGCTGGCAAACATTTAATAAATATTTGGCAACCACAAGAGCAAAGCGATACATCAACTCCTTCGCAAGTCATTGATATTTTTGTTGATGATATGCCGTTTTTAGTTGATTCAGTGCTTGGCGCTATTCGAGCAATGGGCGGTAATATTAAATTAATCGGCCATCCAGTGCTTCCTTTGAAAATTGAGAATAAAAAACTTATAGTCCTATCTGCTCCGCAAAAGGATTGCACGCTTGAGAGTTTTTTACATATCCATATTGATCCTATTGGTGATGATGAAACTATCGAGCAATTATTTGATGAGCTTGATAGGGTTTTAATTGATGTGCGAAGAACGGTAAATGGTTGGCGCTCAATGCTTGAGCGTTTAGCAAAAGTTGTGAAAGATTATCGAGAACATTCACCAAATATTTCAGAGCTAGATAGTGCAGAAACCACCCATTTTCTTGCATGGCTGGCAAATCATAATTTTACCTTTATGGGGATGCGTGAATATTCACTTAGCACAAGAGAAGATAATCTTACTCTTGAACCAATAAAAAATAGTGGCTTGGGCATATTAAAAGATGAGAACTATAGATTTTTGCGTCATGGCGAAAAATTAGTTGAAGTAACCAAGCAACACTTGGAATTTTTTAAGCGAGATGACCCGTTAATGGTAACAAAGGCCAACATTCGCTCAAACGTTCATAGACGCACATTTTTAGATTTTATTTCGGTAAAAACCTATGATGAAAGCGGGAATGTAAAAGGCGAATTGCGCATGGTTGGTCTATTTACCTCCATGTCCCTTAATACCCCACATATTGAAGTTCCCTTCATTAGACGTAAAATATCCGAAGTAATGAAACGCTCGGGCTATGCGCCAAAAAGCCACGCTGGAAAAGCATTAATGGCAGCTTTGGATAATTATCCCCGTGAAGAAATTTTTCAAATTTCTGAAGGTCTATTGTTAGAATTTGCAAAAATTATATCAACTCTTCCCGATCGCCCGCAAATTCGTGTGCTACCAAGAATTGATCCCTTTGATAATTATGTTTCTATCATGTTATATTTACCTCGTGATAGATATACATCAACATTGCGTGAGCAAATTGCGCAATATTTAGCAAAAAAATATAATGGTCATTTATCTGCTTATTATCCATATTTCCCTGAAGGGGAATTAGTTCGTGTTCATTTTATTATTGGTCGTCGTGAGGGCAAAACTCCAATAATTGAGCGTGAAATATTAGAAGCAGAAGTTAGTGATTTGACCAAGAATTTTGGTGATAGATTAATTGAGGCAGCCGATAATCCTGCAGATATTGCTAATTATAAAGATAGCTTTTCACCAGCTTATCAAACCAATAATTCGCATATTGAAGCGCTAAAAGACATTGCTATATTAAATGAATTAGAACAAAGCGATCGCATTTCGGTTAGATTTATTGCGCAAGATCTGCAGAACGATGAGGACGCTTCACAAGACATTCAATATAATTTACGCCTTTATCATGTAGCAACGCCAATTCCGCTTAGCGACCGTGTACCCATGCTTGAAAATTTTGGCTTTAGGGTAATTGATGAGCGTTCCTACGAAGTGCGCCCACAAGACGGAATAAAGCGTTTTATCCATGATATGGTTATTGAAGCTAACAATGAGCAAATAATTGACATAGAAAAAATAGCAAGCGTTTTAGAGGATGCGATAATTGGCGTTTGGGACGGTTTTGCTGAAAGTGACGGCTTTAACGAATTAAGCACTATTGCATTATTAAAATGGCAAGATGTATCAATTTTACGGGCAATGGGGCGCTACTTAAAGCAATTAGGCGTATCATTTTCACAAAAATATATGTGGAACACGCTGTGCACTCATTCTGATATAGCAAAAGAACTTATTGATCTATTTTACGCTTCTTATGACCCTAAATTTGAAAAAGATAGGGAAACTGAAATTAGTCGCTTAAGCGAAGAAATATTATCGCAATTAACGCAAATTAGTTCAGCCGATGAAGATAGGATTATTCGTCATTTCTTAAATTTAATAGATGCCTCACTTAGGACTAACTTTTTTCAGCGACAAGAGGACGGCGCACGCAAACCTGCTCTAGCGATGAAATATGATTGCCATAAGGTTGATGGCATGCCAGAGCCTCGCCTTTATCGTGAAATATTTGTCTATTCCCCAATCGTTGAAGGAATTCATATGCGGGGCGGAGAAATTGCCCGTGGAGGCTTACGCTGGTCAGATCGTCCTGAAGATTTTAGAACCGAAGTTTTGGGGCTTGTTAAAGCGCAAATGGTTAAGAACGCAGTGATTGTTCCCGTTGGCTCAAAGGGCGGCTTTGTGCCCAAAACCATGCCAGCAAACCCTGATAGAGAGACTTTCATGTCTTTTGGCATAGCGGCATATAAGATTTTCATTGGCACTTTACTTGATGTAACCGATAATCTTGACGGTGATAAAGTAATAGTTGCGCCAAATATTATTCGTAAGGATGAGAACGACCCATATTTAGTTGTGGCAGCCGACAAGGGCACGGCTAGTTTTTCTGACATTGCCAATGGTATTTCTGAGCAGCGTGGGTTTTGGCTTGGTGATGCTTTTGCCTCTGGTGGATCTGTTGGTTATGATCACAAAAAAATGGGCATTACGGCACGTGGTGGCTGGGAAGCGGTCAAGCGGCATTTTCGTGAAATGGATAGGGATATTCAAAGCGAGCCATTTAGCGTTGTTGGAATTGGAGATATGTCGGGCGATGTGTTTGGCAACGGTATGTTGCTTTCAGAGCAAATAAAATTACTTGGCGCTTTTGATCATAGGGATATTTTTATTGACCCTAATCCTGATGTCGCAAGTTCTTTTGTTGAGCGCAAAAGATTATTTGAGATGGGTCGCTCTACTTGGCAGGATTATAATAAGGAATTGCTTTCAAAGGGCGGTGGGATTTATCCTCGCTCCTCAAAAATAATTGAATTATCTGATGAAGCCGTTTCAATGTTGGGCTTAGATAATAATAAGCTAACTCCAAATGAGCTTATGAACGCTATCCTAAAAGCAGAGGCTGATCTTTTATGGTTTGGCGGAATTGGTACTTACATTCGCTCAAGTTCTGAAAGCGATGCGGACGCTGATGATAGAGCAAATGATGATATTCGCATTAGTGGCAAACAAGTGCGAGCAAAGGTTATTGGTGAGGGTGCTAATCTTGGAATTACCCATCTTGGGCGCATAGAATTTGCGCTAAATGGTGGGCGTATTAACACAGATGCGATAGATAATTCAGCTGGTGTGAACTCATCGGATCTTGAAGTTAATATCAAAATTGCGCTTGGAACATTAACCCGTTCAGGAAAGTTAGATTTAGAAGAGCGCAATAAGTTTTTAGCTACGATGACAGATGAGGTCGCTGAATTATGCTTACGTAATAATTATTTACAAACATTGGCATTATCTTTAATTGAGCGGCGTGGCATGGAAGCTTTTCCAGATCTTGTTTTATTCATGCATGAGCTTGAACATAAAGGAGAGCTTGATAGATCTGTTGAATTTTTACCAGATGAAGCGCAAATAACCGATCGCATAAATTCAGGACAGCCATTTGTGCGTCCAGAGCTTGCTGTGTTGCTTTCTTACGCTAAAAACACGCTTTATAAGGAATTATTAAATTCAAAAGTTCCAGATGATCCATATCTCTCAAAAGAGCTTTATCGCTATTTTCCAGAAAAACTTAAAACCACTTATATTGCAACGATAGATAATCATCGCCTAAGGCGAGAAGTTATCGCAACTGTTCTTTGCAATGCGATGATAAATCGTGGTGGCGCATCTTTTGTCTATCGTATGATGTCAGCAACAACAGCAAATGAGGCGCAAGTTGCCTTTGCTTACGCAACAGCACGAGATGTATATTCACTTGCAGATTTGAACAATTCTATTGATGATTTGGATAATAAAATAAAAGGCGAAACCCAATTAGAACTTTATGCCGAAGTTCTTACATTACAAGTTGAGCAAACCTTGTGGTTTTTACGCAATGTTAGTTTTGAAGATGGCTTATCTAATATTGTTAAACGTTATAATGAAGGTGTTGAAGAAATACGCACTAATTGGGGTAGTTTTTTACCAAACTTTATTGCAAAATCAGTAGCCGATCAGGCAGTTAGTTTTGTTAATGGTGGCGCACCGCTCGATCTTGCTCGTCGCATTGCAGAACTGTCAGCCCTCACGCTTTGCTCCGATATTGTTTTAGCTTCTGAAAAGACAAAAGTCTCAGTTTCTGAGGCGGCAGAAGCTTATTTCACTATTGTTGAAACTTTCAAACTTGGCAAAATAACCGAACAGGGCGGGCGTATTGATCTTTCAGATAAATTTGATCGTATGGCGCTTGATAGAGCTATGGCCAATGTTATGCGGGCGCAACGTGATTTGACTTGTGATGTTTTACGGGCTGGCAAAGGCGCAATAGGGGATAGATATAAAGTTTGGCACGATCAGCGATCTGAAGAAATAGATCGTATTATTGAGATGGTTTCGGATCTAACTGGTGATGAGCTTACAGTTTCTCGTCTGTCTGTTGCTGCTGGCCTATTATCAGATTTGGTTAGGAGCTAGGCTTTAGGGTTGTAAACCTCACTCGTTTTATTCTAATCCCCTCCCCCTTGCGGGGAGGGTTAGGGTGGTGGGGGTCAAGCATAAGATGGTGTTGAAATATCACCATAAAAGTAAAGTACTTTACCCCTTAATAAGCTGGCTCTATATTGTTAGGCAACAAAACCACTTAACCTCAATATTTGGAGCAACAAGAATTGAGCGCAACTGTTATTTTTCTAATTAGCTTGCTTTTTTTAACCTTTTTCTATTTGGCAATCATTATCGTGCTCAATCGAAAAATTGCGCCAAAGGGCGC
>Ga0256834_1000729_pt1 | contig 23318 bp, 17 predicted proteins | sample 4281140metaG_FD_190536 | JGI IMG/M metagenome (GOLD analysis project Ga0256834, IMG submission 190536) | Hydrothermal vent microbial communities from East Pacific Rise, Pacific Ocean - 4281-140 | ecosystem: Environmental > Aquatic > Marine > Hydrothermal vents | place: Pacific Ocean: East...
TGACCGAAAAGCAACGATGCAAGGTCAGAGAATTATTTCTGGAAAAATTCTATCTAGAAGAAGCCGTGGTAGAAACAATTGATCTGCCTGATTGGGGCTTTGAGACAGTCGAGGCCCTGACGCAAATATACGAAGATGATTTGGAAACGATCCAGAACATGCCAAACGTCAAGTTTCTGTCTATTCCGACCTATTAGGATTCTTTATTTGGCTGTGTTTCTAGGTTTTAGATTCCCAAAGGTGGGTATAATCGCCCTGTAGCACATCACCTTTTTGGGCAGGTTTTTGTTTTGGTTTTTGAACTGCATAATAAAGGTAACACCGCTGTGGAACCTGCTTGCCACGCATGCGGACACGTCTTTTGGTTTCAAACGGGTCTTCGATTGTCCATGCTTTGTCCCTTGGCCGTTCGGGCACAAACATACACTCTAGCACTTTGCAGCCGCACCCTCTTTTCCAGAACGAAAACACCAAATCTGGACTGAACTGGTAAAACCCGTGTGCAAAGAAATTATTACCTGGGGACATAGCCATAAGTGTGCCGCCCGGAGCCAACAAATCGAACGCATTTGTCATGGATGTTTTAACATCAAAAACATGTTCCAGCGTTCCGCCATCAAAAACAAGATCGTATTTCCCGTGGTATTTCTTTGGGAGTGGTTTGTTCAGATCATGAACAATATCGGCCCCTTCATAATCTGAGAAATCAAGGCTTTCGACCGATTCAACGCCCAGCATTTTCCACATAGCTTCGGAATAATCGCTTTCCTTGGTCAGGCTTTCAATGGTGGCACCTGTGCCCAGTTTTTCCAGTTCAAGGTTGGCAAGGTTGCGTAGATGCTGGACGTCAAAGTGCATCTTTTGGCGCCCCAACATTAACATTTTCTTCTTTGATTGCAGCTGCGGAACAAGCCGCAAAATTTGTGTTAGCCCTGCATAATCAATACCCATTTAGCCCGCCTGTTTTTTTACTAGTTTATGACAAACACATTTAAGGCCTGTGTGCCTTAACTCTGGCTTGTTTCTAATTCTATTCCAATTACGAAATCCAGTACTGTTTTAAGACTTGCGTTTTTGATTGTTATTTTTTCTGTCCGGCAACTGATAACAACGTCATCGTTTTGCTGTGTGACCGTGGCTTTGCCCATAATTGCCCAGTCGGACAAATCAATCAGACCACTGGAAAAGCTTTCTACGGTTTGTGGTAATTCGGTTCGCATGAATACCAAAACAGTTTCCCCCTGATCAGCGTAAATGTGATTTACGCCACCGGTTATGGCAATGGTGTCTTTCCCGGCGCCGCTATAGAATGCATTGGTCCCGCTACCGCTGGTGATTTTGTCTTCGCCAGCGCCACCATAGAAAATATCGTTGCCGTCACCACCGTGCACAATGTTGTTGCCTGCCGTTGCGGTGATGGTGTTGTTGCCACTGCCTGCAAATACTTCGCTATCGCCGACACCGCCTTCGATTATGTTGTTTCCTGAACCTGTGCGCAAAACAAGAGTATCGTGGGAGACACGGATCAAGTTGTTCCCTGGGCCGGTATCTATTTCCAGCACAAATCTGTTGTGCCCGCCCTTAAAGATAAATTTGTTGTCGCTGCTGTTCCCGACAACTTTGAACCGGGTTACGCCGCCATTGGTATCCGCCGCATAATGAAGTTCGTTCACGCCGTTGGCCAGTTTTATGGTGTCGTTGGTTTCAAGCGCCGAGAACTGTTTTTTATAGCCGGGGCTTTCATTTACGCTGTCCATAGACCCGATTGTAAAGGTCCCGCTGGTTCCAAGGTTCTTTGGCGTCGCGGCGCCTTTCTGGATCGAATAATATGGCGAGGCCTTATCGGTAGGAACATCTTTTTCGATGATATGGACGCCGTATTCTTTGCAGGTTTTAAGCAAATCCTGTTTTGCTGACTCAAACTCGGGACTTTTATCCGCAAGGTTTTTGGTTAACCACATATCCTTTTCGACGTTGTAGAATTCGGCACTGCCATTTTGATATAGCGTTGTGCGATAAGCCCCTTTGCGAACCGAGGCACTTCCATACCAGAATGTCGGGACAGAACGTTCCTGTGGTGTTGCTCCTTCGACGACGGGGCGCAATGATTTTCCAACGGAATGGCGCATGGGTTTGCAGCCAGCATAATCCAGCACTGTTGGGCCCATATCGACCAAAGCGACGGGTTCTTCGATCTCTCTTGCGGGTTGGTCGGGATCATAGACAATGAAAGGAATACGCGCCGCTTCTTCCCACAGTGTGAATTTCCGAAACCGGCCCTTGTCGCCCATGTGATATCCGTGGTCCGAGAAGAAGATGACGATTGTATCCTTGGCGTATTTGGATTGTTGTAGTATTTTCCATATCCGCCCAATGTGGAAATCAGCATGACTGAACCCAGAAAAATAGTTCCTGACGGATTTTTTCCAGTTATCAATATCGCTTAAATCCATGTTCTCGACCATGTATCTGGCGGTAAACTCGGACAGGTCAAACCCTTCGGCCCATTCTTCTGGTTGGATGAAATCATCCAGATCGTACATTTCCTTGAACCGGATAGGCGTGCGAAAGGGTGGATGGGGGTTATGCAGCCCAACCTCGCGGTAGAACGGGGTTTCCGAGTCATATGATTTCAAAAACCGGATGGCATCCTGAGACGACCTGAAATCGTAATATTGCCTGTCTTCTATCCTGTTCGTGGTTCCACGCCCGTCCATCCGTCCGCCAAAAGGAACAGCGGCAGCATTTTTAGCAGGTCCAAAATGCACTTTCCGGCTGGGGTGCGAATACAGAACATTGTGCACCCGATCCGGTTGCGGTTTATATCCGTGGTGAATTTTCCCTGCGGTGGAGCAGTAATACCCGTCGCGTTTCAGGCGGTATGACCAAACCTGTTCCGGCCGTAACACGTCAAATAGGTCGGTATAATTGTCAAAAACACCTGTTTCGTATGGAGATAAGCCGGACATTGCGCTGGCCCGCGACGGGCCACAAACCGGCACCTGACAATAGGCGGATTTGAAAACAGTGGAAACGCTGCAAATTCTATCCAGATTAGGGGTTTTCAACTGTGCGCCAAATGCAGTGCGATAGCGCCAGAATGCAAATGCATCGTCAAATGCGATCAGCAGGATATTTTTCTTGGGTTGCATTACAACGACCTTACTTTTCAGGCGGGACAAGCAGCTGCCCGGTTTGCTCTGTCAAAACTTTTACACGACCCGAGAGCGCATACCGAAACAGCTGGGTTTCCGGGTAAACAAGGCTACCGGTGCTCCAGCTGTCGCGAAGTGCACCTTGGTTTGCAGCCATTCCGTTCGCTTTGTCGCTTTTTGAACCCCACGCATAGAGGATATGCAGATCACCCGTCGGGGCTTTGTTAAAGGTCAGGACTACCTTGTCCCCGTCTGTTTTGACGTTGGTGATTGTTGCGCCGTTGTCGCATCCCTCAACTGAAAACCCGTGTGGTCCGTCACCCAGAACCAGATCACTTAGTGTCGAAAATTTTATATATAGTTTACGTTTGCTCAGCGCGGCCAGTTCCATAGATGGGCAATGCCACGGCTGGCCGGATTGGACACTGTTGATGGCAATACATTCCAGTTCGTCAATCAACGCCGAAGCCTCGGGTGTATGTGTGCCGGGCATTTCGGGGATCATCGGGAACGGGTATTTCGGTGTGGCCACAATAAACCCAAGCGTCGGGTGCTCGATATCCAGCCGCCCTTCTGCAAGGATTACCTCGGAAGTGCCATCCCTTTGCAGCCCGGCGGATTGGGACACAACAACCAACGGCAAACTTGTCTGGCCAGATGCAACGGTTAAGTCGGTACGCAAGGATTGGGCGATGTCGGCGTAATGTTGGTCTGCTGTAACCTCGGACAGGGTGGATTCCCCAGCCAATAATGACAGCCCTATCCGGTCAATGACAAAATCCTTTTCCCACGCGGATGTCATGGCTTTTGCGGCTTTTACACGCGCCAGAATGCGGGAATACAGTGCGCCGCCAACCAGCGCTTCAAGTTCGGTTATTCCGGGTAGGGGTTCGGATAGCGCGATGATACTTTTCAAGGCCTGGCCACAATGACGGGCATAGCATTGCGATATGATGGCATGGGATTGTGCCTTTTGGACTGGTTTCCCGCTTTGGAATTTCTCGTTAACAACGTGCCAGTCAAAGGACTCGGGCGCTGGCCGCTCAATTGAAACGCCGCCACCAAGCATAACCATGCCGACTGCTACGGGAGGTGTCTGTGCGTGGGTTACCCCGTTTCTTTCCTCAAATCCCAAAACAGTTCCGCGGTACTGGTCCGACATATACCGCAGCACGCCTGTTCTTTTTTCAAGCATCCAGACGTTGCCCCGGGTCATGGGCCAATCGTTGCTGTTTATCACCATTCTGTTGTCCAATGCCCCGTATTCAGGTTTAAAATCATACTGTCAGGGATACGGATCGCGTCAATATGTTATTTCCGCGCATCTGCCCATTCCATTTGTCGGAACAAACAAATCCGGGCCACCACCCGTCCCTATTTCACCGCAGCCATTTTTGCGCGCCGCCGGGTTTTAAATGCCTTGCTAAACATCGGAATCCACTGCTCCCTGTTCCGCTCGGTCAGGTAGGTTTCGATGTTCTGGCGATACAGATAAATGTCTTTTCTGTTCCGGATCAGTTTGTAAAACTGCCTCTGCGTTAGTGAGCCTTTGATCGCGCCTGCCATAATTGGCTTTAGCACATTCATTTTGCGCAAAACCAATGCTGATTTATGGCCCAGTCCGAACCCCTTTAACGGGACCAGATTATCGCCGTGCAGGCGCTCAAAATGGATTTTATCGGCGACATAGAAAGGGTCGTAAGCAACGTAAACCCGGCTGGCGCTTTTGATTTGTTCTGCAGCGTCCGAATAGGCCAGAGACCAATCCGAATTCAGCCCTTTGACAAATCGCTTTTCCCAGGGGACAAGGCGTCTGTCCAAAGTCACCTGCGGGCTGAAAGCCATTACAGTAGCCCCCGGTGACAGGCTGGAAAATGTCAGTGCGCCAAATCCGCCCATTGACGTTCCGCAAAATGCAACCCGGTCAAATTGCTTGAAAAACAAATCCGATTTCAGTTTTTCAAGCAGGTCAATCAGATCCTGATTTCGGAACCAGTTCGACATTTGTGAATAAACGCCAAGATGACTCCAGCCGTTATCGGCGCAGAATTTCCCCGCCCAGGGCTCGCGGTCATATCGCGGGTTTCCGGCGTCTGACAGATTGTCGAACGTGACAACCAGCTGATGCACACCACGATCAACAAATGAAAGGCTGTGCACGCCTTTCTTTATGAAAAAACCATCGTTCGGACCGGCTGGGAATATCTCGCGATACCAGCTGGGTATACCTCCCAGATCCGGTTCTTGGGGGGGGCTTTCATTGGGCATACCAGAACCTAACGTTTGTGAATTACAGCAACCTGATGCCGTTTCCTGCGGTTGTATCCCGCCTGAAACACAAAGCAGCCGGAAATGTCATGGCGCAACGCATTCAGCGCGGCGGCAACATCCGGATCCGAATGTGCGAACACACCGTTTACCTGATAGTTGTAGAATAATTCACCGGTTTTGGTGATTCCGGGTTTTTCCATCATGTCCGGCTGCCAGCGCATATCCTCGATAATATACAACCCGCCCGATTTCAGTTTCGGGAACAGTTCCAGAAACCCGTTCTGCTGATGGTGTGACGCATGCGAGGCATCATCAATGATGATGTCCATATCCGGCATGGATTTGGCGGCTTGCGCAATATTTTCCTGCGTATCCATATCGCAACGATAGAATGTAAAATTATCATGTTTGAACCATGAAAAATCGGAAACATCCAACCCGTGGATATGTGCCTTTGTGAAATATTCCAGCCACATGCGTACGGACGGAAGGTCATTTGTTTTTCTGTCGGCGTCAATGCCGTGTTCCGGTCCGCCAATCAGCAAACCCATTTCCAGAAAATTGATTTTGCGGTTGCGATAAGGCAGGAACAGCATTTGATACAGTTCTGTATAACGATGCTTCTTAGACCCTTTGTCAGAGCCATATTTATCCGCCAGATCAGTCAAGTTAATCTGGCCGATACCCACTTTTTCGGATGCAGGGATTGGGCCTACCGCAGTTGCAGGTTGCTGCGGTGTTTCCGGTTTTGGTTCCGGCTTGGGCGCGCTTGTTTTGGGCGCTGGTAGAGGGGCCAGTTCCGGGTCGATATTGTGTTTCTTGATCAATTGCCCCAACAGGCTTTTGGGATGCGGTGCGCCGCCTTCTTTCTCAACCAGACGTGCACGCATTCTACGACCATACAGATGCACTGAATATGTGTTTCGGGTGATATAGGGGCTGACGTCAAAATTGCGTTTCAACATTTTCCGGCGGTCACGGTAGGTGAACGGATAGAGGCACTCTTGCGGCAGTGCGTATTTTGCCTCGCCGGTTTTGTGCAGGAAATGGGTCACTGCATGTGGACCCCAAACACCCCATGGCTGTTCGCTTGCATGAATCGGATTGCCGCTGTCGGCCGCTTCTTTCAGCTTGCGGGTATAGTCTTCGTCATACCATGTCGGGATTGCGAATTCGTCGCTGGTAAACTCCAGCAACTCGCGCAGGGCATCGCTGTCCTGCGGTAAACCCAAAACCCCGCCATTGATGTGCTTTTCGGATTCCCATCCGAAAAAGTGGCCCGTCTCGGTTTCGAATTTCTTCATGCAATAGGCGTCGGTATCCGCCCAGATTGTCCGGTCATTTTTTTCCAGCATTTTATAGCGGAACAGATCAGAATGCAGGGCCGGACTTCCGGTGCGCTGATGGGTAAGGAAATTGGTTTGCGGCAGGATTTTTGCAGCATCTGCAAGCTCGATCCCGTCTGGAACATTCTGAAGAGGGCCGTAATGGTAGAGCTTTACATTATGGCCGGCATCAACAAATGATTTAAGGCAAAGTTGCTCGAGAAAGCTAAGCGACCCTTCCATCCAGAGTGCCGAAATTTGATAGTCTTTTACTGTCACAACAATTACCTTTCTTCCAAACTCAGCGTAGCGATATGAAACAGGGTTACATATGCTATTACTACTGTGTATTTGTTAGCGTCTTTCTGATTGATTTACGAATTGAAAGCAAGTGTGCAACCACCCCAATAATTGCTGGATGTCTTTGGCGATGTAGCATATTTACCGACAACAACACTGTATCCGCGACCTTAAGCTCTTGAAGAACAATTCACGAGGGTTTTTATAACAGATGAGGTCTGTGTTTCGAGGCTGGAAACTATCTAAATAGGAGGTAAGTAAAAGGTGGCGATAAATACCGATACAACTATTGTTTACCACCTTGGTGCGCCAAATACGGATGAAGAACAGATTACGCGCTCGATGCGTAGTAATATAAAATTGCTGGCAGAAAACGGTGTTTTGAAGCCTTGGCCAAAAGATTACCGACCATTGATCAACGAACTGGTGAAAGAACTTGAGGGTGACGAACCTACAGTCGAAGAACAGGAAACCCTTTTCAATGTGATCACCCGCGGGCAAGATCTTAAACGCGTTATTCTGTCCAACCCTAAATTTCTAGGGGTGCCGAACTGGATGTTTTCCAAAGGGAAATTTTACGGAAACGCGGCAAAAAACACGGCAGCACTCCGGAATATTTTCTACAATAACCCGCACGAATTCTTTCTTGGAATTGCAAACCCTGCCAGCTTTATTCCCTCTGTTTTCAAAACAGTGTCGGGCAAAACCTATGAACAGTTTATGGATGGCATGAACCTTGCCAATGTGCGTTGGTCCGATGTGATTTCCAGAATTCAGTACGCCAACCCCGGTTGTCCGATCACCGTTTGGTGTAACGAGGACAGCCCGATAATATGGCCGATAATTCTGCACAAAATCGCTAATGTTGATCCTATGACCCGCATGAAGGGCGAGGAAGATATTATAAACAACATTATTTCGGAAGAAGGACAAACCCTTCTGGCGAAATATCTGGCAGATCGTCCCAATCTGACCGAGGCCCAGCGCCGCCGTTTGCGAATTGTTTTTCTGGAGCGGTTTTACTTAAGTGACGTTGTGGAAGAAGTGATCGACCTGCCCGGCTGGACGGATGAAACCGTAGAGGCATTGACAAATATTTACGATGACGACGTAAACCGTATCAAACAAATGGATGGTGTGACGTTTCTGTCGCCATAAGAAAACCGCAAGAGCAAGGCCCTTATTATGTGGGCAGCTCTTGTTACCGGTTCTGCCGGATTTATCGGCTACTTTACCGCCAAGCAGTTGCTAGAGGCCGGATTCCGAGTGATCGGTTTTGATGCGATGACCGGCTATTACGATGCCACGCTAAAGGAACAGCGTCATGAAATGCTGTTGCAATCACCGCAGTTCGCCGCGATTAACGCGCGGGTTGAAAACCCCGATATGCTGAAAAACCGGATGCAGGGTGAGGGGGTGGATGTGGGCGTCCATCTGGGGACACAGGCCGGTATGCGCTATTCAACTGAGGATCCGAAAACCGGTGTCGCACGGATGCAAAGAAATTTGTGGAGTGGTATCGAGAGTATTATAACGTATCCTGACACGGCGCTTGCAATCGCCCCTTGCAGACTCACCCGCCTTCCCCTATATGCTTGGTCAACAGCGGCGCGCTGGCTTCCACCCCCAACGCCCACCGGAATTCTTAACGGGCCGCGCGCCCGTTTTTTTGTGCTTTTGCAAATGCCGCAAATGTGCCGGAAAACGGCCACCACCAAAGATATAAGAACGGAACGAATGAACGACCTGATCGCAAAAGCGGCGATTGACCGCAAACTGGCAGAAATTGTCCAACCCGTCATCGAGGGGCTGGGTTACGAGCTGGTGCGTATTCGCATGATGGGCGGAAAAACCAAATCACTGCAAATCATGGCCGAACGTCCCGAAGGCGGGATCGAGGTGGATGATTGCGCCAAGATTTCGACAGCGGTTTCTGCTATACTGGACGTTGAAGACCCGTTCGAGGACCCCTACGCGCTGGAAGTTTCCAGCCCCGGTATCGACCGCCCCCTGACCCGTTTCAAAGATTTCGATATGTGGAACGGATACGAGGCCAAGATTGAAACAGAAGAACTGGTCGATGGTCGCCGCCGATTTAAGGGCGTGCTGGCAGGCGTCAATGACGATGAGGTTCTGATCACCATTGATGAGGGCACAATCGGCCTGAAATTCGATTGGTTGTCGGATGCCAAACTGGTTCTGACGGATGAACTGATTACCGAAATGCTGCGCCAACGCAAGGTAAGCGGCGACATTAACGAAGACGATTTCGACGAGATCGAAACCACTGACCCGGACACGGAAGAGGGCTGAAAATGGCTATTACCAGTGCAAACCAACTAGAATTGCTGCAAACCGCCGAGGCGGTCGCGCGCGAAAAGATGATCGACCCCGAGTTGGTTATCGAAGCGATGGAAGAAAGTCTGGCCCGCGCTGCCAAGTCGCGTTACGGCATGGAAATGGACATCCGTGTGTCGATCGACCGTAAAACCGGCAAGGCAACGTTCAAACGGTTCCGCACGGTTGTGGCAGAGGACGAGCTGGAAAACTATCAGGCCGAGTTCACCGTGGATCAGGCCAAAGAATACATGGACGATCCGAAAATCGGTGACACCTTTGAAGAAGAGGTCCCGCCGGTTGAAATGGGCCGTATCGCCGCGCAATCCGCCAAGCAGGTGATCCTGCAGAAGGTGCGCGAAGCTGAACGTGATCGCCAGTACGAAGAATTCAAGGATCGCGCGGGCACCATCATCAACGGTGTGGTCAAACGCGAGGAATACGGCAACGTCATCGTGGATGTGGGCCGTGGCGAAGGCATCCTGCGCCGCAATGAAAAAATCGGCCGCGAGAGCTATCGCCCGAATGATCGCATCCGTTGCTACATCAAGGACGTGCGTCGCGAGGTTCGTGGCCCGCAGATTTTCCTGAGCCGCACCGACCCGCAGTTCATGGCGGAATTGTTCAAGATGGAAGTGCCGGAAATTTACGATGGCATCATCGAAATCAAGGCCGTCGCCCGCGACCCCGGTTCGCGCGCCAAGATCGCTGTGATTTCCTATGATGGCTCGATTGACCCCGTGGGTGCCTGCGTTGGTATGCGCGGTAGCCGTGTGCAGGCCGTTGTGAACGAACTGCAGGGTGAAAAGATCGATATCATCCCGTGGAACGAAGATGCACCGACCTTCTTGGTGAACGCCCTGCAACCCGCCGAGGTTTCCAAGGTGGTTCTGGACGAAGAAGCCGAACGGATCGAAGTTGTTGTGCCTGACGAGCAACTGTCGCTGGCGATTGGTCGCCGTGGTCAGAACGTGCGTCTGGCCAGCCAGTTGACCGGTCTGGACATCGACATCCTGACCGAGGCCGAAGAATCCGAACGCCGCCAGAAAGAATTCACTGAACGCACTGCGCTGTTCATGGAAACACTGGATGTGGACGAATTCTTTGCGCAGCTGTTGGTCGCCGAGGGCTTCACCTCGCTTGAGGAAGTTGCCTATGTGGAAATCGACGAACTGCTGGTGATTGACGGTGTGGACGAAGACACTGCCAACGAATTGCAGGCCCGCGCCCGTGACAAACTGGAAGCGGCTAATAAAAAGGCAATGGAACACGCCCGCGAATTGGGTGTCGAAGACAGTCTGGTGGCCTTTGAGGGTCTGACCCCGCAAATGCTGGAAGCGCTGGGCGAAGATGGCGTGAAAACGCTGGAAGATTTCGCAACCTGCGCCGACTGGGAACTGTCGGGCGGCTGGACCACGGTCAATGGTGAACGTGTCAAAGACGAAGGCGTGTTGGAGAAATTCGACGTATCGCTGGAAGAAGCGCAAAACATGGTGATGACCGCGCGTATCCAACTGGGCTGGGTTGATCCGGCTGATCTGGCAAGCGACGAAGAAGAAACCGAAGACGGTGAAACAACTGCGGAGGCCGAGGTCTGATTTTTCAGGCCTCAGGGTTTGAAAAATGGCACGAGGTGGTCACAAAAAGGTTCGGGATGATACCGAACGGCGCTGTATCGTCACTGGCGAGACACAGCCCAAGGGTGGACTGATCCGTTTTGTGGTCGGGCCGGACAATATAATTGTGCCGGACCTGCTGGAAAAACTGCCCGGTCGGGGTATTTGGGTTACTGCTGATCGCGCAACGTTGGAAAAGGCCGTTAAAAAGGGTCTTTTCGCGCGGGGTGCGAAACAGGCGGTAACTGTGCCGGATGATCTGGTAGATGCGGTTGAAACAGGGTTGGTTAAACGGGTCGTTGACCTGATTTCACTGGCCCGCAAGGCCAGTCGCGCCGTGACCGGATACGAAAAAGTCAAAGGCTGGCTGATGACGGAACGTGCAAGGGTGCTGATACAGGCCGTTGATGGTTCCGGTCGGGGCAAATCCAAGCTGCGCTCCCCCGAAGGAAAGGATACTTTCATCGGGATTCTGACCGCGAACGAATTGGGTTTGGCATTTGGACGGGAAAATGTGATACATGGCGCGCTTGCGGCTGGTGGACTCACACAACGTGTTGTAGAGGAAGCAGCAAAGCTGAAAGGCTTGCGCGGAAATGTTGGTGAAAGCACCGACGAGAAGGGTTTGAGGACCACATGAGTGAGAATGACGGCAAAAAGACATTGGGCATCGGCGGTGCCCGCCCCGGGAATGTAAAGCAAAGCTTTAGCCACGGGCGTACCAAGAATGTCGTGGTGGAAACCAAACGCAAGCGCGTTGTCGTGCCCAAGCCGGGCATGAGCAAGCCAACTGTGGGTGGTAAAAACAAAGTTATTAAAAGCGACCCTTCCAAGCGGCCCGCCGGTATTTCCGATGCGGAAATGGACCGTCGCCTGAAGGCGTTGAAACTGGCTAAGGCGCAAGAGGTCCAAGATGCGGCCAAACGCAAGGCCGATGAAGAAGCCCGCGCCGCTGAACGTGAACGCCGCAAGGCCGAGGCCGAGGCCAAGGAACGCGAAGAGCAGGAACGCGAAGCCCGCGTGAAAGCCAAAGCCGAAGAAGAAGAGCGCAAGCGCACCGAGGCTGCCGAAGCCGAGACCCGCGCCAAGGTAGCAGCGGCGCAACCGCCTGCTGCTGATCCGGCTGCTGCGGCACCACGTGGGGGTGCTGGCAAACCGTCCGCTGCACCACGCAAACAGGATTATGACCGTGACCGCCAGAACAAGGGTGGCAAGACCCGCAATGACGGCCGTCGCTCGGGCAAGCTGACGCTGAATCAGGCGCTTTCGGGTGGTGGTGGACGCCAACGTTCGATGGCGGCGATGAAACGCAAGCAGGAACGCGCCCGCCTTAAGGCAATGGGTGGTCCGGTTGAACATGAAAAAGTGATCCGCGACGTTAAAGTGCCCGAAACCATTGTGGTTTCGGAACTGGCAAACCGGATGGCCGAACGTGTGGCCGATGTGGTCAAATCACTGATGAACATGGGCATGATGGTGACGCAAAACCAATCCATTGATGCCGATACCGCTGAACTGATTATCGAGGAATTCGGCCACAAGATCAGCCGTGTATCCGACGCTGATGTCGAGGATGTAATTAAGAAAATAGAGGACAACCCCGAGGATCTGAAACCACGTCCGCCGGTCGTTACTGTGATGGGTCACGTTGACCACGGTAAAACATCCCTGTTGGACGCAATCCGTCATTCCAAGGTGGTAACCGGCGAAGCGGGTGGCATTACCCAGCATATCGGCGCCTATCAGGTGAAAACCGATGATGGCCAGATTTTGACGTTCCTTGATACACCCGGCCACGCGGCGTTTACGTCGATGCGTGCCCGCGGGGCACAGGTAACAGATATTGTTGTGCTTGTGGTTGCGGCGGATGACGCTGTGATGCCGCAAACGGTCGAGGCGATTAACCACGCCAAAGCGGCCGGTGTGCCGATGATTGTGGCGATCAACAAAATTGACCGTCCGAATGCCGACCCCAACAAAGTGCGCACCGATCTGTTGCAGCACGAAGTCATCGTTGAAAAAATGTCGGGTGATGTTCTGGATGTCGAAGTTTCGGCCATCAACGGCACTGGTCTGGATAAGTTGCTAGAAGCAATTGGCCTACAAGCCGAACTGCTGGACCTGCACGCCAACCCCGACCGCGCCGCCACAGGTGCCGTGATCGAGGCCAAGTTGGACGTGGGCCGTGGCCCCGTTGCGACGGTTCTGGTGCAGAACGGCACATTGCGCCGTGGCGATATCTTTGTTGTCGGCGAACAATACGGTCGTGTTCGTGCGCTGATCAACGATCAGGGCGAACGTGTTGAGGAAGCTGGGCCTTCGGTTCCGGTCGAAGTACTGGGCCTGAACGGCACACCTGAAGCCGGTGACGTTCTGGATGTGGTCGAAACCGAGGCACAGGCCCGCGAAATCGCTGATTTCCGCGCCCACGCTGCCAAGGAAAAACGCGCCGCTGCCGGTGCTGCCACCACGCTGGAACAGCTGATGGAAAAGGCCAAGGAAGACGAAAGCGTCGCCGAAATGCCAATTCTGGTGAAAGCCGATGTGCAGGGTTCTGCCGAGGCGATCGTTCAGGCGATGGCCAAGATCGGCAACGACGAAGTGCGCGTTCGGGTTTTGCATTCGGGTGTTGGTGCGATTACCGAATCCGATATCGGCCTTGCCGAAGCATCGGGTGCGCCGGTCATCGGGTTTAACGTGCGTGCAAACGCATCTGCCCGTAAGGCCGCCAACCAGAAGGGTATCGAGATCCGCTATTACTCGATCATCTATGATCTGGTGGACGATGTTAAGGCCGCCGCTTCTGGCCTGCTGAGTGCCGAAATTCGCGAGAACTTCATCGGCTACGCTAAGATCCAGGAAGTGTTCAAAGTGACCGGCATTGGCCGTGTGGCTGGTTGTATCGTGACCGAAGGCATTGCCCGCCGTTCGGCCGGCGTGCGCCTGCTGCGCGACAATGTGGTGATCCACGAAGGTACGCTGAAAACGCTGAAACGCTTCAAGGACGAAGTGGCCGAGGTTCAGTCGGGGCAGGAATGCGGTATGGCATTCGAATCCTATGACGACATTCGCCCGGGTGATGTGATCGAAATCTTCGAGCGCGAAGAGATCGAGCGCAAACTGGACTAGGTCAACATTGCGTTAAAATGACAAAAGGGAAGGCTTTGGCCTTCCCTTTTCTATTTATAGCGTTTCGACTTTTCTTTGAAACAGAGCATCACCCTGATCCCCGAGGCAGTGTTTGCGTCAGTAAATGCGTTCGGGGATCAGGGTGATGCAAATTTAAGTCGAAATGCTTTAGTGGTTACGGTTGTTGCTAAGCAGCGTTTACCGGTCTGCCCTCATAAACCTTGTTATCAACACGCACGGCAATTTTGCCGTTTGACAAGGTGTGCACAAAGATACCCTGCACAGATACACAGCTTCCAAGAATGATTGTTCTGACCATTTCATACACCTCCCCAGGCAAAGAATCCTATTAAGACAACCCTAACACGAGGAAAAATGAAGTCACCAGTAAATCGGTTTAATTGTTCCTAAAATGGAAACGGCAAATGGAGGATCTAAAGCCAATCTCGCAGCACCGGAATAAGAGGCACATCGGCGGGTGGCATGGGATAATTGCGCAAGTCTTTGACATTAACCCATTTTAAGGTCTGTCCTTCTTTGGGCTGAGGGGTGCCTTCCCACTTTCGGCAGGCGAAAAGCGGCATCAGCAGGTGAAAGTCATCATAGCTGTGACTGGCAAAAGTCAGCGGCGCCAGACAACTGGACCATGTGTTTATACCCAGCTCTTCATCCAATTCGCGAATCAGTGCAGCTTCGGGGGTTTCACCGGTTTCAACTTTTCCGCCCGGAAATTCCCACAGGCCAGCCATGGATTTCCCTTCGGGCCGTTGGGCCAGCAGGATGCGCCCGTCGCGGTCAATCAGGGCAACGGCAGAAACCAGAAGCGTTTTCACGAGCGATAATCCGCGTTGATCTCGATATAGCCGTGGGTCAGATCACAGGTCCAGACGGTGGCCTTGCCTGTACCGACCCCCAGATCAACTGAAATCAGCAATTCATCGCCCTTCATGTGTTTGGCGGCATCCGCTTCGGAATAATCCGGCGAAACCCAGCCATTTTCAGCCACCAACACATCCCCAAAGGAAATCGACAGGCGGTCACGGTCGGCTTTTGCACCGGATTTACCGACAGCCATCACCACGCGGCCCCAATTGGGATCCTCGCCCGCGATGGCGGTTTTGACCAGCGGGGAGTTGGCGATGGCCATGCCCACACGATGCGCATCACTGTCACTATCGGCACCGGTGATGCGGACCTCGACAAATTTGGTTGCGCCTTCGCCGTCCTTGACCACAAGATGCGAAAGATCGCGCATCACGTCGTGCAGCGCATCGAAAAAGGGGCCATTCATGTCGGTGACCTCGCGGGCGCTGGATTGGCCGGTGGCGGCCAAAAGCAGGCTGTCCGAGGTCGATGTATCGCTATCTACCGTGATGCAGTTGAAGGTTTTACCGGTCAGTGTGGCCAGCATATCCTGTAACAGCGGCTGGGCAATCTTGGCATCGGTAAAGATATAAACCAGCATCGTCGCCATATCGGGGGCGATCATGCCAGACCCTTTGGCAATACCGGCGATGTGGATGTCTCCGCTATCGGTATGCACAACCGCGCTGGCCCCTTTGGCAAAGGTATCGGTTGTCATAATCGCGGCGGCGGCATCATGGATACGGTCAGGCGACAGGCCGGTTTTCAAATCGGCCAGCTTGGCGGTGATCCGGTCAAACGGCAGCGGTTCGCCGATCACGCCGGTTGATGCGGAAAACACGCGGGTTTGCGGCACGGCCAGCACGTCGGCCACGGCGGCAGTTATCTTGGCAACAGCCTCCAGCCCGTTCTGGCCAGTAAAGGCGTTGGCATTGCCGGAATTCACCACGATCGCGGCACCGGCAGCAGGATCGCCACCAATTTTTGCCTGACAATCCAGCACAGGGGCCGCACGGGTGGCAGATTTGGTGAATACGCCGGCAATGGCGGTTCCGGGGCAAAGCCGGGCCAGCATTACATCGGTGCGCCCGCTGTAACGCACGCCCGCCTCGATTGCGGCGAATTCGACGCCATCAATGACAGGTAAATCAGGAAAGCCACCCTTGGGGGCAAGCGGCGAAACAGAGGCATGGCTATGCCCCTGTTTCAACTGCTTTTTCAGTTTCTTGATCTTCTTCTTCAGCTTTTTGACTTTGCCCATCAAAACCGGCCTTTAGTTGTCGATCAGTTCAGGATGGCTCAGGATCGATGGCGGCACGGTTTCTTCGTCCACACGTGTGATTTCGGCGCCTTTGGTGGCATCTGCCATGATCTGCTCAACCAGCTTTTGCTGAATTTCGGCTTCAAGCTCGCCTCTTACTTCGTCCAGAGGAGGGGCGTCTTTCATGCGGGTTTCGTTCAGCTTCAGAACATGCCAGCCAAACTGGGTTTGTACCGGCTCGGAAATTTCACCGGCTTTCATTGTAACCACAGCGTCCTCGAACGGCTTGACCATCATGCCTTTGCCAAACCAACCCAGGCTACCGCCATTGGGGCCGGATGGGCCGGTGGATTTTTCCTTGGCCAGTTCCGCGAAATCGGCGCCCTCGTCCAGTTGTTTCTTGATCGCTTTGGCTTCGTCTTCGGTTTCGACCAGAATATGCGAGGCGTTATACTCGGTTTCCGGTTCCATATTGGCATAGCGTTCGTCATAGGCGGCCTGAACGGTCTCGTCTGTGATGGCAGCACGCAGCTTTTGATCCATAACATAACCAGCCCGCTGGGCGTTCAGTTCGTTTTCTGCGGTCAGTTTGATGCGCAAAGGCACATCACCCTTAAGCGATTGTGACAAGGCAACCTGTTGAATCAACTGGTCGACCAGCCCGGGATACAAGACGTCATCCGGCAGGGCCTGATATTGTTCCGGTAGGCTGCTTTTGACCGCCAAAATGTGACCGACAGTGATCTTTTCGCCGTTTACGGTTGCGACAACGGTGTCAGCTGTGGGTTCTTCCGCTAGGGCGGGTAGGGCCAGACCTGCAACCAGTACCGCAGAAAGCCAGAATTTATTGCGTTTTAACATCTATTTCGTCCTCAGATCGGGTTACACGGGCGCGTAACATTGACACTACCTTAACAGCTGCTTACATCGCCAAAGGGTCTTTAGCGCAGACTGCACTTAACTTCTTGTTCGTATGTAGGATGCACAAGGGGCAGGGGCAAGGGACAGTCGCTCACGATCTTTTTAAAACAGACCAAAAGGCAGAGACAAAATGCTAGGTATCGGAACCATCGCCAAGAAAGTTTTTGGCACCCCGAATGACCGGAAAATCAAGGCGACGCTGCCATTGGTTGAGAAGATCAACGCGCTTGAACCCGAGTTCCAGAAATTCTCGGATGATGAAATCAAGCAAAAGACCGAAGAACTGGCCACCCGGGCGATGAAGGGCGAGAGCCTGGATAATCTGCTGCCTGAAGCATTCGCCAACTGCCGCGAGGCCGCGCATCGGGCGTTGGGCTTGCGGGCGTTTGATACGCAGTTGATGGGCGGGATTTTCCTGCATCAGGGCAATATTTCTGAAATGAAAACCGGCGAGGGTAAAACCCTTGTGGCGACATTCCCAGCCTATTTGAATGCGCTGAACGGCAAGGGTGTACATATCGTTACCGTGAACGACTATCTGGCCAAACGCGATGCTGAATGGATGAGCAAGGTTTACGGCGCATTGGGCATGACCACCGGCGTGGTTTACCCGAACATGCCTGACGGCGAAAAGAAAGCCGCCTATCTGGCCGACGTGACCTATGCCACCAACAACGAGCTGGGTTTTGATTACCTGCGCGACAACATGCGTATGGACCTGTCCGAAATGATGCAGCGCGACCACAACTTTGCGATTGTCGACGAAGTGGATTCGATCCTGATCGACGAGGCCCGCACGCCACTGGTTATTTCCGGCCCGTCCGATGACCGTTCCGAATTGTATGTCACGATTGACAAAGTGATCCCCGAGCTGACGGAAGAGCATTACGAGCTGGACGAAAAAACCCGCAACGTAACCTTTACCGAAGCGGGCAACGAATTTATCGAACAACGGCTAAAAGCCGCCGATATCTTGCCCGAAGATCAAAGCCTGTATGATCCTGAAAGCACTACAATCGTGCATCATGTCAATCAGGGCCTGAAGGCGCACAAGCTGTTCCAAAGGGACCAGCAATATATCGTGCGTGACGGCGAGGTGATGCTGATTGACGAATTCACCGGCCGTATGATGCAGGGCCGCCGTTTGTCTGATGGTCTGCATCAGGCGATCGAGGCAAAAGAAGGTGTAACGATCCAGCCGGAAAACGTGACGCTGGCGTCGGTGACCTTCCAGAACTATTTCCGCCTGTATGACAAACTGGCCGGCATGACCGGCACCGCCGCCACCGAGGCCGAGGAATTTCGGGAAATTTACGGTCTGGGTGTGGTCGAAGTGCCGACAAACCGCCCCATTGCACGGATTGATGATCATGATCAGGTGTATCGCACCGCCAAAGAAAAATACGACGGTGTTGTCAAAACCATCCAAGAGGCGCACGAAAAAGGCCAGCCTATGTTGGTTGGGACCACGTCGATTGAAAAATCCGAAGTTCTGTCAAATTTGCTGACAACGGCCGGAATTACGCACAATGTTCTGAACGCGCGCCACCACGAACACGAGGCGAAAATTGTTGCCGATGCAGGTAAATTCGGGGCGGTAACAATCGCTACAAACATGGCGGGACGTGGTACCGATATCCAGTTGGGCGGCAACGTCGATATGGTTGTGATGGAGGCCCTTGAAGCCGATCCCGAGGCCAACCCCGATGAATTGCGCGCTAAAGTTGAAGCCGCACATGCCGACGAAAAGGCCAAGGTGATCGAGGCCGGTGGCCTGTTCGTTCTGGCCACCGAACGCCACGAAAGCCGCCGGATTGATAACCAGCTGCGCGGTCGTTCCGGTCGTCAGGGGGACCCGGGTCGCTCCAGTTTCTTCCTATCGCTGGAAGACGACTTGATGCGCATTTTCGGATCCGAGAAACTGGATGTGGTTCTGTCCAAAATGGGCATGAAAGAAGGCGAGGCACTGGTTCACCCGTGGATCAACAAGTCGCTGGAACGGGCCCAAGCCAAGGTCGAGGGCCGCAACTTTGACATTCGTAAACAGTTGTTGAAATTTGATGACGTGATGAATGACCAGCGCAAAGTGATCTTTGCCCAGCGTCGTGAAATCATGGAAACGCAGGATCTGTCAGAAATCGTAAAAGACATGCGCCATCAAGTTGTCGAGGATCTGGTAGATGCCCATATCCCGCCGAAAAGCTATGCAGACCAGTGGGATGCAGAAGGGCTGTATGCCGCTGTCATGCAACATCTGGGCATGGACGTACCGGTGATCGCATGGGCCAAAGAAGAAGGCGTTGATGATGAAGCCATAATTGAACGGTTGTGTGATGCATCTGATGAAATGATGGCACAGAAGGCGGCACAGTTCGGGCCGGATACGATGCGTTCGATTGAAAAGCAGATTCTGTTGCAAACAATCGACCAGAAATGGCGCGAACATTTGCTTACGCTGGAACATTTGCGTTCTGTCGTCGGGTTCCGAGGCTATGCCCAGCGTGATCCGTTGAACGAGTACAAAACAGAATCCTTCCAGCTGTTTGAAAGCCTGCTGGACTCCTTGCGCGAGGATGTGACCGAGCAATTGGCGCAAATTCGCCCGCTGTCTGATGAAGAACAGCAGGCTATGATGCAGCAGGCCGTAACGGAACAGCCGGAATTGGCCCAGCTTGCACCGCAAGAAGAACCCACAGGCGTTGCCCTGGAAGGGTTTAACGAAAATGACGAATCGACCTGGGGAAATCCGGGCCGGAACGACAAATGCCCCTGCGGTTCGGGCAAGAAATTCAAACATTGCCACGGGCGGCTGGTTTAAAGATAGTGTTGCAGTTACTGTAAAGGGGTTTTGATACGGGGGCTGCAATGTCGGGGAAGCGAATTTATCCAGCGATCGGGATAGCATTACTGGCTATTCTGATTGTTGGATACGAATTTATGACCCGACCGGTTCCCTTACCGGACGCCGTTGAACCATCTCAGCCTGTAGCCGTTGAACCGGCTGTGATCGAGCCCAAACCTATCCCGCGCGACATTGCCCGACTTACGCTGCCTGCCGTTGGCCAGGCCTTGGCCAGACGTGTTGGTCAATCTGAACAAAGCTATAAACCCCTTGAACCCGATAATGCGCAATACAGCCTTTTGGGGTTCTTCTGTAGTATATCCCTTGATGTAACGCATTTGCGGGGGGATATGGTAAGGCTTGAACTTGATGCCCCCTGCCAAATGGGCGTGCCGGTAACTGTCCGCCATGAAGGGGTGTGGTTTACTGCTGTGACCTCGGACATCGGGCGGATTTCCGTGAAGATGCCAGTGTTCAACAGGCGGGCTGTTTTTAGCGTCGAGATGCCCGATGGGTCAACGATTTCCACAGAGGTATTCGTGCAAGAGGCGAGTGATTATGATCATGTTGCGGTGATGTGGTCGGGGGATACGGGCCTGCAAATTCACGCCTATGAACCATCCGGTGCGCATGTTTGGGGCAATGCCCCGCAGAGCCTTTCAATCGCGATAAAGGGGCGCGGCGGATATGTCACCCGTTTGGGTAGCACGGATTTTCCCGAAGCAAAACAAGCAGAAATCTATAGTTCCCCTCGTCGGCAGATGCGAAAAACAGGTGTTGTGCGGCTGGACCTGTCGGCCGCTGTAACGCCGGAAACATGCGGCAAGAACCTGTTGGCAAAAACGCTTCAGCCCGGGGTGAATGGCGGTAATACGCTGGTTGATTTGGTTTTGAATATGCCCGCTTGTGATAGCGGTGCGCGCAATCTGGTGTTGAAAAATATATTCAGGGACTTAAAGATTGCGCAAAACTGAACACTGGGGATGGTTAATGGGACTCTTGCGTGTGGCGTTTTTCGCTGCACTTTTTGCAATCGGGCTGGGTTTGCCTGCCGCGTCGCAGGATGTGACGCTGACCTCGCGGGACGGGAAAATCTCGATCAGTGGCAGGTTGCTGACCTATGACGGCGAGTTTTTCCGGATTGATTCAGAATTTGGCGCGCTGACACTGGATGGCAGTGGCGTGACCTGCGCCGGTGTTGGCTGCCCCGATTTGCAGGGCTTTGTGGCCGAGTTCACCATTGCCGGATCAAAGACGATGGGTGACGTCCTGCTGCCCGCCCTGATCGAAAGCTTTGCGGATCAAAGCAGTATGACATTGCAGCGTATCGTTACGGATGACGCGCATTTCACCTATGTTCTGTCCCTGCCCGATACGGGTCGCGCGGTGGCGAAGATCGGATTCCGGCTGTCGAACACGGATGGCGGATTTGCCGATATGATGGCGGGTCAGGCGGATATGGTTCTGGCCACGCGCGAAGTCACCGAGGCCGAAGCCTCTGCCGCGAAAGAGGCCAAACTGGGCGACATGACCCAACCGGCCCGCAGCCGGATTGTGGGACTGGACGGGGTGGTGTCGGTTGTGGCGCCGAACAATCCTGTCAGGGCTGTGTCACTGGATGATCTGGCGCGGCTGTTTGCGGGGCAGATTGCCAATTGGCAGGAAATTGGCGGGCCTGATGCGCCGGTCTATCTGCATATGATGGCGGCGGATTCGGGGCTGGCGCAACAGTTTATGCGCAAGGTGATGGGGCGCAGTGATTTGCAGCTGTCCGAAAACGTAATGCGCCACGGCACGGCGGCGGAACTGGTTGATGCCGTTGCCAAGGATCCTTTTGCCATTGGCATTTCGCGGTTTTCCGATCTGGGCAATGCCCGCAGGGTGGCGCTGCACGGGGCTTGCGGGATGGATTTCGCCGCCACGCGGCAATCCCTGAAAACCGAGGATTATCCGCTGGCGATGCCTTTGTTCCTGTACACTCCTGCCCGCCGCCTACCCAAAACCGCCCGCGAATTTCTGGCGTTTCTACGCTCGCCTGCCGCACAACGGGTGGTGCGGCATGTCGGCTTTGTCGATCAACAGGTTGGCGAGGTGGGGATAGAACGGCAGGGGCAGCGGTTGGCCAATGCGATTGCCTTGGCGGGCGAGGAAACGCCGCTGGATGAATTGCAGCGCATGGTCACTGTGTTGCGGCCGGCAAAACGGTTGACTGTGACGTTCCGGTTTGAAACCGGTTCAACCCGTCTGGACGCGCAATCGCGGGGCAATGTGATATTGCTGGCGCGGCTGCTGGAGGCGGGGTATTTCGGCGGGCGCGAATTGATGTTTGTCGGGTTCAGCGATGGCGAAGGCGACGCGGCCGTAAACCGCAAAATCGCCAAACGCCGCGCCGCAGCGGTGCGCACGGCTGTGACCAATGTGGCGACCACACTAAAGCCGTCGGAACTGTCGCTAAGCATCGAAGGATTTGGCGAGGCCTTGCCGATGGCCTGTGATGACAGCGACTGGGGCCGAGGTATCAACCGGCGGGTCGAGGTCTGGGTGAAGTAGGTTACAAATACCCTTCGGCCCGAAACGACGATTCGCGGGATTTACCGATGATCAGGTGATCATGTAGCGTCAGGTTCAGCGCATTCGCGGCGTCCTGTATCTGGTTGGTCATCAGGATATCGGATTCCGACGGTGTCGGGTCGCCTGACGGGTGGTTATGCACCAGTATCAAGGCCGAGGCATTCAGCTCCAACGCCCGTTTCACCACTTCGCGTGGATACACCGGCACATGGTCGATGGTGCCCTTGGCCTGTTCCTCGTCCGCGATCAGCACGTTTTTGCGGTCCAGATACAGCACGCGGAATTGCTCGGTCTCGCGGTGGGCCATTGTGGTGCGGCAGTAATCCAGCAGGGCATCCCAGCCGGACAGCACATGCCGCTGCATCACGCGGGCGCGGGCAAGGCGGTGGGCGGCAGCCTCGACAATTTTCAACTCCAGTACTACGGCGTCACCCACACCTTTGGTTTCGATCAGGCGTTCGCGGGGGGCGGAAATCACGCGGTTGAAATCGCCGAAACGATCCAGCAGACGCCATGCAAGCGGTTTGACATCCTGCCTTGGAATGGCGCGGAACAGCACCAGTTCCAGCAGTTCGTAATCGGGCAAGGCCGCTGCACCACCCGTCAGGAACCGTTCGCGCAGACGTTTGCGATGGTCGCGGATATAGGAGGGTTGTAAGCCGGATTTGGGTGCGCGCACCTCGTCCGTCCCGTCAAACAGGGGCAAGGGCATTTCGGAAAAATGGG
>Ga0256834_1000730_pt1 | contig 23312 bp, 20 predicted proteins | sample 4281140metaG_FD_190536 | JGI IMG/M metagenome (GOLD analysis project Ga0256834, IMG submission 190536) | Hydrothermal vent microbial communities from East Pacific Rise, Pacific Ocean - 4281-140 | ecosystem: Environmental > Aquatic > Marine > Hydrothermal vents | place: Pacific Ocean: East...
GTTGGTGAGACAGGTAATGCTGGTCAGACTAACTACTCAGCCTCTAAGGGTGGAGTGATAGCTATGACAAAAAGTTTTGCACAAGAGGCAGCTTCAAGCGGCATTCGCTACAATGCTGTTACACCTGGATTTATAGCAACAGACATGACAGATGAGTTGAGCGATGAGATAAAAGATAACTTTGTATCTAAGATCCCTATGAGAAGATTTGGTAGTGCTGATGAGGTGGCAGAAGCAGTAGCATTTTTGTTGAGTGATAGCTCATCATACATCACTGGAGAGACTCTTAAAGTCAATGGCGGACTAAATATGGCATGATTTAACATATTGTCTGCTCTGTTTAAATTATATGTGTTATAATTTGCAAATTTTAAATTGTAAGTGAGGAGTCGAAATGGCACTTTTGGATGATATCAAAGAGGTTGTAGTTGAGCAGCTTAGTGTAAGCGCTGATGAGGTAAAGGCAGATGCAAAGTTTGTTGAAGATCTAGGGGCAGATAGCTTAGATGTTGTTGAGTTGGTGATGGCACTTGAAGAGAAGTTTGATATTGAGATTCCAGATGATGAAGCTGAGAAGATCCAGACAGTGCAAGATGTAGTAAATTACATAGAAAATAGAGACTAAGAGCTCTCAATTGGGCATGCGCCCAAACTATTTTTTTCTATATGTGTAGCTAGCTTCATATATAGAAAGAGATATAAACTATTTTAGGAGCAGTTGTGAGAAGAGTAGTTGTTACTGGTATGGGTATGATAAATGCTGTTGGAAATAGTAAAGATGAGTCATTTAAGGCTATATGTGATGGTGTTTGCGGGATAGATCAAATAACACTTTTTGATGCAGCAGCGCAGAAGCAGAGTGCTCAGATAGCTGGTGAGGTCAAAGGATTTGATCCAGCAGATGTGATGCACCCCAAAGAGGTTAAGAAAGCTGATAGATTTATCCATTTAGGTCTAAAAGCAGCAGCAGAGGCCATGGAGGATGCAGCTCTTAGTGAAGATACAGATTATGAGCGATTTGGTATCAGTGCGGCATCGGGCATAGGTGGTCTACCTAGCATAGAGAAGAACTCTATCATTTTAAATGAGAGAGGACCGCGTCGCATATCACCATTTTTTATCCCAGGCGCACTTGTCAATATGCTTGGCGGGTTTGTATCTATAGAGCATGGCATAAAGGGACCAAATTTATCTGCTGTAACAGCCTGTGCAGCTGGAACTCACTCAATTAGTGAGGCGGCAAAAACTATCATCTGTGGTGGAGCAGAGCAGATGTTGGTTGTTGCTGCAGAGTCTGCTATAAGTGGTGTTGGCATAGGTGGTTTTGCATCTATGAAGGCACTCTCTACAAGAAATGATGATCCAGCTACTGCCTCAAGACCTTTTGATGCAGATCGTAATGGTTTTGTTATGGGTGAGGGAGCTGGTGCGCTTGTGCTTGAGGAGTACGAGAGTGCCAAAAAACGGGGTGCTAAGATCTATGCTGAACTGATAGGTTTTGGTGAGAGTGGTGATGCTAACCATATAACAACACCTAGTATGGATGGTCCTCTACGCGCTATGAGAGCGGCTATGAAGATGGCTGGCAACCCAACTATAGACTATGTGAATGCTCATGGAACTAGTACACCTACTAATGATAAAAATGAGACCGCAGCACTTAAAGAGCTATTTGGCGGCAAACAGAACTGTCCTCCAACAACATCCATCAAAGGTCAGATAGGTCACTGTCTTGGCGCTGCTGGTGGCATTGAGGCAGTAGTGAGTATAATGGCTATGCATAGCGGAATTATACCACCAACAATCAACCACTTTACTCCAGATCCAGAGTGTGATCTTGATATAGTCCCCAATAGCGCTAGAGAAGCTAAGCTAGATACCATAATGAGTAACTCATTTGGTTTTGGCGGCACTAATGGCGTTGTTATATTTTCAAAAATCTAAGGGTTTATGATGGCTACTTATCTTGACTTTGAGCGTAAGATCGCACAGATAGAAGAGGATATTATTAGCGCAGACTTGCGCCATGACACTCAGGCTGTTGAGATTTTACGCAAAGATCTTGAAAAAGAGGTCTCAAAAACATATAAAAATCTTACACCATACCAAGAGTTGCAGCTAGCGCGTCACCCAGATCGTCCATACGCACTTGACTATATTGGGCTGATATTAGAAGATGCTTATGAGCTACATGGCGATAGACATTTTCGTGATGATGAGGCGATACTGTGCTATATGGGTAGATGTGAAGGTAGAGCTGTGATGGTTATCGCAGAACAGAAGGGAAGAGGTACTAAAAATAAGCTAAAGAGAAATTTTGGCATGCCACACCCTGAAGGTTATCGCAAAGCTCTAAGGTGTGCAAAGTTAGCTGAAAAATTTAACCTTCCGCTACTTATGCTTATAGACACACCAGGAGCATACCCTGGTCTTGGGGCTGAAGAGCGCAACCAGAGTGAAGCGATAGCTACAAATCTACTTGAGTTATCAAAACTTCAGACAGTCACTATCTCTATTGTGATTGGTGAGGGTGGAAGTGGAGGCGCATTGGCTATTGGTGTAGCAGATAAACTTGCGATGATGCGCTACTCAGTCTTTAGTGTCATATCACCAGAGGGCTGCTCTGCTATACTATGGGATGATCCATCAAAAGGTGAAGCTGCCACTAAGGCACTTAAGATAACAAGTAAAGACTTAAAAGAGTTGGGACTTATAGATGATATCATTGATGAGCCACTCATAGGAGCACATAGAGATAAAAAAGAGTCTGCTAATGCTCTAAAGATATACTTTTTAGACTCACTTAGAACTCTTGAGGAGCTAAGTGCTCAAGAGCGTTTAGAGTTGCGATACAACAAATTAACATCTGTTGGCGCCTTTAAAGAGGAGTAGGGCTACTTTTTTGTTGTTAGTAGTGCAATCTGCTCTTTTGTAAGGATGTGACGGGTTTTTTCTAAACATCTTAGATGTATCTGTGTCGCCTCTATCTTGAGCTGTCCCACCTCTTTTACTGTTGGCATTATCTCTTGATATGGGGTCATGTTGTTAGATAGATGAGCAATTTTTATCTCTAAAGATTCGATCTTTTTAGAGATCTGTTTAACACTTGTTACGGTATCTTTTTCAAGATGTTTAAGTGCAAGTTTTTGTTTATCGTTTAGATCTAGTTTCTTATCATCCCATCTATCTTTAAGTAGACCGATGTAGTGTGGTAGTTGTGTAGACTCAATTAGGAACGGTTTTTTCATCTTTATACCCTTTTTTGCTATTTTGTTGGTATTGGCAAAATTATCAAACATCCATTTGGCAACTATCTCTAACTCATGTTGTGTGATAGCTCCTTTTTGTGAAGGCATGATACCAAATCTTTTAAGTTTGCTTTTATTGCAGACTGACTTCTCTTCGCTTGGGTGCATAACATAATCAACAATAAAAGCTACAGCTCTATCTCTATCTGGATATCGCATTTTAACATGTTTTACAACACCACTAAATGGAGGAGCTAAGGCATCAGCTCTATTTTGTGGCGCTGTTTTTGTGTGACATGTAGAGCATTTTTGTTGAAATATATCATCTGCGCTGTTTGATAGTAGTGTTGTGCTACATAAACATACACCTAGGATAGCTGTTGTAATGACTCTCATAATTAGATCTCCTTGTATCTGTATATGGTAAAAGTCTATCTACTACTTGTTAAGTGTATGTGAACTGTATCGGTGTCTACTCTAAAGGTAGTGGTTTTCCAAAGTGGTACCCTTGTGAGTAGTCTATGCCTAGATCATGCACTATGGCTTGAATCTGCTCATTTTCAACATACTCTGCTACTGTTTTGATATTGTGTTCATTAGTAAAGATAACAATGGTTTTAACTATGGAGAAAGAGAAGCTATCTTTGTGGATATTTTTGATTAGACTACCATCTATCTTGAGGATATCAGGCTGATAGTCTAGTAGGCGTTTAAAGTTTGAGTAGCCAGTACCAAAATCATCTATGGCAATCTTAACACCAAAGCTCTTTACTCTAACAATAAATCTCTCAATAACATCAAAATCTTTAATCTTCTCATCTTCAAGTAGTTCAAGCACAACTCTTGATGCATGCTTGGAGTCTTTTTGAAGCAACTCAAAGAGTTTATATCTTGTTGAGACATCCTCTATATCTGCTACTGAAAAGTTGATAGAGATATCAAAATCTGTTATGTTGAGTGCATTAAATGAGTTCTCAAGTACAGCAGATGTAATGTGTCGATAGTACTTACCACTTTTGGCAGTATCTAGGAAATGGTGTGGTGACACAACCTCCCCACTACTCTTTACAAGTCGCACAAGAGACTCATACTTCTCAATCTTTCCAGTGGCATTGTTTATGATCGGCTGAAAATATGATACTATACGGAGCTCTTCTAGAGCCTGTTTGACCATCTGGAGAGTCTTTAAATTGTTTTCAGCTTCGGCATACTCTTGATCTGCTAGGTTGTTAGCACAGATAAAATTTTGGCTGCTCTTCTCAAGTCTTCTTAGCCCATGTTGTGCATTTTCTAGTGCACTTTTGCCATACGCAAAGCTCATGACAACAGATACAGCGTACTCTATGTGATCTAGATTAATCTTTGCTTTATTGATGTAGTCTAAAAATAGCTCTAGCTCTATGACAAACTGCTCCATTGGGTAGTTGCATTTGCTTACATCTTTTGCAAATGAGAACTCTCCGTTGCCAAGGGTGTAGATTCTTTGAAACTTAAATTTTTCAGGCATAAGGTCAAATATTTTAGTAGAGAATTTCTCCTGTATTTCATCGCCTAATCTGTTACCAAAATAGTGCTCAAAGCTCTTAAAATCTTCTATACGAACTAGTACTACTATAGCCTCATCTACAGAGTCTATGAGATCAATGAGTTGTCTTTTTGGACTCATGATATCGGTGATGTTATCCATGAGTGATATATACTCTACAATCTCACCTTTTTCGTCAAATATGGGCTTGATAGTTACTTTAGCATAGAAGCTTTTTAGATCTTTTGCTACACTTTTAAGTATGCCACTCCACGCTTTTTTCTCATCTTTGATGGTGTGCCATATCTCACTATATATCTGTAGATCTGAATCTGGGTGTTTGGTGAAGCTATACTCTTGACCCATCAGTTCGTCACGGCTATAGCCTGTGACTTTGCAGAACTCATCATTGGCGTATGTAATCTTGCCTTGAAGATCTGTTTTTGATACAATCGATGTCTGATCAGTAATCTCTTGATATTGATGAAGTAGGTTCAGTGTCTGCTCTGTCTGATGCTTTAGCTTCACTTTTTTTATGATTTTGCTTAGTGTGTTTAAGAAGCTATTGATATCTATAGGCTTGAGTATATAGCCATCAACACCTAGCTTTATGCTCTCTATAAAGTAACCAGACTCATTGTAGGCTGAGAGTACAAGAATATGTACATCTTTGTCTATGTGTTGGAGTTGTTGTATCATAGCTAGACCACTTAGGCGTGGCATGTTGATATCGGTTATGATGATATCTATCTGGTGTTTATTGAACTTCTCAAGACCATCTTCACCATCTATAGCTACTATAATATCATCAAAAAACTCCTCAAATACTATAAGTGACGAGTCTCTAGCTTCTGCATTATCTTCTACATATAGTAGCCGCATGTTTTTTGTGTATTTTATGATATCGTCTAAATCGCTCATTCTCTACTCTTTAAGGTTATTCTAAAAAGTGCACCATCTATTGTGTTGTGAGCACTAAGTTTGCCATAGCAGTGCTCCTCGATGATGATTTTACTCATGTATAGACCAAGACCAGTCCCATCTTTTTGCATTTTAGTTGAGAAGTAGGGGTCAAAAATCATCTCTATTATGCTATCTGATATACCCTTGCCATTATCTTTGATCTCCAATATATACTCACCACTTTTTTTGTATGAAGAGATCTTGATATATGGATTTTTTACACTATTGTCAAGTACCGCATCTTCTGCATTTTTGATCAAGTTTAGTAGTACCTGTTTGATCTCATTTGGATAACTATAGATCTGATCGTCTAGTATATTCTCTACTATAAGCTCTATATTGTTATTCTGTACAGAGACCTTGATGATATTTAATACACCTTGAACTATCTCCGATAGTGAAGTCTGCCTTGACTCTTTGTTAGATTTGTAGAAGTCTCTAAAATCATCAATAGTTTGACTAAGGTGTTGAGCATAGTCTGATATCTTCTGGGTTGACTCTATGAGCATACTGTTTTCTAGCTTGTTTAATCTAGCTTTGATGTTGAGTCCTGCACTTGTTGCGCTGATCGCAGCTAGCGGTTGTCTCCATTGATGAGCTATCATCGATATCATCTCGCCCATCTGAGCTAGTCTTGATTGGCTTAGAAGCTGCTTATCTTTTTGGCGATTTTTCTCAACTTCTTGCTGGATTTTGTGTGCTAGAGCCACATTTAGCTCATGGAGCTCTTTTGTAGTTTCGCTGATGAGGTGAGAGAGTGCTCTTATGGTTTGAGTGCTTTTGCCAGATGGGATCTTCTTGATCTTTTGAAGAGAATTTGTACCACCTTCTTGTTCGCTTAGTAGCAGTAGTGTCATAGTCTGATTGCAGAGTTGATTGGATGTTGATATGTTGTTTTTAGTGACATTTAAAAACTCACCATATGTAAAAAATCCACTAACTGGAGCTAATGTTGAGAGTGGAAGTATCTCATCTTGGATCTCATTGCCCATCAATCTTTTACGCGCCATACAGGAGTAGATAAATATAGATTCGATAGACATAGTAGATAGCTCATTGTAAAAGCATGTGTTATTGAGGATATTTTCAACATTTCCATATCCAAACCAGACGCTATCTCCTTGCTTGATATTGCCAGCAAAAACCAAAGAGCCATCATCATGTACTCCAACAACAGCTCTAGCTGTAAGATTGCCATCTTTTATGATCATGAGCGGAAACTCTATGCCTGTAGCTGGCAGCTGTTCGCACATATCATCACCAAGATACTTTTTATAGAGCTCAACTGGTGTCTGGTTATCTATGAGATAGACACGATTTTCTGTAGCTTTAGTGACTTTGAACTCTTTGCCAATCTGCTCCCATCCAAAACTGTGTGCTGTATTGACAATGAGGTCTTTGTTATAGAAAAATACTGCAACTATAGAGTCGCCACATATGCCATCTTTGGTGAATGCAAATGTCTCTACAAATTGAGCATTATCACCAGCTAGACCACCAGCCACAGTGATGTGTGGAGCAAGTTTGTTAAATGCCTTCAAGACCCCTTCGCCGTTACTATTTAGCCCATCAGCAAAAACTATTGCCAAATTAACTTCATCTATATTGTCAAAACTTCTCACAAGCCTCTTTGCAGTTTGAAATGATGATTTTAGCTGCTTTATGCCACGAACAACCACTCTAGTCTTTTCTAATATTGTAAAAGATAAAACAGTGCTATACTCATCAATCTGTGAGCCTAATATCTCACCATCTGTGGTTGAGCCTATGATATTTATATGTGGTAGTATAGTTTTGATCTGCTCTAGTAGAGTCTGTATGTGAGATCTTTTACACACTCCTGTAAAGATCTGAAGAAGTGTCTGAGGCGAATCAATAATATTGTGTGTTTTAACAAACTCATGTAGTTTATCAAAATCTGTATAGTGGCAGTTTAGACTCTTCACAATCGATCCCTCTTATAGTAGAGCTATTGTATCATAATCTAACACATAGGTATATAAAATAGTTATAAAAACATAAGCGGTGTTACTAAAACTCCCTTTTGTCAAATGGTATTATAATCTGCTCATCTGCAAACCGCTCTAGTATAACCCTTTTGAGCTCACGCTGTACCTGTAGGTGTGTTCCTGGTTTGACTTTGGTTAGTGTGCGGATAACTACCTCCATAGTACTGAAATCCTCTACACCTAAAGTTTTTGTTTTCTCTATAACTGCATCATTTGTTTTAGCATACTCTGTAGCTATATCTTGTAGTGTCTGGTATACTTTTTGCATATCTGAGTTAGACTCTACGCCAACATCTACTAGAGCATGTGTAAAGTTATTGGAGTAGTTTGTGACATCATTTATCTCACCGTTTCGTAGTATAAAGAGCTTGCCATCTTCACTTCTAAGTCTTGTTGTTCGTAATGTAATGGACTCAACAAATCCTGACGCTTCATTGATCTGCACATAGTCACCAACGCCGTAAGTACCCTCAAGTATAAGAAAAAATCCAGATACAAGGTCATTGATTAGAGATTGCGCACCAAGACCTATCACCATGCCAAGTATCCCTGCACCAGCCAATAGAGGCAGAGGATCAAACCCAAACCCTCTTAAGACAAATATGAGTACAACAAAATAGATACCAACAGCCAACACACTCTTTAAGATAGGATATATAGTTCTGTTACGATTGAGCTCATCTGCCTCAATCTTATCTTGTAGATATGTTTTATCTATGATAAGGTTGATAACCTCAACAACAACACGCGCTATGAAAATCAGACCAATTGCCTGAATAACACCAGCTCCATACTGAGCAAGCCAAGATAGAAATGAGAGCTGTTTGAGTACCAAAGTAGCACTAATAGCATAGATAATATACTCTAAAGATTTACGAAAAATTGGCACTAGGTGAGATAGGTCACTATAGAATCCAAGTAGACCTTTAGTCTCTGCATATTTGCGACTCAGTTCATCAAGACTTTTAACAATAGTTGAGACTAGATTTGTGATCAGTAGTGCTACGGAGATGATAAGGAAGATTTTTAGCACTATAAGTGTCCAAGTGCTAGCAAGCTCATTGATATCAAAAAGTTTAAATGATGTATATAGTATTAGTAGCCAGATAGAGACTTTTATGATACTTCTGGTGCGTTTAAAAAATGCCTCTATGCTACTATTGTTTTGCTCTATTTGTCTATAGTTTTTGCTCTTTAGCTCTAAGCTTTCAAGCAGTATCAGAGTGTATTTGATGAGTACTTTAGCAGCTATGATTAGAGCTATGATTTTGACGATATTGATGGCTAAGGTTTTGTAAAACTCAACGCTTATGCCTTGAATCAGATCCATGCTATACGACTCAATCTGCTCACCACTATAGATAAGGTAGCCATTAAATCCAACTATAGCTATCAATATAACAACTACCAACACTTTAAGTAGCGACTTAAGCATTGATGCAAACGAGACTACTTTTGTGTGGTAGCTTTTTAAGAGCTCTATCTTGTCTGCTTTTTTGATAAGAAGAGATAAGATAGACGCCAATAGTATATAGGTGAGTATTAGTGCCACTATCTCATACCCTACAAACAGTATGTCGGAGATATTAACGCTCTTTAGGTCTATATACTGCTCCAGCCACTGCATATAAACTCCTCATAAAATTTATATCATAGAGTAGCCAAATGTGATATAATGTCTGCTTAAAAGAGGTGTATTATTGTGAAGAGCATTGCTATCTGCTGTCTATTTTTAGCCCATCTTGTGTTAAGTAGCGGATGTGCACACAGGGCTCTTGATGTAGTAGATCTACCTCAAAATATAAGCTATTTTACAGACCAAGTTGATGTAGACTTAGATCTACATACAGATTTTAAAAAAGAGCACTTTAGCGTCTGGAGTGATGATCTCTTATCGTACAATAAAGATATAGCGATGTGGGGATATAGAGCTTTTACGCCAGAAAATTCATATGCTCAAAATCTACAGCTATATAGCCCTAGTTTTTTTGATAAGATAGCGCAAAATAGCAACTTTGATCAGTTTATGAGTGTTAAAAAGAGGGCTATTGCACGCTATCATCTTAATCTAAGAGCCATGCCAACCTCCAAGCCCCTCTTTAAAAATCCATCAAAAGCGGGTGAGGGTTTTCCATTTGACTATCTGCAAAATAGCACACTCTACCCACAGACCCCACTTCTTATATCTCACTACTCAAAAGATAGAGAGTGGGTCTACGTATATAGTAGTCTAGCATCTGGATGGGTGAAGTCGTATACTCTGTTTTTAGTAGACAGTGCGAGAGCTATGCAGATAAGATCGTTAGAGTTACTGTTTATCACTAAAGAGGGTGAGGTTTTAAAGTATAAAGATGGTAGTTTTGCATTTAGATCCAAGATTGGTATGGTATTGCCTCTATTGCGAGAGGAGTCTGAGTATTTTGTAACACTAGTTTTAGATCAAGAACTTCTGGTTTCAAAGCAGATAGCCTCAAGAGGTGCTCTTAGATTTAATGCGTTGAATTTAAAGCAGATTATTCAGGAGGTCTCAAGTTCAATATATGGATGGGGAGGGGCGTATGAGGAGCGTGACTGCTCATCGCTTCTTCGTGATATCTTTGTGCCATTTGGCATCTGGCTTCCACGCAACTCATCTGCTCAGAGTAGGGTAGGTGAAGTGGTTTTGCTTAAAGATTTAGACCATAAGCAGAAAATAGCACAGATTAAAAAAAGAGCCAAGCCTTTTAGAACACTTCTGTATCAGCCAGGACATATATCGCTATATATGGGAGTATATAAAGGTGAGCCTATAGTTTTACACAACATATGGGGTATTAGAACAGTTAAAAATAAAAAAGAGGGTAGGGTTGTTATTGGTAAAACTATCAGTAGTACGCTAAAAGTAGGAAGCGGGGTAGATGGTTTTGATCATAGCTCCATGATGCTTCATAAGATCTCTAGTATGAGTATCATAGGCAAAGATAGATCAAAGTAGATTCTTATAGGGTTAAGCCTTTAGCTCTGTATCGCTCTAGCATGGTCTCATTGCCACTAGTGCCACCTGAGTGGACATATAGCAGGTCATGATCAAATCTATCTATATATTTAAGTAGAGTTAGCCACATTACAGGCGCATAGATGAGGTCAAACTCTATGCCGCACTTTTTTAAGTCTCCATAACACTCTAGTAGATCTTTGTGGGGAGTTGCAAATCTATACTTCTTAGCAGGCTCTAAGATAGTAAGATTTTTGGGTATATCTCTTAAGTTGCTCATCTGTGCTCGTAGGTACTCTGTGCTACCAACTGTTGGCGTAGTGATGATCTCAAATTGTGGTAAAAGTATGCTCAAAAAGAGAGCAGTGGTACCAGTTCCTGATGGTGTAATGATAGATAATTTGTTGGTGCTATAAGTAGACATAGATGCACTGATCTCTTGAGCTAGCTTCTGTATGCCGTAGTATGCTACCTTATCTGCTCCACCCTGAGCAATTATGATATTGGCATTGCTGCTACTAAGAGAGCTAATTTTTTGCTGATATAGTTCTGGTGGTAGCTCTATGTATTGCATGCCAAAACGAAGAGCAGCTTTGAAGTTACCAGATGGATTTAGCTTCAAATCTTTAGGGATAGTTTTGCAGATGTACTCAAACTCCCAGTTTTGCAAAGAGCACATAGCAGCAATAGAGTACATTGCGTTTGATTGTATGCCACCATAGGAGATAATTTTTTTAATACTACCTCTATCTTGGTGTAGTAGCCAATATAGCTTTCGATATTTGTTACCACTAAAGTCTGGATGAATCAGATCATCTCTTTTGAGATAAAAATCTCTCCCATAAAGAGATATGTTCTCTATGGGGGTTGGGACTTGAAATATGGAGCTATTTTTTATAGGTGATCTTTGCGTTATCTTTTAAAGACTGCAGTTTAGACTCCATAGACTCCTCAAATCTCTCTTGTTTAAGGCGTTCAATAATACTATCTTTTACCTCACTGAAGCTAGATTTTTTACTAGGTTTTTTATCTTCAAGGTAGATTAGATGGTAGCCAAATTCTGTTTTAACTGGGTCTGGTGTAACTTGTCCAACTTTTAAGGCAAATACAGCATCATTAAACGCTGGTACCATTTGACCTTGTGTGAAGTAGCCAAGATCTCCACCTTTTGGTGCGCTAGGTCCTACTGAGTTGGCTTTGGCTTCAGCTATAAAGCGCTCCTTTAGCTTGTCGCCACTTAGAGTTTTTAATTGAGCTAGGATCTCTTTTGCTTTTGTATCAGTTTTAAGCAAAATATGTCTAGCTTTTACCTGCTCTGGCTGCTCATAGTCACTAACATGTTTGTTGTAGTATGCTTTTGCATCTTTGTCGCTTATCTCAATGGTATCAACAAGCTTCTCTTGCCAAACACGCGTTGCAAGTTGCTTTTGAACCCTATTGGTGATCTGCTCATACTGCTCTTTGTACTGTTTTGAGTCAAGAACTTTATCGCGTACCGCTTCTTCATAGATGAGCTCTTGCATTATAAGCCCTTCAACAACCCTATCTCTTAGCTCTTGCTGCTTATCTTTTGGAAGTTGTGCGAAGCGACCTTGTGTGCCCTCCATAAGTACACCGTTGACCTCTTCGGAGTCAATTGTGTGTCCATTGACTGTGGCGACTGTTGATGCTGCTGCACCTAAACTTAGTAGTGATGCAACGATAATAGATCTAATAACTATCTTCATCTGTTTCCTTTGAGATTTTTATAACATTTTATGCTTAAAGATTAAACAGATATCAAACAGATTTGATATAACTACGGTTTCGTTCATCTTTCATCTTGATGTATTGATCTAGTGTGGTTAGTAAAAAGTCTCTATCTACTGGTTTTGAGAGGTGCGCATCGAGTCCTGCGCTTAGTATGCGTTCACGATCTCCAGCTAGTGCTCTAGCCGTTAGCGCAATGATTGGAGTGTATGCTCTCTTCTCTTTATGGTTGATCTCTTTTATGATGCGTGTTGCAGATATGCCGTCCATAATAGGCATGTCGATATCCATCAAGACTATGTCATACTCACCCTCTTCATATAGATCAACTGCTATTTGACCATTGTCAGCTGTTGTGACAGCATACCCTTGCTGCTCTAGTATAGTTGTAATGAGTTTTTGGTTTATAGGATTATCTTCAGCAACAAGTATGGAGATGTTGTTAATCTCACCTTTCTCTTCAACACGATCTTGAGGACTAATAAGAGCCTTTGGAGTCTTTTTCCATATAATTTGTAGGGTTTTGTAGATATTGGTTGGTAGTGATGGTAGTAGTATGATATCTTCGATTTTACTGATAACCTCTAGAGTTTTATCTTCAAACTCTTTATGTACAACAGGGATAATTTGCAAATCTTCATGTAAATCATGTAGTGAATCGATCTGTGGGTGTGTGACACTATCACTAATCATAAATAGCGCATCTATGCCAGTTAGCTCATCACCTGTTAGATTTGAGACCTCTTTTACATTTAGATTAAACAGTCTTAGATAGCGTCTTAATATCTTTGCATGGATAATATCTTTGCTATTTGCACACCATATAGCAAACTCTGAACCCTTCATAAGTTTAAATGGAATAGCTGCTATCTTAGGGTGTTTCATGGTAAAAGAGAATCTGCTACCTTTGCCAACCTCACTCGCAACACTAAGTTCAGTTTTCATCATCTGAAGTAGTTTAAAACTTAGAGTTAAGCCTACACCAAAACCCTCTTTGCCACGGATCTGATTCTCTCTAGTTGAGGCAAACGGTCTAAGAAGTGTCTGAAGCTTCTCTTTAGGTATCCCTTCACCTGTATCTGTAACTGAGTAGCGCACTGTAGGTTTTGCGCCAAGTGCTAAAACTTTGATCTCTACTAAAACTTGTCCACCTTTAGAGGTAAACTTGAGTGCATTAGTGATAAGGTTTCTTAAGACCCTTTTGATCTTGTCAGCATCTGCGATCAATTTTTCAGGTAGGTTAGGATCTATCATAAAGAGCAACCCAACACCTTTTTGTTCAGCAATTCCAGTAAACTGCTTAGAGAATGATTCAAAAGTCTCATAGGTATTAAATGGTTGACGGTTAACCTTCTGTGCACCACTCTCTAGTTGCATCAGCTCAAGCAGATTTTCTACATTTTCAAGCATAGCGTTGCCACTATTGCGAATATGAGATATGTACTCTTGTTGTAGAGGATCTATCTTGGTCTGCTCTAGTAGCGCAGAGAAGCCTATGATGGAGTTCATAGGTGTTCTAAACTCATGAGATATATTTGTTAGAAACTGCTGTTTAAATGTCTCAAAGTATTTTTGAGCTTTTTTTGCCTTGTGAATCTCCTCTATGTTACGCAAGAGGATAAGGTAGAATGTTTTTCCATCAAGGACAACAGGCTGTGTACTAAGGCGATGTGGCGTAAGGCTTCCTGCTGGATTTTTAATGAGCACAAGTGGAACACCCTCGCCTAGTGCGCTCATCCATTGAATTTTATTTGGTATAAAATAGCCATGCTCTTTAACAAATAGATTTGAGATACGATCTCTACTTAAGCTGTTAAGCTCTTCTATGGAGCCCACGCCAAAGTTCTGTAGTGTTGCTAAGCTTACACCCTGTATGAGCTCTTTTTCATCTACAATCAATAGAGGGTCTAGCAGTAAAGATGAGAGAGCATCAAAGAGCTCACTACTTTTTAAAACAATTTTATCTGCTCCATCTATGTATCTCATGTCTCTGCCCATCGGTTCTATTTTTAATCCAACTATATAGTATTTTAGCTTTTGTATTGTTTAAGACAATAGTATAATGTCGTCATGAAAACAATTAAACAAGCTACTAAAAATGAGACTTTAGAGATTAAGAATGCCCTACTAGAGCGATACAGTGGCGCAGAAACAGAGTTGCAATATAAAGATGCTTATGAATTACTGGTTGCTGTATCGCTCTCAGCTCAGTGCACAGATAAGAGAGTCAATCTCATCACACCTAAACTTTTTGAAGCATACCCAACACCCAAGAAGCTTGCAGTAGCCGACATAGATGATCTAAAAAGTATCATCTCTAGTTGCTCATTTTTTAACAATAAGGCCTCAAATCTTATCAAAATGGCACAAAGAGTTATGAGTGTGTACAGTGGTAGCATTCCTCTTGATGCAAAAGAGTTAATAACATTGGCTGGTGTAGGGCAGAAGACTGCAAATGTTGTTCTCATAGAGTATGTGGGCGCAAATCTTATGGCTGTTGATACACATGTTTTTAGAGTCTCTCATAGACTTGGCTTAAGTAGTGACCTGACAGCCATAAAGAGTGAGGAGACACTCTCTAAGATATTTAAAACAGACCTAAATGCTCTGCATCAAGCCATGGTGCTTTTTGGTAGATATATCTGTAAAGCTAAAAACCCACTTTGTGATAGTGAGTGTTTTTTGAGTGAGCTCTGCAAGAGCAAGGAGCGTTTTAAGATTTAGCATCACCAAGTAAAACTGCAACCCATCTAGTTTGTGGACTTGATGCACACAACAGTTTTACCATGATGGTTAAAGGTATAGATAACAACATGCCAACAGGACCCAGCAACCAACCCCAAAATAGTAGTGATAAAAATACCACCAAAGTTGATATATCGAGCCCTTTGCCCATGATGCGTGGCTCTAAGAGTGAGCCTACTACAGTGTTGATGATGATATATGCTATGCCTATATATAGAGCACTCATGGCATCTAGTTGTATGATTGCTAACATGACAGCAGGAACAGCCGCTATGATAGAGCCTATGTTTGGTATAAAATTTAGCAAAAAAGCTACAACAGCCCATAAAACAGCATAGTCTAGCGCAAAAATACTCAATACAATATAGACAAGTGCACCAGTTAAAGCGCTCATAGCAGCTTTTAGTGCCATGTAGTGTTTGATTTTCTCAACAACCTCACCAAAACTTTTTTGATGCATGCTGTCTGTGTTGAGAGAGGCTATCTTTTGTCTAAATTGCACACCCTCTAGCATCATAAAAATAGTAGTAAGTAGTATGACAAAACCATTGGCTAGTGTTGAGCCAAAGCCTTTAAGTAGACCAGAGAGATAACCAAATATAAGAGTAGGATCTAAGATCTGATTTATGCTATCTTGAGCCATACTTATGCCTATGCCCTCAAGTGCTGTGGTGATACCAGATAGCTTATCTTGTAGCTTTATCTCATAGAGTGGGATTTGAGCTGTGAAGTCATTGATGGCGTGACCCACTAGAGCACCAAGCAAGGAGAGTATTAGTATAAGAGCTATAACAATAATACTTAATGCTATAGAGATTGGAATGCGCTTAGAGAGCATAAAGCTTAGTGAAGGCATAAGGATTATAGCAATAAAAAGTGATAACAGAAATGGTACCAAGACAGGAGCGCTTACCTTGATGCCAGCAAAAACAATAACAATGGCCGCTGATACAACTACTACTGTGTTAAAACTACTACTATGCTGATGCAAACCAATACGCCTTTTTTGCCATTATAACATAATAATTATATGCCGATATAGCAGCAGAACTAAGTTTTGGTTATTTAAAAAGATTAGGATCTTGTGTGATAGCTAGTCCAGCTACTGCTAATCCAATGACCACTATAGTTGTGAGCGCAATTTTGATTTTACTATATGGTCTCTCACCAGCCACCAAGCCTGTTTGAGCATTGATAGCATAGCTGTACTTTTTACCACCAAACTCGAATGTTGCACTCCAGATGGGAAATAGAACGCTCTTGTAAGTGGTGTTGTAGTAGGTAGTGTTTGTGCTGTTAATGCGCTGTTTGTCGCCACCTATATCTTGTCTGATTCTGTGTAGTATCTTCTGATGCATCTTAGCTTTTGCCGCTTCAAATCCATTGTCTAGACCTATGGCGTACTCCTCTGCTTCAAATCCTGTGATATATTTCTCATTATACTTAACAAGATTTGATGTGTGCCATGGAGCCAAATTGTCTAAAATAACTCTTGATATAGTAGTAGATGCAGATGTGCTAATGTCATCAAAGTCAACACTAATATTGCCACTAACCACTCTCCATCGCACCTCCGCTTTAGTTACACGAACTCTTTGCTGGACACCATTTCTTGTGATAGTTTTGGTGCCAGCCACATAGTAGACATCACCTCTTAGTCCACTGTATGATGTAGAGGTGTGAGCATCAAATGTCCAGTGTGGTAGATAGTAGCCATCTAGAGCACCATCATCATCTACTAGTTCTTGTAGTGCAGATGGTGCAAACCAGAGTGAGCCTATCCACTCCTTAAAACTCTCTTTAGCACTCTGTTGGGTTATCTTAAATGGTATCAAAGAGGCTGGCTTGAGCTCTTGAGTAAAGTCTGTAAGTGCTGGCGTGTTACAAAATGGACACTCTGAGCTAAAGGAGTATGGTGTAAGTGTAAAGCCAGCCCCACATTTTTTGCAAGATAGCTCTTTGTTTATCGATACGGGGCTATGCTGATTTAGTTTAGAGAGCGCGCTTGATAGATCTAGTTCAACAATCTCATCGCTACTCTGCTCTATGGGCTCTTGTGATCGGCAAAATTCACACTTGAGTGATTGGGATGATGGATCAAATCTATATGGAGCGCCACAGCCACTACATGTAAAATTTATAGAGCTAAATTTCAACTATCTACTTTAGCGGAGGTGGTGTTGTTTTAAAGAGTTCTGGTAGCAACTTAGATGCACTCTGCCAGTCATCTAGCCCTTCTCTCCAGATAGATGTATCTGTATCTATCTTGCCATCAACTACCATCTGTTTAAGATCTGCCATCTTAAATCCACCTTGAGCCTTGCCATCTATGCCAACATGATAGATGGTAGTAGCACTATTTAGTGGCGGAGGTTTTGGTCTATCTGATCTCATAGACTCTGCCATCATCTGCCCCATAGCAAGCCCAGCACCCATGCCAACCATGTCTGAAGCTGCACCACCATCACCACTAAGAGCTTCACCACTTTGATACTTAATGTGATCATCAAGATTGCCAATGATTGCTCTACTTGAGCGCTTATCTAGTGCTTTTTCTACCTCTGATGGGAGTGAGATATTTTCAACCAATATCTGTGTTAACTCTAGTCCATACTCACTAAAATATGGGGCAATTTTTCTACTTAGATACTCTCCAAATCTCTCATAATTAGCAGCCATATCAAGCACTGGAGTCTCATCTTCTCCCATGAGTGTTGCAAACTTAGAGAGTATTAGGTTCGATAACTGATTTTCAACCTCATCTATCGTAAAGTGCCCATCAGTACCAACAATTTCTCTTATGAAGAGTTCAGGATCACTTATGCGAATCTCATATGTTCCAAATGCACGAATGCGCACCATTTCAAACTCAAAGTCTCTAACCATGATAGGGTTTTTAGTGCCCCATTTAAGATCTATAAACCTCTTAGTGTTGAGAAAATAGACCTCAGCTTTAAATGGTGAGTTAAATCCATGATCCCAGTGCTGAAGTGATGTTAAAACCGGTAGATTTTTAGTCTCTAGCTCATATATGCCAGGAGTTAGTAGGTCTGCTATCTCACCTTCGTTAACAAATACTGCTATCTGTGACTCACGAACGGTAAGTTTTGCTCCATATTTGATCTCATTGCCAGCTCTGTTGAAGCGCCAAACCATGGTATCTTGTGAGTTGTCTGTCCACTCAATAACATCGATAAATTGCCCAAATATCCAGTCAAAAAGCCCCATTATTAAGCCTCTATCTCTTTTGGTTGATCTACTTTAATCTTAGATCTTGTAGCAACAAGAGCCTCTTTTAGCTCTCTCTCACTCTTCTCAAGCTCAATTAGTGCATCACTTCTAGCCTGCTTGCCTTCATCTGCTATGCGTAAAGAGTCATCCAGTGTGGCTATAAGTGTTTTGTTTGCTTTTTTGATGCTCTCTATATCGAAGATGCCTCTCTCCATCTGCTCTCTTACAGTACGGTTTGCGTCTCTAAGACCCTCAGCATTTTTCTCAAGTAGCTCATTGGTAAGGTCTGAAGCATCTTTAAGCGCAGAGGCTGCATCTGCACTTCTAAATATGGTTACAGTTTGTGCTAACTGATTGCGCCATAGCGGTATAGTATTGACTAGAGTTGAGCTTATCTTGTTTACTAGAGACTTGTCGTTCTCTTGTATAAGTCTTATGCTAGGCAGTGCTTGCATGGCTACTTGACGCGAGAGCCTTAGGTCATGGACTCTTCGTTCAAGATCATCACTAAAGCTCTGTACCTCTTTTAGGTTTTGAACATCCATCATCTCCTGATCAGCAGCTCTATCTTGGTATTGTGGTATGATCTTATCTCTTAGCTCCTCTAGCTTCTGCTCGCCTGCTTTGATATATATCTCAAGTGATCTAAAGAACTCTAAGTTAGCATCATAGAGTTTATCTAGTGATACTATGTCGCTCATAAGAGTGCTCTTGTGAGCCTCTAAGTCGTTAGATATAAGATCTATCTGATCTCTAACCTCCTCATAGCGTTGTAGAAACTTTACAAGAGGTGTAGTGGCTCCAAAAAGCTTTTGCCACCAGCTCAGTTTTGTATTTGGATCTAACTCATCTGTATCAAAGCCACGAATTGCAACAACCATGCTATTTAGAGCGCCACCAGCTGCACCTATATCTTTGTTTTGCACACCATCTATCATACGATTTGAGATATCTTCTAACTTCTCTTGAGCAGCAGAACCAAAGTATATGATAGAGTTTCTATCTTTAACATCTAGCTCTTGAAGCGCACTATCTAGCTCTTGAAGCTCATCTTCACTAATATCAATGAGCTCTTCACTCCCGCTCTGGATAACCTCTTGTAAAACCTCTTTTTTATCTGGCTGCATATATCTCTCCTTTTAGTTTTTAATCTGCTCTTGAAGTACATCTATACTGACATCAAGATCAAAGTGGTTGTTCTCTTTGAGTCGTTTTAGCTCACTCTCAAACTTATCTTGTATATCATCTAGTAGTGTGTGCAGTCTCTGTTTTGTCTGCTCTTTTATAAGCTCCTCATCAAGCGACACAAAGGAGTCTGTCACTTTTTGTAACCCATCTACATAGACAATAAGAAATTTTCTTGCTACCCTGATATCTTTTGGATCTTCTTTAAGATTGGCGATGATGTTATCTGCTCTTGTAACAGCAAGAGAGATCTTTGTCTTGAGTGATCTGCTATCTATTTTATCGAGATTTTCTCTTATTTTTGAGAGTTTGTGTTCTGCCTCTTTAATGCTTTTGAGTGCAACATCAGCAGATATATCACCAAGGTTTTCAAGCTTATCATCACGCGGATCAAAGCCGTAGTACAGATAGTAGCCAGCAGTAGCTACAAGAGCTAAAAAGAGTGCATTGAGTACAGAGTGCTCACTAGCCATAAGTGCACTAACTGCTGTTGTGACTCCAAGAAGTATGCCAGAGAGCATTTTGTACGGTATGGCAGGAGCTTTTGTTAAGTGATTGTTATTGTACTCAAACTCTTGAGCAAAACCTTTTTTAGAGAGCTTAATCACAGCTATATATAGTATCAATATAAGAGCGGAGATACCAAATCCAGTAAGATTTGTACGAAAAAGTGAGACCGTGAGTGCTAAGACAAGCGGTAGGAGTAAAATATATAGGAGTATAGGGGTGGTAGCTTTTTGAATGGGCTGTTTTGGGGTGTATCTTCTTGCTTTGCTCATCTAGACTCCAAATGCTCTGCCAAGAGGGTACCAGAGCGCTGCTCCAGCACTTAGTAGTATAAAAATTGCACCAACTATTTTTTTAAGAGCTCTCATCGTGTTGGTATCTTAACATAAATTGGTTTAAAATGGCGTGTATATCTAGCTATTTTGCATAACTTTGACGATATAAGAGTTTAGGTTGTGAGAGTTGTAATATAAAAGTAGAGTAGATTTCTACTAGAAGCTAAGTTGCAGCTTCTAGTAAGAGCATAAAGCTTACAGTGCTGCTAGTGCACCATCGTAGTTAGGCTCTTCTGTGATCTCTGGGCAGATCTCTTTGTAAGTGATAGTACCAGATGCATCAACAACAAAGATAGCACGGCAAGTTACGCCAGCTAAAGGACCATCAGCGATAAGTACACCATAAGCATTTGCAAAATCTTTGTTTCTAAAGTCTGATGCTACTACTAGGTTGTCTATGCCTTCAGTTGAGCAGAATCTGCCAGCAGCAAAAGGGAGGTCCATAGATACAACAGTAACTTCTACATCTTTATGCTCAGCAGCTTTTGCATTAAATTGACGAGTCTCAGTAGCACATACTGGAGTGTCTAGTGAAGGAACAACAACGATAAGTTGAGTTTTGCCAGTAGCTCCACCAACAACTTTATCTGCTAAACCTTCGCTATTTACAACAGTGATTTGAGGTGCTTTGTCACCAACATTTACTTCATTTCCGCTAAGGTTAACTGTGTTACCTTTTAATTTTGTAGTTGCCATTTAAGGACTCCTGTTTTTTGGTATGCGGTATTTTACATAAATAGGATAATCTTTGTCTTAATTGTCATGCGGTAGCAATCTTTTAAGATAAATTTAAGCTATTTTTACAATCTACACAGTCTCCAAGTATTGGCATTGATCTGAGAGCCTTGAAGCTCTAGTGTATCTATGCACTCTCTATCTGAACCTTGGTTGTATTGGTGCGTAAGATAGCTATCGCCATCTATGGAGATGATCTTGGCATCTGCGCTAACGCCCCATATTCCACCAGATGAGGTTGTGCCATTTTTATCGAGCTTGACAGTTGTTTTTACTGATCCGCTATCTATCTCCCACTCTGCAATAACATCAAAAGTATAATCAGCTAAAGAGCCAAATTTGATATCACTGCCATATAGACCAGCACTATTAGAGTTGCCACTCTGTAGAGACTCTCTACATAGCTTGACGGTATCACTGTTGCGTGTAATTTCAAAGCAATTTGACTGGTTTGCAAACTGTTTTTTGTAGGTTAAAGTGTTACCATCAGAGAGCTTGAGGATAGTGCCTTTGTCATCTACTCCCCACTCACCATAGGTTGTGTATCCACCACTGCGCTGCTGTTTAAACATAGTGCCATCTGATCTAAAATCATAAGAGCGTTCATAGCGATCATAAAATAGCGCAACTGATGAGCTAAGGTTGCTTCTTATGTATATGCTCCATACACCTGTAGTAAGCTCTAATTCAGCAAACTTTTTATCATCTCCGTAGCACCCATAGCTATTTTTGATATCATCACTACAGTTTAGCGCATCTTGTTTGACCTCATCTTTGGTTGTCTCATCTACAACCTCCTCCTCTTTGACTTTACAGCCACCAATTAGTACGATAAGAACCATAGCGACTGCAATAATGTATCGTGATCTCATGCAACTCCTTTAAATATTGGTAAATTATACTCAAATTTGTTAAACTCTTTTAAAAGATACTCTTTTTTGTCTATAATACGATCTATGCATTGTAAAGGAGAGAGGTTTGTTAACACTAAGTAGCTCTTTTAAGACTCTTGACAGTAGTGATCTTGGTGATAATCTACTCTATTATGATTACCAGATCAAGCATCTTCTCTCTCTGATAGAGAAGGGTTTGACTCCAGAAGATGAGGCGTATATAAGCTCTTACAGATCTTTTGAGGGAGAAGTCTTTGAGAACTACGCTTATGAGATGCTGTTGCGCCACATAAAAGAGTTTCCTCAGATCAAGAAGTTTATAGCCAAAGGTCCACACAAAAAACGGACAAAAGCCCAACCAAACTCACTATCGGTTAACTGGAAAGGTCAGATAGTCTATCGCATAAAGCGCAATGAGATTGGTGAGTTTGACGCACTATTTTTTACAGATAACGAGCTCTATTTTGTTGAGATGACTCTGGTGTCATCAGTCTCCAGTCTAAGAAAAAGAATGCGTAAAAAGTACGCTCTTTTAAAGACTCTATTTCCAAAGTATGAGATTAAAGCACTACTGATCTTAAATCGTGGAGTTGTAGGTCTTAGTGCACTACCAGCATACTGCACTGCTTGGGTTACAGATGAGTATAGCGCAAAAGATATGTTTAAGAAGCTTATCGACAAAGATTATAGACGCAAGAAGTTTAGACGCATACAGAGTGAGCAGATAGTAGACACAGACTCTTTGGATTTAGAGACATTTAGATACTACAATACGCTTGGTTGGATACTCAACAAGATTAGAACAGGTAGTGGCATTCTCAATATTGAGTTTTTATGCTCAAAGACCGTGCAGCGCTATCACGATCTTTTTGTCAAGATCTATGTTGGCTACATGGAGCCTATAGAGTTCTCTAAACTCTTTAGCTCCATAAGCAATGAGAACAACTCAAGGGTCTATGTGGCTTTAGAAAAAGATCATAACGGGGGAGCTTTAACGCACTTCTACCTACCACACAGTAGAAAAAATTTAGAGATCATCACTCTAAAAAATGGAAAACTCCATAGCGCCAAAAAAGACCCATACGGTGTGACCGTAACCGAGATATCGTACATTAAAAATGTTGTAAAGCAGAGACATAGCATAAATTTTTTAGAGGCAAAAAAAGTACTAGAGATAGCAGAATCGATCAAGCTTTAGCGTAAAGTCACCATC
>Ga0256834_1000731_pt1 | contig 23270 bp, 21 predicted proteins | sample 4281140metaG_FD_190536 | JGI IMG/M metagenome (GOLD analysis project Ga0256834, IMG submission 190536) | Hydrothermal vent microbial communities from East Pacific Rise, Pacific Ocean - 4281-140 | ecosystem: Environmental > Aquatic > Marine > Hydrothermal vents | place: Pacific Ocean: East...
TAAACAATACCAATATTTGACTGCTCATCAAACACCTCTACAGAAAATACTTTTTTATTATTTTTTATGTTTTTCTCATGATTAAATGGCGTAATATATGTATGGTATAAATGTTTACCAACGCTTTCTGCTGGTAGTTTAAACTCTATCACTTTACTACTTTTATCTCTTGAAAAGGAAATATTTTTACTAAAAATAATTTTATTCTTTTCTTTTACAATAAATTTGGTTCTAATCGATTCGTTACCTGAAAATTGCACAAAAACTTCTACCGGAAAATTATTATCCAAATAAGAAAATGCATTGACATTTACTCTGTCAATTTTCAAATCGGAAGGTTGCACCGTATCACCAATAATTATTGGATAAATTGGCTGATCTGATCTGAAATATTTATAATCGTTGCCATAAGTCTGGTTACCATCACTGATCAATACAATGGGAGCTGTTTGTTTTTTAAACAATGAATTCAATTCTGTAAAAGCAGCATAAATATTAGTTTTGTTCTCCTGAAACGTAAAATTTGAATTATTCTTTAAAGTACTTCCAAATGAATAAGATGAAATTTGAAATCTTTTATTCAGATCTTTATCTGACAAGAGATCATTCGATATAGCTCTAACGGTGGAATCCCTTTTGTTAATTGAAATTGATTCTGAATTATCAACTGCAATGATCAATTCTGGCTTAACAGTTATCAGTTTTTTTCTTACTATTTTAGGATTTATCAGTAGGATAAAAACAGATATAATTGTAATAAATCGAAGAATTGCCAGCAAATTTCGATTGACGGTTTTTTTCTCTTTTAAAAAGTACTGAAAATAAACTACCAGAAAAGAAAATAATATTGCTATAAAAAAATAAAAAACTGTAATCGTGTTCATTGTATTGAACTTTAAAGCATTGCTTTATTATTTTAAAAAACTCTCATTGTTTTTTTACTAAATGAGAGTTTTTTCAATTTATAACAAATTTCTACTCAAAGTAGAAATGATAAGAAACTAATTTAGGTCAACATACCACCATCAACACTTAAAGTCTGTCCGGTAATATATGATGACATTTCAGATGCCAAAAACACACAAGCATCGGCAATATCTTTAGGTGTACCACCTCTTTTAAGCGGAACTGCCTTTCTCCATTCGTCTACAGTTTTCGGATCTAATTTATCCGTCATTTCTGTTTCAATAAATCCCGGAGCAATTGCGTTACAACGAATGTTTCGAGAACCAAGTTCTAAAGCAATTGACTTGGTAAAGCCTAGAATTCCCGCTTTAGAAGCCGCATAATTTGCCTGCCCGGCATTCCCCTTTAAACCAACAACAGAGCTCATATTGATAATGGAACCAGCTCTTTGTTTCATCATCGGTCGAATTACCGCTTTGGTCAAATTAAAAACTGATTTTAAATTGACCTCAATTACTTTATCAAAATCTTCTTCTGAAATTCGCATCAGTAAATTGTCTTTGGTAATACCTGCATTATTAATTAAGACATCAATACTCCCAAATTCATCCAGAACATTTTTTGCCAACTCCTGTGCTGCATCAAAATCTGCTGCATTTGATTGATATCCCTTGGCTTTACATCCAAAAGATTCCAATTCCTTTTCTAAATCGTTGGCTGCATCTATAGAAGCATTATAAGTAAAAGCAATGTTTGCACCCTGCTTAGCGAATTCTATAGCAATACCTCTGCCTATTCCACGTGATGCACCAGTAATCAAAGCTGTTTTATTCTGAAGTAAATTCATGTATTTTAATTGTTATTTTTTACTTATTCAAATCAAAGATAATCATTTTACTATTTGATATTTTATTCCTTTTACATTTTCATCAAAAAATCTTTAAAATTATCCCGACACATCTTTTAGTCCCACCATAAATCTCTTTACTTTATTTACAAATACTACGATTTTTCTTATTTCCACGTCATCAAATAATCCAAATTCAGAAACTTATCCTTGATAATTTTAAAGAGACAACATCCTTTCATTATTGACAAATATAAAGCCTGTTCTCAAATATATTGAAGAACAGGCTTTAATAAAAATTAAAGTAATTGATTAAGATAAGTTTAACAAATTATCTTTTCGTTATTTTTTCAAAACTTCTGCAACCTTTAATCCGATTTCAGCAGGTGATTCCACCACATAAATACCATTCTCGGCTAAAATATCCATTTTTGCCTGAGCAGTATCATCTTTACCACCTACAATTGCTCCGGCATGCCCCATGGTTCTTCCTTTTGGAGCTGTTTGCCCGGCAATAAAACCAATTACAGGCTTACGATTACCATCTGCTTTGATCCATCTTGCAGCTTCTGCTTCTAACTGACCACCAATTTCACCAATCATTACAATTGCTTCGGTTTCATCATCATTCATAAACATTTCAACAGCTTCTTTTGTGGTAGTTCCAATGATTGGATCTCCTCCAATACCAATTGCAGTAGTAATACCCAGGCCTTGTTTTACAACCTGATCAGCTGCTTCATAAGTTAAAGTACCTGATTTAGATACAATTCCTACTTTACCCTTTTTAAATACAAAACCAGGCATGATACCAACCTTTGCTTCATCAGCAGTGATAACTCCAGGACAATTTGGACCAACCAAGCGACAATCTCTCTGATCAATGTATGATTTTACTTTAACCATATCAGCAGTTGGAATACCTTCGGTGATACAAATGATCACTTTAATACCCGCTTCAGCAGCTTCCATAATGGCATCACTTGCAAATGCAGGTGGTACAAAAATGATGGAGGTATCAGCAGCTACTTCTTTTACAGCATCTGCTACCGTATTAAAAACAGGTTTGTCTAAGTGAGACTGACCTCCTTTACCGGGAGTAACACCACCTACAACATTTGTTCCATAGTCAATCATTTGGGTAGCATGAAAAGTACCTTCACTACCTGTAAAACCCTGAACTATTATTTTTGAATCTTTATTTACTAAAACACTCATTTTGATATTATTTTATAAATTATTCTTTATTGAAATTCAAACTAAATTGAACTATACAAAAGTATATTATTGCAATTGAATTAAAGTCACATTTATTTCATTTTTTTTAGTAACTCTGGTAGTTTTTTTATTGCGATCAATTCTCTTTGTCTGTCTCTTAATTCTGTTACCGGAGAACCCCAGTAAACCTTACCACCTTCAATGGATTTTGAAACCCCGGACTGAGCCATTAAAACTGCTTTTTTACCAATAGTAATACCACTAACAATTCCACATTGTCCCCAAATTGTAACCTCATCTTCAATCACTGTGCAGCCAGCAACTGCTGTTAAGGATGCCATTAAACATTTTTTACCGATGACAGTGTCATGAGCTATTTGAATTAAATTATCAAGTTTGCTTCCTTCTCCAATGGTTGTATCACCGGTAACACCTTTATCAATAGTACAATTTGCACCAATATCTACATTGTCCTTTATAACAACCCTCCCACAAGAAATTAATTTATCATAACCTGTAGCTCTGTTTTTGTAATAAAAAGCATCAGCTCCAAGAACCGTTCCTGAATGGATTGTTACATTGTTTCCTATGATACAATTATCATAAATAGTTACATTGGGATGAATCAAGCAATTATCTCCAATTTCCACATTGTTTCCTATAAATGTATTTGGCTGAATTACAGTGTTTTTACCAATTTTTGCTGTAGAAGAAATATTTTGACTACTGGATTGAAAAGGTTTGAAATAAACTGATAATTTATTAAAATCTCTAAACGGATCATCTGAAATCAACAGTGCTTTTCCTTCCGGACATGCCACATCCTTGTTAATTAAAATAACAGTTGCAGCTGAATTCAGTGCTTTATCATAATATTTTGGATGATCCACAAAAACAACATCACCCGGCTCAACAACATGAATTTCATTGATACCTTTAACCGGAAAGTCATCACTACCAACATACTTTGTGTCAGTTATCTGAGCTATTTCTTCTAAAGAGTAAGTTCTGGGGAATTTCATAAATTATTATTCTTTTACTCTTTCCAAATAAGCACCTTTTTCAGTGTCAATTTTTATTTTATCTCCTTCATTGATAAACAAAGGCACATTAATTTTTGCTCCTGTTTCAACAACAGCAGGCTTCGTTGCATTAGTAGCTGTATTGCCTTTTACACCGGGCTCTGTGTGTGTTACCTCTAAATAAACATGAGTAGGCATTTCTACCGACAAAGGTAATTCATCAGAAGTTCTGATAATAATGGTTACTATTTCACCCTCTTTCATTAAGTCTGGTGCATCTAAGGCATCTTTTTGTAAAGTAATCTGATTGTAATCAGATGTATTCATAAAATGATAGGTATCACCCTCAGGATATAAGTACTGATATTTACGAGTTTCAACTCTTACTTCCTCTATTTTACGTCCTGAAGGAAATGTATTATCCAACACTTTACCCGAAGTAAGACTTTTCATCTTTGTACGAACAAATGCAGGTCCTTTACCTGGCTTAACATGTTGAAAATCAATAATTTTATATGTATCATTATTGTATACGATACAAAGTCCTTTTTTAATATCTGATGTATTTGCCATTATATTTTTTTCTTGTTTTTATTTAAAAATTACTGGTGTAACCCTTCATTATTCCACGTTGCGAATTCTTGATAAATTCTAAAACTTCATCTCGTTCAGAACTCACATCTACTTCTGCTTCTAAAATGCGGGATGCCTGTGTTGTATTATTATTCTTTTGAAACAGAATTCTGTAAATATTCTGAATTTCATTTATTTTTTGGGGAGTAAATCCGCGACGACGTAAACCTATTGAATTAATTCCGATATAAGATAGAGGCTCTTTGGCTGCTTTCACATAAGGTGGAACATCTTTTCTTACCAGTGAGCCACCAGAAATCATAGCATGTTTTCCAATATGGATAAACTGATGTATACCAGACAGACCTCCAATGATAGCATATTCACCAACTTCTACATGACCTGCAAGCATCACTCCATTTACTATAATTACGTTATTTTTAATGATACAATCATGTGCAATATGTGCCGTTGCCATAATCAGACTATTATCGCCTATTTCTGTTTTTCCATAAGCTTTCGTGCCTCTGTTCACACTTACACCTTCTCTTATGGTAACATTATCACCTATTACAACAAGAGAATCTTCGTCTTCAAATTTTAGATCCTGAGGAATAGCAGAAATAACTGCTCCTGGAAAAATTTTACAATTTTTACCAATTCTTGCTCCCTCCATGATTGTTACATTGGAACCAATCCATGTGCCGGAACCAATGACTACATTGTTGTGAATGGTTGAAAAAGGTTCTATCACAACGTTCGTTGCTATCTTGGCACCAGGGTGTATATAAGCTAATGGTTGATTCATTTATTTTATTTTTTAATTGAAAAATTACTTATCGGGATTTCTAACAATTTGTGCCATCAACTCAGCTTCTACAACTAATTTATTGTTTGCATAACCATAAGCCTGCATATGACAAATTCCGCGCCTGATTGGCCCCATTAATTCTGCTTTAAATATCAAAGTATCTCCTGGCAATACCTTTTGTTTAAATTTAACATTATTCATTTTCATAAAATATGTCAAATAATTTTCAGGATCAGGTACTGTACTTAATACCAAAACTCCTCCACATTGTGCCATTGCTTCTACCTGTAATACTCCGGGCATTACTGGTGCTCCCGGAAAATGTCCTATAAAAAATGGTTCATTCATAGATACATTTTTCATTCCAACAACATGTGTTTCAGACAATTCTATAATTCTGTCAATCAACAAAAAAGGTGGTCTGTGTGGCAGAATCTCCATAATTTTATGAATATCCATCAAAGGTGGCTGGTTCAAATCAAACTGAGGAACTTTATTTCGCTTCTCTATTTTGATCATAGTCATCATTTTTTTAGCAAAACTGGTATTTATTTTATGCCCAGGTTTGGTAGCAATTACTTTTCCTTTGATCTTTACCCCTATCAATGCCAAATCTCCAATTACATCTAATAATTTATGTCTGGCTGCTTCATTTGCCCAGTGCAAAGTTAAATTATCTAAAATACCATTTGGTTTTACCTTTACCGATTCTTTTTTAAAGGCTTTACTTAATTTTTTCATAGTTTCATCTGATATTTTTTTATCGACATAAACTATGGCATTATTAAGATCTCCTCCCTTTATCAGATCATTATCCAGTAACATTTCTATTTCGTGTAAAAAACTAAATGTTCTGGCTGATGCTACTTCCTCCTTAAATTCACTGATATTATGGATACTTGCATTTTGTGTGCCTAGTATTTTTGTACCGAAGTCCACCATAGTAGTCACTTCATATTTATCAGATGGCATGATCATGATCTCACTTCCTGTATCATCATCTTTAAAAGTAATAATCTCTTTTACTTCATAAACTTCTCTTTCGGCATCCTGTTCAACTACTTCAGCCTTCTCAAGAGCTTCCACAAAAGAAATGGAAGAACCATCCATAATTGGAGGTTCAGGAGCATTTAATTCTATATAAATATTATCAATATCCAATCCAACAATAGCTGCTAATACATGTTCTGAGGTGTTAATTACCACTCCATTCTTCTCTAAACTCGTACCTCTTCTCGTATCTGTTACATAACTCGCTAATGCTTCTAATTCAGGATAACCCTCAAGGTCTGTCCTTCTAAATTTGAATCCCGTATTTACAGGAGCTGGTTTGAATGTTAATTCAACATCTTTACCTGTGTGTAATCCAATACCTTTTACAGAAACTTCTTTTTGAATTGTTCTTTGTTTTACACTCATAATTATTCTTCTTTAGTAGTAATCCTTTTTTCTAATTCATCAATTCTTTTAGCAATGGAAGGTAAATTCTTAAAATACACATATGATTTATTGTAATCACTATATGGTAAGGCCGGACTTCCCTGCACTGCGACATTATCTTTTATAGATCTACTTATTCCTGATTGTGCCTGAATCTTCACATTATCACCAATACTTATATGCCCAACGATACCTACCTGTCCGCCAATCTGGCAATTCTTACCAATTCTTGTGGAACCTGCAACACCTGTTTGGGCAGCAATTACCGTATTTTGATCTACCTCTACATTGTGTGCAATTTGAATTTGATTATCGAGTTTCACTCCTCTTCTAATAATAGTTGATCCTAAAGTTGCTCGATCGATGGTAGTTCCTGATCCAATATCCACATGATCTTCAATAATCACATTCCCAATTTGAGGCACTTTATTATACTCCCCTTTTTCATTTGGAACAAATCCAAATCCATCACTACCAATAATTACTCCTGAATGAATGGTACAATGATTCCCTATTTCAGATTCTGAATAAACCTTGGCTCCTGAAAAGAGGGTTGTGTTATCGCCTATTTTTACATTATCACCAATAAAAACATTTGGATAAACCTTTACATTATCTCCAATTATAACATTTTTACTTAAATAAGAGAAAGCTCCAATATAAACATCATCACCATAAACAGCAGACTTATCAATAAAACTAGGTGTTTCAATACCCGACTTATGCAATTTTATCTGGTTGTAATACTCCAGTAATTTTGTAAATGCCTTATATGCATCATCTACCTTAACCAAGGTCGTTTCTATTTCCTTTTCAAGAACAAAATCTTTGTTCACAATTGCGATAGAAGCTTTGGTTGTATATAGGTATGAATTATATTTTGGATTTGATAAAAAAGTCAGAGAACCTGATTCTCCTTCTTCAATTTTGGAAAGTTTAAATACCTCCTGATTCGGATTTCCCTGCACTTCTCCCTCCAGGATTTCTGAGATTTGTTTCGCTGTAAATTTCAAAGTTTCAATTTATTTTTCTCTTAATTGCTGCAAAAATACTAAAAATTAATCACCCCTCTAAATAATTATAAATTCTTCGGATAACAAATAAAGCATTTGGTAACTATTTTTGATAAAGCCTGTATGCTTAAGTTATCTGACGCATTAGCAATATCAGCTATTTCACCATTTTTATATAAAATATTTATTTGTTCCGTATTGGTGTTATAAGCCTGATTTTTTACCTTCCCTCCAAAAATTAAATAACCCAAATCTTCTTTTTTTACTGGATATTTCTCTAGAATTTTTTTTTCTATCTTATCTTTGAATTCTTCTGAAAAATCATCAATTTGCATTTCAACTTTAGGCAATTTTCTATGGATAATTGAACTACACAAATAAGACAAAACAAAATCATCATGATCTATCCAAAGTTTTAAAGCGGATATCACATCAAAATCATCCAGTTTTGAAAAAAGATCCAATTCATGGTAATTAAAATCATTACCATCAATAGATGATTGTAAAAAATGCCCCAATATCTTATTCGATGATAATTCTATACCTTTTTTAGTCAACTCTTTTGCTCTCTCAATTATTTTTACCAGAACTCTTTCAGCTGCCAAGCCTGTTTTATGCAAATACACCTGCCAGTACATCAATCGCCTGGCAACAATAAATTTCTCTACCGAATAAATCCCTTTCCCTTCAATTACCAAACTGTCATTTTTAACATAAAGCATGGTAATCAACCTTTCGGCATTTATATTGCCCTCTGCTACACCACTGTAAAAACTGTCTCTTTTTAAATAATCAAGCCTATCCATATCTAACTGACTGGATATTAACTGATGCATAAATTTTCGGTGGTAATTTCCTGTAAAGATCTTAATTGCCAAAGATAGCTTCCCATCAAATTCTTCATTTAAAAATTCCATGAATTTTAATGAGATCTGTTCATGAGTCCTGTTTACTACAATACTATTTTCCAAGGCATGAGAAAACGGACCATGTCCTAAATCATGTAGCAAAATCGCAATATAAAGCGCTTCTTCCTCTTCTTTACTGATTTCAATATCTTTCAATCTTAAGGTTTCTATGGCTTTCTTCATTAAGAATCCACAACCCAAAGCATGATGAAATCTTGTGTGATGTGCCCCTGGATAAACCAGATAAGACAAACCCATTTGTGAAATACGCCGCAATCTTTGGAAATAAGGATGTTCAATTAATTTGTATATCAATTCATTATTAACCGAGATAAATCCATAAATGGGGTCATTAAAAATTTTTATTTTTTTCACTCTACTCTGTTTTAGATTTTATCAATCGATTCATTTTGATTACAAACTATTTCTTATTCTTTTACTTTTGAAAGCAGGTGGCTGGCACTATTGATAGCCTTTTTCTTTCAAAAAATCACACATTATTAACTTTCAGTTACTTAAAGATTTATAATTGTAAGGAAATCGAAAATATTTGTTTTAAATTTACCAACCAATATTATTAATTAAAACACTAATAATTTTACAAACGTGTGAAAATTATATATTTGTTTTTTGTACTTTTCGCAAATCATTTTTGCTGAAATTCAATAAGAATAACAAAAGTAAAGGATTAATTTAAATAATCATATTTAATATATTTATAATGAGTATAGCCAAGATACTTTGGGTAGATGACGAGATTCAATTACTAAAGCCACATATTCTATTTTTAGAGAAAAAAAATTACAATGTAACACCTTGTACCAATGGTGCTGATGCTGTACAAATGGTTGGTGAAGAACCTTTTGATATAATTTTTTTAGATGAGAATATGCCCGGACTATCAGGCCTGGAAACACTGTCTCAAATTAAAGAGAAACTACCTAATTTACCGGTAATTATGATTACCAAAAGTGAAGAAGAATATATTATGGAAGAGGCTATTGGCTCAAAAATTGCCGATTATTTGATCAAGCCTGTCAACCCAAACCAAATATTGCTTAGTCTGAAAAAGAATTTAGATACTTCAAGACTGGTTTCTGAAAAAACAACTTCTAATTACCAGCAGGAATTCAGAAAAATAGCGATGGATCTGGCCATGGTTAACAACTATGAAGATTGGATTGAACTATATAAAAGGCTTATCCATTGGGAAATCCAATTGGAATCGATTTCAGATATTGGGATGACCGAAATACTGGAAAGCCAGAAAAATGAAGCCAATTCACAGTTTTTTAAATTTGTTAAAAAAAATTATCAAAACTGGTTTGACGGAAATGATCATCCTGTTTTATCTCATGAGTTGTTTAAAAAAACAATTGTTCCGCAATTAGATAAAGAAAACGGGACTTTATTAATTGTTATTGATAATTTAAGGTATGACCAGCTTAGAGTTTTGGAACCAGTTATCCATGATTATTACAAAACGGTTGATGAAACAACTTTCTTTAGCATTTTACCAACGGCAACACAATATGCCAGAAATGCTATTTTTTCAGGTTTGACTCCTTTAGAAATGGAGAAAAGACATCCGAATTACTGGAAAAATGATACCGATGAAGGAGGTAAGAATTTATACGAAAATGAATTTTTAACCGCACAGATCAAAAGATTAGGATTAAACTTAAAACATGAATATTTCAAAATAACAAGCGTTAGCCGAGGGAAAGATCTTGTAAATAATTTTGAAAAATTAAAAGAAAATGATCTTACTGTAATTGTCTATAATTTTGTAGACATGCTTTCCCATTCAAGAACAGAAATGGATATGATCAAAGAACTGGCAAGGGATGACAAAGCATATCGATCATTAACCGTAAGTTGGTTTAAGAATTCTCCACTGTTGGAAATGATTCAAAAAGCACAAAAAATGGGACTAAAATTGATCATTACTACCGATCATGGTACGATCAATACCACCAAACCGGCAAAAGTTATTGGTGATAAAAATATCAGTTCTAATTTGAGGTATAAAACCGGAAGAAGTTTGAGCTATAATGATAAAGAAGTATATGCTGTAAAAAATCCTAAAGAAATATTTTTGCCTGCTCTTCATATCAGCAGTTCGTTTATTTTTGCAAAAGAAGATTACTTTTTTGCTTACCCTAACAATTTCAATCATTTTGTAAAATATTATAAAAATACCTATCAGCATGGAGGTATTTCTTTAGAAGAAATGATCATACCTTGTATTTCTTTTGAACCTAAATAAATTATAATTATTCTTTTAAATAATTATAAAATTGAATAGTACTTATTGATAACATATTGATTATCAATAAGTACTATTCAATTAAATGATTCCAACATGATAAAAAGAGGTTTTCATACTGCAAGCAAAATTGATTTACTTCAATAAGTCAAGATGAGTTCATCTAGACACATTTTTAAATACAAAAAATATCCTTTTTTTTTCGATAATTTTTATTAACAATGATTGTAATAATATTGTAAATTTTTAAAGAATTTATAACAATTATATAAAATAAATTACGGAATTTTACATGGTCAAAAACATACAAATATGAAAAAACATAATTTTAGTGCAGGCCCTTGTATTTTACCCCAGGAAGTATTGAAACAAGCTTCAGAAGCGGTATTAAATTTTAATGATTTGAACTTATCTTTAATTGAAATATCGCACAGAAGTGCCGATTTTGTTGAAGTAATGGATAAGGCCAGATCATTGGTACTTGAATTACTCAATCTTGAAAGCAAAGGTTACTCCGTTTTGTTTTTAGGAGGTGGTGCAAGTTTAGAGTTTTTAATGACTCCATACAATTTAATGAAAGAAAATGGAAAAGCAGCCTATCTTGATACGGGTGCCTGGAGTTCAAAAGCATTAAAAGAAGCGAAACTATTAGGTAATGTGGAAGTTATGGCTTCTTCTAAAGACAAAAATTACAATTACATACCAAAAAATTACAGCATTCCTGCTGAAGTTGATTATGTACACCTAACCAGTAACAATACAATTTACGGAACACAAATTAAAGATTTTCCAAAAACAGATTCATTGCTTGTATGTGATATGAGTTCTGACATATTTTCAAGAAAATTAGATTTTACACAATTTGATTTGATCTATGCAGGTGCTCAGAAGAACATGGGACCAGCTGGTGCAACACTGGTTGTGGTAAAAGATGAAATATTAGGAAAGACTGGTCGAAAAATTCCTTCAATGCTTGATTATCAGGTGCATATTTCTAAAGACAGTATGTTCAATACACCACCTGTTTTCCCCGTTTATGTTTCTATGCTAACCCTACAATGGCTAAAAGATTTGGGTGGTATCGATGCAATTGAAAAGATAAATATCGCTAAAGCGGAATTACTTTACAATGAAATCGACAGCAATCCTTTGTTTGAAGGTGCAGCAGAAATAGAAGACAGATCCAACATGAATGTTACTTTTTTATTAAAAGATGACAGTAAAAAAGAACGATTTGATCAAATGTGGAAAGATGCCGGTATTAGCGGAATTAATGGACATCGTTCTGTAGGCGGATATCGTGCAAGTATTTACAATGCGATGCCAATTGAAAGTATTCAGGTTTTGGTTGATGTGATGCATAAACTTTAGTTCACATGGATAATGAATTAAAATTCAATTTATTAAAGCAGGCATTTGAAAATCAAATGCCTGCAAATAAATATTTAGGTCTGAAAATCTTAGAACTTAAAAATGGATTTGCCAAGATTCATATTCCTTTTAAAGAAGAATTTATAGGAGATTATTTACAAAAAAGATGGCATGGAGGTATTCAGGCAAGTATTGCCGATTCAGCTGGCGGAATTGTTGCCCTAACCTGTATGCAAAACTTTAATGATAAAGTAAATACTATTGATATTCGTGTTGATTATCTGAACGGAACTGAACCTAAAGATCTTTTCGCTGAAGCGGAGATTCTTAAAAACGGGAAAAGAATTATCAAGGTTGATGTAAAACTTTATCATACCAAAGAAAAAATTATCGCTGTTGCAAGATGTGCCTTCAGCATTTTAAGAACATAAATTAAATAAAAAAATAATGAAAGTTTTAGCAAATGATGGAATAGCAAAATCAGGTGTAGATGCACTTGAAAAAGCAGGTTTTGAAGTTATTTTAGAAACAATTCCACAAGATCAATTAGTTGATTATATCAATGAAAATGAAATAGATGTTTTGTTGGTTCGAAGCGCTACAAAAGTAAGAAAAGATATTATCGATAGCTGCCCTTCTTTAAAGATCATTGGTCGAGGTGGTGTAGGAATGGATAATATTGATGTGGCGTATGCCAGAGAGCAAGGATTAAAGGTAATCAATACTCCTGCTGCATCATCACATTCTGTAGCCGAATTAGTTTTTGCTCACCTTTTCGGAATGGTTCGTTTTTTACACGATTCCAACCAAAATATGCCTTTGGAAGGAGATACTAAATTCAAGGAATTGAAAAAATCTTATGCAAAAGGTGTTGAGTTAAAAGGAAAAACCTTGGGTATTTTAGGTTTTGGACGAATAGGTCAAGCTACGGCTAAAATTGGTTTAGGAGTTGGAATGAAAGTGATTGCTTTTGATCCTTTTATTGATGCTGCTAACCTTGAACTCGATTTTTTTGATGGTCAAACAGTGAATTTTGAAATTAATACTATTTCAAAAGAGGAAGTACTACAACAGGCAGACTTCATTTCATTGCATGTTCCTGCTCAGGAAGAATATGTTATTTCTACAAAAGAATTTGATATGATGAAAGACGGTGTTTCTATTGTAAATGCTGCTAGAGGTGGTGTAGTTGATGAAATTGCTTTGGTTAAAGCCATTGAAAATGGAAAAATTTCAAATGCTGCATTAGATGTTTATGAAAAAGAGCCTAAACCTGAAATTCAGCTACTTATGAACCCTCAAATTTCTTTAACACCACATATTGGAGCTGCAACCGGTGAAGCCCAAAACAGAATTGGAGAAGAACTGGCTGCACAAATTATATCCATTTTAAGTTAACTGAATTTTAATATTAAAAGCAATCATATTTTTACTGGCATTTGGCATAGGAATTGATATGTAGTATGATAGTTTTAAAAATAATCAACCATGGCAATAATAAAACCATTTAAAGGTCTTAGACCACCAAAACAAATTATAGAGAATGTATCATGCTTACCTTACGATGTAATGAACACCAGTGAGGCTAAAGAAATGGCATCAAACAAATCTGAGTCACTTTTACATATAACACGTGCTGAAATTGAATTTGATTCTGAAACAGATCCGCATGACGAAAAGGTGTATGAAAAAGCAGGGGATAATTTTAAGAAATTTCAGGAAGAAGGTATTCTAGTTCAGGATGCCAGTGATAAGTATTATATCTATGCGCAAACCATGAATGGGAAAACCCAATACGGTATTGTTGGTGCTGCATCTTACAAGGATTATGATAACGGAATTATCTTAAAACACGAATTAACTCGGCCTGATAAAGAAGAAGACCGTAAAGTTTTAATGCGTAAATTAAATGCAAATATTGAACCTGTATTTTTTACTTATAGAGCAGTTCCTGAAATTGATGCTATTGTAAAAGATATTGTAAGCAATAACGAAGCTGATTATGATTTTACTTCAGAAGATGGTTTTGGGCATCATTTTTGGGTTATAGAAGATTCAGAAATCAATAAAACACTCGAGAAGCTTTTTGAAACAAAAGTACCTCGAACCTATGTTGCAGATGGACATCACAGAACAGCAGCAGCAGCAGGTATAGGTAAAGAAAGAAGTGCTGCCAATCCGAATCATACAGGACGTGAAGCTTATAATTATTTTATGGCAGTTCATTTTCCTGATAATCAATTGCAAATAATTGATTACAACAGAGTTGTAAAAGACCTTAACGGATTAACTCCTACTGAATTTTTAAATTCTGTTAAAGAAAATTTTGATATTGCATCTGAAAGCACTTCCATTATAAAGCCATCAAAATTTCATCATTTATCTATGTATTTAGATGGTAAATGGTATTGTTTGGCAGCTAAATCAAATACTTATGATGATAACAACCCTATTGATAGCTTAGATGTTACGGTTTTATCAAAATACATTTTAGACCCTATATTAAATATCAAGGATCTTAGAACTGATACTCGTATTGATTTTGTTGGAGGAATAAGAGGATTGAGTGAATTGAGCAAACGAGTGGATTCAGGAGAAATGGCTGTTGCATTTGCTTTGTATCCTGTTAGCATGCATCAATTGATGCATATTGCAGATACCGGAAATATCATGCCTCCTAAAGTTACCTGGTTTGAACCAAAATTACGTTCCGGACTGGTAATTCATAAATTGTAAATACTTTTTAACTTTGCAAAGCTAAACAGGTTCTATTCCTGTTTAGCTTTTTATAATTTACTTATGCTTGTACAACAAAACTTAAAGCGATTAAAAGCTAAAATCCCAGAACATGTTACCTTGGTAGCCGTTTCAAAAACAAAACCTATTAGTGATATCCAGGAGGCTTTTGATGCAGGTCAAAAGATTTTTGGTGAGAATAAGGTTCAGGAAATGGTGAATAAATTCGAAGCTTTACCAAAAAGTATCCAGTGGCACATGATTGGTCATTTGCAAAGGAACAAGGTGAAATATATGGCTCATTTTGTTGATTTGATTCATGGCGTGGATAGTTTAAAAACCTTAAAGGAAATTGATAAACAAGCCAAAAAACATAATAGAACAATTAATTGTTTATTACAGGCAAGGATTGCCAAAGAAGAAACTAAATTTGGTTTGCCTTTTGATGAAATTGAACAAATAATTAGCTCAGATGAATTTAAATCCTTAAAAAATATTAAAATCATTGGTCTGATGGGGATGTCAACTTTTACGGAAGATGAAGATCAGATTGCAACTGAATTCAAATCGTTAAAAGTATTTTTTGATAAATTAAAGAGTGATCATCTTTCAACTCCTAACTTTCAACTTTCAACTTTATCGATGGGAATGAGTGGTGATTTTCAAATTGCAATTGCAAATGGCAGCAATATGATAAGAGTTGGCAGTAAGATATTTGGCGCTAGAAATTATATTGTATAGTTCTTATTCACTGTTTATTCAAATCAAGATTTCCACTTGATATTACAGCCAATACTTGGTTTTTGGTCTTTTGAGATTCTCTTTCCATCCAATATGTTTTGCAAAGCATTTCTAAGGTCTTTTCCCGTTACCGGAACACCATTCTCGGGTCTTGAATCATCCAGCTGGCCTCTATAAACCAGTTTCAACTCCTTATTAAAAACATAAATATCCGGTGTACATGCAGCATCATATGCTCTGGCAACTTCCTGTGTTTCATCATATAAATAAGGAAAAGGGTAATTTAATTCCATTGCTATTTTTTTCATTAAATGAGGTGCATCCTGTGGATAATTTTCTACATCATTGGAAGATATTGCCATAAATGAAATACCTTCATTTTTAAAATCATGTGCAATTTTAACCAACTCTTCATTCACATGAATTACAAACGGACAGTGATTACAAATAAAATAAATAACAGTTGCTTCGTTTCCTTTTAACGATTGTAATGACAATTCTTGATCTGAAATAGTATCTTTTAATGTAAAATCAAGAGCAATTGTTCCAAGGTCTATCATATTTGATGGTGTACGTGACATAATTTTCATAAATTTAGCTTCCAAAATTAAGAAAAAGATGCCAAAAGAAATTATTTCATTTGAGGACTTTCAAAAAGTTGATATTCGTATAGGAACTATCATTGATGTAAAAGATTTTACAAAAGCAAGAATACCTGCTTATCAATTAAAAGTTGATTTTGGTAAATTGGGCGTTAAACAGTCGAGCGCACAGATTACTACTCTTTATTCAAAAAAAGAATTACTCCAAAAACAAGTAATTGCAATCATAAATTTTAAACCAAAACAAATCGCAAATTTCATGAGTGAATGCCTTATTTTAGGAATACAAAATAAAAAAGATGTTGTACTTTTACAAACGCAAAATAATGCAAATAACGGCACAAAAGTGCTGTAAATTATATTTCCATTTTATAAAAAGAAATAGATGATCACATCAGACAAATTACAACAATTGGGAAACAGCTTAGATGGCGAACTATTTTTTGATGATTTATTAAAAAGTATCTATGCAACAGATGGTTCTGTTTATCGTATTTTACCAACTGCCGTAGCATATCCTTTGCATGAAGAAGATATAAAGAAGTTGATTCTTTTTGCTAAAAATGAAAATATTTCTTTAGTACCACGTACAGCTGGCACATCACTGGGCGGGCAGGTAGTTGGAGATGGAATTATTGTAGATGTATCCAAACACTTTACAAAAATTTTAGGCTTTGATGAAAGGAACAAAACTGTAACGGTTCAACCAGGAGTTATTCGTGATGAGCTAAATAACTTTCTAAAACCATATGGTTATTTCTTTGGACCAGATACTTCAACTACTAATAGATGTATGATTGGTGGAATGGTAGGGAATAATTCATCGGGATCTACTTCCATTAAATACGGTGTAACCCGAGATAAAGTTTTATCTCTAAAAACAATTTTATCAGATGGGTCTATTGCATCATTCAGTTCATTGAATAAATCTGAATTTATTCAAAAAACAAAAGGAAATACACTGGAAAATTCTATTTATAAAACAATATTCACCGAGCTTTCCTTACCGGAAGTAAGAGAAGAAATAAATAAAGAATTTCCAAAAAACAGTATCCACAGACGAAATAATGGTTATGCCGTAGATGATCTTTTAGATTCTGAAGTATTTAAGAATACAGAAAGAAAAATCAATATTGGAAGATTGCTCTGCGGTAGTGAGGGAACGCTTGCTTTTACAACAGAAATTACTGTAAAAGTAGATGATCTGCCACCTACTCAAAGCATCATGGTTGCCTCTCACTTTGATTCAATCGATGAAAGCATGACGGCAGTAGTTGTTGCCATGAAACACAATCTGTACATGGCAGAGCTAATGGATAAAACTATTTTAGACTGTACCATTAATAATCGTGAACAGTTAAAAAACAGATTCTTTGTTGAAGGAGACCCAAAAGCAATTCTAATGCTTGTGGTTGCAAGTGATTCTATGGAAGAAACGCAAAAACTTGCAGATGAACTAATCAAGGATCTAAAAAATAATAATTTTGGATATGCTCATCCCAAATTAATTGGAGATGATATTTTAAAAGCTGTAAATCTTCGAAAAGCAGGACTTGGATTGTTAGGAAATATTGTAGGCGACAACAAAGCTGTAGCTTGTATTGAGGATACTGCTGTGGAATTGAAAGACCTTCCAAAATATATAGAAGAATTTAGCCAAATGATGGATCATTATAAACAAGATGCAGTTTATTATGCTCATGCTGGTGCTGGAGAATTACATCTTCGTCCTATATTGAACTTGAAAAAAGAGAATGATGTACAACTTTTTAGAACTATCACTACTGATGTTGCACATTTAGTAAAAAAATATAAAGGATCTATGAGTGGTGAACACGGTGATGGAATAGTGAGATCTGAATTCATTCCGATGATTATTGGTGAAAAAAATTATGAATTACTAAAGAAAATAAAAGTAGCCTTTGATCCTAACAATATTTTCAATAAAGGAAAAATTATTGATCCGCTACCTATGGATAAATCACTTCGGTATGAAGTTGATCGGATTGAACCAACCATTGAAACTATTTCAGATTTTTCTGATTCACAGGGTATTTTAAGAGCTGCGGAAAAATGTAATGGTTCCGGTGATTGTCGTAAACCCATTTCTGCCGGTGGAACCATGTGTCCAAGTTACCGAGCTACCAAGAATGAAAAAGATACCACCCGAGCAAGAGCCAATGCTTTAAGAGAATTTTTAACCAATAGCGATCAACCTAATAAGTTCAACCATAAAGAATTAAAAGAAGTATTTGATTTGTGTTTAAGTTGTAAAGCATGTGCATCTGAATGCCCAAGCAATGTAGATATTGCCGCTTTAAAAGCAGAATTTTTACATCAGTACTATAAAGTGAATGGTATTGATTTTCGTTCTAAATTATTTGCTGATAATGTAAAATGGAATAAACTAGGTAGTATTACTCCTGCCCTGACCAATGCTATTTTAAGCACCCCAATGGCTAAAAAAATAATGGGAATTGCTCCAAAAAGAAGCATTCCTAAACTTGCATCTAAATCATTTTTCAAATGGTATAAAAAGAACAAGAAAAAATTTGATAATAAGGATTATAGCAATGGTAAAATATATTTATTTATGGATGAATATACCAATTTTTACGATGTGAATATTGGAATTGATGCTATAGAAGTATTAACCGCTTTAAAATATGAAGTAATCATTACCGAACATGAAGAAAGTGGCAGAAGTTTTATATCAAAAGGAGTTATGGACAAAGCCAAAGAGAAAGTTGATTTTAATGTGAATCATTTTAAAGATCTGATCACAGAAGAAACGCCTTTGGTAGGAATTGAGCCCTCTACAATTTTAGGCTTTAGAGATGAATATATTCGTTTGGCTGATGATAAAAAGACTGCAAAAGAATTATCAAAGCATGCCTATACCATGGAAGAATTTTTTGAAAAAGAAATAAAAAAAGGAAATATAACTTCTGATTCCTTTACAAAAGAAAAAAAGACCTTAAAAATTCACGGGCATTGCCATCAAAAATCATTATCAGGTACGGGGGCTTCATTTACCATGCTCAATTTACCTGAAAATTTTGAAGTAACCATTATGAATACAGGATGTTGTGGAATGGCTGGTTCTTTTGGCTTTGAAAAAGAACACTATGATATAAGTATGCAGATTGGAGAAGATACTTTATTTCCTAAAATTAGAAATACCGGAAAGAGTACTAAAATTGTTGCTGCTGGCACTAGTTGCAGACATCAGATAAAAGATGGTACCAAACGAACATCACAACATCCAATTAGTATCTTAAAAGAAGTTTTAAAATAATCTTTGCAGACTGTATTATTTACTTTAATTTTATCCACTTTAAATATGCTAATTAATATAGATAAAAAAATCATGCTTTTTATCTATATTAAAATTAGCCATTATCTAAAAAATTGCTTTAAAAAAGAGTTTATTTTGTACAATTTTTATTGAAAAAATCAGTTATAACGTAATTAACAAAACAACGATCCGTATGAAAATTTTTAAAGTTCTTTTTGCAACTTCTTTCATTTTATTATTATCCATAAATTCTTTCGGTCAGCAAAAAGAAAGAAAAAAAATCAAAGGTTCCCTTAGTAAAGGAACTATAGAGAGTCAATTTGACTATATTTATGTAAAATCCTTTACATATAAAAATACGAAATCTGTAAAAATGGGTGATTTACAGAAAATTAAATCAAATGTATTAGATTCAATCAACACGCTTAAAAAAGAATTGAACAATACAAAACAGGTTGTTCAAACACAGGATAAAGAAATAAATAGCCTAAAATCTGATTTAAAAACTACCAATGATAATTTAACCATTGTAACCAAAGAAAAGGATGGAATTAAATTCCTTGGGTTTCCTATGACAAAAACAGGTTACAATACTATCTTATGGTCCATTATTACTGGATTGCTTGCCTTTTTACTTCTCTTTATATACAAATTCAAAGCAAGTAATACCATTACCAAACAGGCAAATGAACTGCTTGCTGATACAGAAGCTGAATTTGAAAATTACAAGGCAAAAGCTCTTGAAAGAGAACAAAAGGTAAGACGGGAACTTCAGGACGAATTGAACAAACAAAAATATTCTTCAAAGAAACCTAAAAAAGAATAATGGATAAAAACAAAGTATTAAATATTGCTGCAGTTTTACTCATTATTATAGGGGTAGGTATGATTTATATTGGAGGGTTTTATGCTCCAAAAGTTATGTTACCTCCCATTCTTACAGGAATTGGTTTTTTTGTAATTGCCTGGGTATTTTCAGCTCTTAAAAAGTAAGTCTTTTTGTTTTTCCAGATACATCAATGCATTTGGACCTTCATTAAACAGAAGATCAAGTATCGATAGGTTTGGTATAAAATCATATTTATCATCAAATACCTGTTTATACTTTTGTAGAGAAAAAGTATGTGAGGTTTTTGCGTTAGCCAAAAACCTGTAATCCTGCTTTGCATCAATATTTTGCTGGTATTCAAAAGTTTTACTAAAGTTAAAATCCTCCTGTAAACATCCACCCATTATTCCAACAGAATCAAGGTTAAGATCTAACAAATAAGTATGCCTTTTATAGAATAGTGGTAATATTTCATCTTCATAAAATTCATAAAAAGGAGAAGATCGATAAGCCGATTGCAAAGATCGGATATGTAGCTTAAACCAATCTGTACGATAGTCAATTTTAACCTCTTTAGTTTTTATTTTTACACCTTTTTCAGGATGAATTACCGGAACAGTTAGCACCTGTTTACCATTGGCACTACTTATAACATACCTGTTTCTGTAAGTTTGTTTTTGAAAATTATCTTCTTTCTCAAAAACAATCTCCTCGGCATTAGCCAAAACTACATATTGTATTATAGGAGAAAATAATGTTGGTTGTAAAAGCAATGTTTTATTTGAGTTTAGTGTTCATTAAAACAATAAAACTAAGCATTTTTCTTTTTACGATAAATACTAAAACCCCAAAGCAAAGCAACAATCCCTAAAAAAGGATAAAAATAAGATACAGGTTTTCCACTTCCTCCAACGGTTGTAAAAAGTCGTTCCCATCTTACTTTACCCAGTCCTTTACCATCCGTATTCCAGCTAAACCAAATAAACACTGGTTTCCCCACAATATGATCTGCAGGTACAAAACCCCAGTATCTTGAATCTTCAGAGTTTTGTCTGTTATCCCCCATCATCCAGAAATAATTTTGCTTAAATGTATAACTATTTGCAATCTGACCATTGATCATTATTTCACCATTATTAACTTCTAATTTATTCTTCTCATATTCTACTATAATCTGCTTATATAATGGCAATGATTGTAGATTCAACGCTACAGTTACATCTTTTTTTGGTATATAGATCGGACCAAAATTATCTTTGTTCCAGTTAAGAGATCTTACATTTGGAAAAACATTTTCGCTTTCTCCTTTTGGAGAAATTTTCCTTACCATTCCTTTAACGGATGGATTGTTCTTTAAACGTTTAGCATCATCACTGGCAAGGTTCAATATATAATTGCCATCTTGTAACCTTCCTCCTTCTCTAACATGATATCGGGTTTTTAAACTTTTAACACTCAATTGTGCTCCTCCGGTATTTACATCATAGTAAAACTGTAATTTAGCTCTTTCAGGCAATACATTTCGCTTACCATTGATATACACATAACCATCTTTTATCTCTAAAGAATCACCTGAAATACCTACACAACGCTTTACATAATTTGATTTTTTATCAATAGGTTTTCTAATTTTACGATTTGTTTTCTTAAAAAATTGTTCCACAGTATCCACCGGCCAGCTAAATACCACAATATCATTTTGCTTTATTTTTTGAAATCCAGGAATTCTCAAATAGGGTAATTGAGGTTTATTCAAATAAGACCTGATTTTTTTTGTGATATGAATACCAGTAAAAGGAATAGGTATTGCAGGAATAGTATCATGAACCATGGGAGCTGCAATTGTTGTCATTGGTACTCTGGCTCCATAATGAAACTTACTTACAAATAAAAAGTCACCAATCAACAAGGTCTTTTCTAAAGAGGAAGTTGGTATGGTATAAGGTTGCATCACATAAGTATGTACCATAGTTGCCGCAATAATGGCAAATGCAATGGAACTAACCCACTCTCCTGTAGCAGTTCTTGGTTTTAAACTTCTGTTTTCTATATATTTTACATCTTCCATATAGTTGACATAATAAATATAGAAACCCAGCGTGGCAATTACCAAAACAGAATCCATGGTTGAACTTTTACCAAAACTTCTTATCGTTTCTACCCACAGAATTGGAAACATTAATAAATTTATAATGGGAATAAAAAGCAAGATCACCCACCATTTTGGTCTGTTGATAATCTGCATCAGTACTATTGCATTATAAACAGGTATTATTGCTTCCCATGCCTTTCTTCCTGCTTTTACATATAATTTCCAGGTTCCTAAGAAATGAATTACCTGCATTATTAAAAAAAATATAAACCACTGTTGAAATGTCATAATCGTATTTATTCGTATTAATTTATCCTTATTATTTTAGTCTGCAAAGTAAATCAATTGTTACTTTAAAAGTCCAATTTAACAAATTTTTAATTTAAAGACCCAAAACGTCTTTCATGGTGAAAACTCCTTTTTTGCCGATGATCCATTCAGCAGCAACTACTGCTCCAAGTGCAAAACCCTCTCGTGAGCTTGCCGCATGCCTAATAGTGATCTCATCTACTTCAGACTTATACATAACATCATGTATTCCTGGTATCTCCCCTTCTCTTTCTGCAATTATCGGAATAATTTCACTATCGGAAA
>Ga0256834_1000732_pt1 | contig 23245 bp, 25 predicted proteins | sample 4281140metaG_FD_190536 | JGI IMG/M metagenome (GOLD analysis project Ga0256834, IMG submission 190536) | Hydrothermal vent microbial communities from East Pacific Rise, Pacific Ocean - 4281-140 | ecosystem: Environmental > Aquatic > Marine > Hydrothermal vents | place: Pacific Ocean: East...
CATCCAGTATAGTAACTTACTTTGAGCGTTTATTTTCTTCAAAACTTAAAGCAGCGTTATTATCTAGTTTTTTATTAGCTATTTTATTTTTTGCACCTCTTGGTTATTTTTTAACATCCCTTACCCTTCAACTAAATAATATTGATGCTCAAACTTTTGAAAATTTAACCAAGTATATATCTGCATTTATCCGAAATCCACCAGAGTATCTTGCCTTTATAAAACCATATATTTTAGATGAATTTAAAGGTATTGATGTCAATACAATTACTTCTCAAGTTCTCTCTTTAACGGCAACTATTGGTGCTTTTAGTGCAGGGTTTTTAAAAAATGCTTTTTTAGTAATTATATTTTATTTTTTCGCTCACTATAATGGCTCTATAATAGTAAGTTATTTAAAGCGTGCTATTCATATCTCGGTAAACGAAGCAAATCAACTCATAAAAGAGTTAACATCTGTTATGAGTGTTGTGTTTTACTCTATAATAGTAACTGCGATGTTTGAGGGAATCTTATTTGGACTAGCTATTTCATATATGGGTTATAATGGTCTTTTATTTGGAATCATGTATGGTTTTGCTTCATTAATCCCTGTAGTTGGTGGTATCCTTATGTGGCTTCCATTTATGCTTTGGGAGTTCTCAATTGGAAATAGCGAAAATGCGATTTTTATAGCGGTTTACTCCATTGTAGTTATATCTATAATTGCTGATACATTTATAAAACCATTAATTATAAAAGATATTAACAATAGATTATTAGAAGATGATGATTCGCGGATAAATGAATTAGTAATTTTCTTTGCTATCATTGCTGGACTTGCTACATTTGGATTTTGGGGTATGATTTTAGGACCAGCTATCACCGCATTCTTTCTAACTATTTTAAAATTATTTGAAGCTAGAACTGCAGAATATGAGAGTGATGCCTAATTCTTATAAATTTGCGGATGATCACTTTTCCAACGACGGTGAAGCCAAAACCAAAATTTTGGCTCTTTAACTATGATGGAGGTAAGCCAATCAGCTTGAAGCTGTGTAGCTTTTAATACATCTGCTTTTTCATCATCTGTTTTTTCTACAGGTATCTCATCAAAAAGCATCAATGTATAATTTTCCTCATCATCCGTTGTAATTGTAACTGGAATTATTGCAGCATTAAATTTTCTTGCTAAATAGGCTGGTGTTGAGGTTTGACGTATAGTTTTACCCATAAATTTAACTGTCACTCCCTCATTTTTACTCATATTTGTGTCTATTAAAAGACCACTAGCTCCACCATTTTTAATAAGTCTTATCAATGGTTTTATAACATTTGTTTTTTCTAAATTTGTATTTCCAAAACTTGATCTTGCCTTAAGCAACCAGCTTTCGTATTCGCTATTTTTAAGTTTTTTATACACGGCAGCAAGTGGTTCTACAAAAGCACCAAGTGATGCACCCCCAAGTTCCCATGAGCAATAATGTGTAGTTACATATATAACTGCACGCCCCTCATCATGCACTTTTTTTACAACCTCTATATTTTGTACTGTAATTTTATTTTGCAACTCTTCTTTGTTCATGTGACGAAGTTCCATAAGGTGCAAAAAATTATACATCAAGTTTTTAAAAGCATACCTAGTTATTTCATCTATCTCTTTATCACTTTTTTCGCCATCAAATGCATAATGCAGATTTTGATAAGCTATTTTTCTATATTTTTTTGAGATATGGTACCCAAGAATACCCAAAAAAGAAAAAAATGATTTTCTAATTTTTTTTGGTAAAATCATTAAAAAGCTTTCTAATAATAGTAAAAATTTTAATTGCATATGTAATTATCCTTAATGTAGCGTATTATATCAAAGCCATTGTAAATATCCTTTTGCTATAATTAGATAAATTTATTATAAGGCATTTAAAATATATGGTTACATTAGATATTCAACAGTTTTCCATCGGTAGAACAAAAGCAAGAGCATATTTTTGTTATCTTTTTTCTAGAAATATTCCAAACAGGTTGCCATCATTAAGCGAAGAGATGATTATGCCTCGTTTATTAAAAATAAAAGCAGATTTACAAGATTGTGAGGGTGTTTATCTTTTAGATTATAAAGGTGTGCAAATTACACCAACTTTTACAGCTGGCAAACAAATAGATGAAGATGCAGGGAAAATTCGTGCAGATCGTGCTTATTATTATCGTGCTGTTCGTGAGGGTAGATGTACAATAACTGACCCCTATCCATCTCTTATTACTAAAGAGCTTACTATTACCGCTTCTCAACCTATCTATTGTGAAAAAGGTGAGTTGAAATATGTAGCATGTTTAGATATGCCACTAGATGAAGTTATAAAGATTTCACATCTAAATACATCAGATATGGTGTTTGCTAAACTTTTTAAATATGGTTATGGACTTTTTGCTTTTGCCCTTATTGCAATAGCATTGTTACTATTTATTTCAGGTATTCAAAGCTTTTTTGTATTTGAAATATCTCCATCACATTTTAAAATAAAAGATGTATTTGAAGCTACAATTTTAATGACCTTAGCTCTGGCCATATTTGATTTAGCAAAAACGCTCATAGAAGAGGAGATATTAGGGAGGCATAAAGAACAAAACATATCGGGTCCACATAAAACGATGGTTCGCTTCTTAGGTTCAATCATAATCGCTCTATCTATAGAGGCTTTAATGTTAGTATTTAAGTTTGCTATAACAGACCCTGCACAGCTAATATATGCAATGTATATCATTGCTGGTGTAGCTATGTTACTTATCGGTTTAGCAGTATATATAAAATTTACAAAAGTTGAAAACAATCAATGACAAAGCAGACAATAGCTATAGTTGACTACAATATGGGAAATTTAGCAAGTGTACAAAATGCATTCGCTAAATTTGATAAAAAAACTGTTGTAGAGAGTGATCCTAATAAATTTAAAGATTATGATAAGATAATTTTGCCAGGTGTTGGTGCTTTTGGTGATGCAATGCAACATTTAAAAGAAAGAGATATGATTGAATCATTAAAAGAATATGCTATAAGCGGTAAACATATACTTGGTATCTGTCTTGGTATGCAACTATTATTTGAGAGTAGTGAAGAGTTTGGTAAACATGAAGGTCTAGGACTTATAAAAGGAAATGTAACAGCTTTTGATGCAAGTAAATTTAATGAACCATTAAAAATTCCACATATGGGTTGGAATAGAATGTTTACAAAACAACATCCTCTTTTTGAGAACTTAGATGAAAATCATTATTTATATTTTGTACATACTTATCATGTAAACTGTACTAATGAAAATGATATCATAGGGCGTACAAATTATGGTTATGAATTTACTTCTGCAATTGCATGTGAAAATATACTAGGAATTCAGCCACACCCAGAAAAAAGCCATAAAAATGGTTTAAAAATATTAGAAAATTTTATAGGATTATAATAAAATGACTTTATACCCAGCGATAGATTTAAAAGATGGAAAAGCAGTAAGATTAACAAAAGGTCTTATGGAGAGTGCAAAAATTTATTCAGATGAGCCATGGACTTTAGTTAAAAAATTTGAAGAGATGGGAGCGGAATGGGTACATTTAGTAGATTTAAATGGAGCTTTTGCAGGTGAGCCAAAAAACTTAGAACAGATTATTAAAATTCGTCAAAATTGTAATGTAAAACTTGAACTTGGTGGTGGAATTCGTGATGAAAAAACTATTAAAAAAATGTTAAAGATTGGAATAGATAGAATAATTTTAGGATCAATTGCTGTGAAAAATGCTCAATTTGTTAAAGATATGGCTTCAAAATACCCAATTGCTGTTGGGATAGACGCTATTGATGGTTTTGTCGCAGTTGAGGGTTGGGGAGAGGTTAGCTCAATGAGAGCTACAGATTTGGCAAAAGAGTTTGCTAATGCAGGAGTGGAAGCTATTATCTGTACAGATGTAGGTAAAGATGGAACACTAAGTGGTGTAAATGTAGATTTTACAGTTGAGATTGCAAGGGCTAGTGGCTTAAGTACTATTGCCAGTGGCGGAGTAAAAGATGAAAGTGATATACAAGCACTAATAGATACTAAAGAGGTCGATGGTGTTATTATTGGAAAAGCTTATTACGAGGGAACGCTAGACTTACCAAAAATGTTTAAATTATTAGATTAATAGACATAAAATAAAAATTTTGCTACTATAGTGATAATAAATTATGCAAAATATACTATAAAAAAGGATTCTAATTGAAGTTACTTGTTGTTGATGACAGTTCTACAATGCGCCGTATTATAAAAAACACTTTAGCTAGACTTGGATATAAAGATATACTAGAGGGTGCTGATGGAGTTGAGGGTTGGAGTCAAATTGATTCTAATCCAGATGTTGATATGTTAATTACAGACTGGAATATGCCTGAGATGAATGGACTTGAATTAGTAAAAAAAGTTCGTGCAGATGAGCGTTTTGCTGATTTGCCAATTATTATGGTTACTACAGAGGGTGGTAAAACAGAGGTTATTACTGCACTTAAAGCTGGTGTAAATAATTATATAGTAAAACCATTTACACCACAAGTATTAAAAGAGAAGCTTGGGGCTGTTATGGGTGTATCGGAGTAATGCAAGAGAGCTATTATGAGCTCCAAATAGATATCTCCTCTCATCATGAGTTATTTGCTGATTTTTTAATTGATACTATCCCTGTTGGTTTTGAAGAAGTAGATAGCGGATTTATAATTAGAAGTGAAGATGATTTAGAAACAATTGCTTGGGGAGTTGAGCAATTTAGCGAGGCATTATCAAAAGCACTTTCAATAAATATTGAGTGTGAATGTAAACAGCAAAAACTTAAAAATAGTGATTGGATAGAGGTTTATCAAAAAAGTATACAACCTTTACAGATTGACAACTTTTATATCCATCCAACATGGAATGAGCCAAGTACACAACTGATAAACATAGAGATTGATCCAGCTTTAGCTTTTGGAACAGGGCACCACCCTACAACAGCTTCAGCACTTCGTGCAATATCAAAATATGTAAAACCTAATTTTAGTGTTTTAGATGTTGGTTGTGGAAGTGGAATCCTTGGAATTGGAGCTATTAAACTGGGTGCCATTGTTGATGGATGTGACACTGATATAGTATCTGTGAATAATACATTACAAAATGCTAAATTAAATAAAGTTGAATTTAGCAATGTTTGGGAGGGTTCATCTTCCTCAACAAAAAAGAGTTATGATATTGTTGTAGCAAATATAGTAGCTGATGTCTTAACCTTTATTGCAAAAGATTTAAAACAGGTAACAAAAGATGATGGAATTTTAATTCTATCGGGAATTTTAGATAAATATGAAAACAAAGTTTTAAATTTTTACAAAGAATTTAAAATAATAGAAAAAATAACCCAAGATGAATGGGTAACATTAATTTTACAAAGGTAACAGGAAGCAAATTAGATGCAAAAAAACAATAAAAACAACAAAAATGATAATAATAATTTTTTTAACCAAAATCCATTAATAACATTCGCAATATTTTCAGTAGTAATCATTTTATTATTTAAAACACTTGTTGGAGAAAATGCAACATTAAATTCCACTCAAGGAAACCAAAGAGTACAACAAGTAAGTTATTCTGAACTGAAAAATCTAGTAGCTACTAAAAGTGTTAATAAAGTTGAAATTGGTCAAAGTTATATTAAAGCAACCTCTGCTGATGGCAATACTTACACAACTAGGATTATTAGAGGCGATACAGACTTAGTTAAAGAGCTTGATAAACAAGGGATAGAATATACTGGTTTTAGTGAAACAAATTGGTTTACTGAGATGTTTGGATGGTTATTTCCATTTTTATTAATTATGGGTATCTGGATGTTTTTTGCTGGACGTATGCAAAAAAACATGGGTGGTGGAATCCTTGGTATGGGTGGATCTAAAAAAATGATCAACTCTGAAAAACCAAAAACAAAATTTGATGATGTAGCTGGAGTAGAAGAAGCAAAAGAGGAAGTTCAAGAGATAGTTGACTTCTTAAAATACCCAGCTAGATATGTTGAGATTGGTGCTAAAATCCCAAAAGGTGTGCTTCTAGTTGGTTCACCTGGTACGGGTAAGACACTTTTAGCTAAAGCTGTAGCTGGTGAAGCTGATGTTCCATTTTTCTCAGTTACAGGTTCTAGTTTCATAGAGATGTTTGTGGGCGTTGGTGCGGCTCGTGTACGTGATTTATTTGAGCAAGCAAAAAAAGATGCCCCAAGTATTATCTTTATAGATGAGATTGATGCTATTGGTAAAAGTCGTTCTGCTGGTGCACAAATGGGTGGAAATGATGAGCGTGAACAAACACTAAATCAACTTCTAGCAGAGATGGATGGTTTTGGAACAGATACTCCTGTAATCATTCTAGCCGCTACAAATAGACCTGAAATTCTTGATCAGGCGCTACTTCGCCCTGGTCGTTTTGATAGACAAGTATTGGTTGATAAACCAGATTATGAAGGTCGTATAAAAATCCTAAAAGTACATATGAAAGATGTAAAAATGGATAAAGATGTAGATGTTGAAGAGGTCGCTCGTTTAACTGCTGGTTTAGCAGGTGCTGATTTAGCAAATATTGTAAATGAGGCTGCTCTTTTAGCTGGTAGAAAAAGTCAAAAAACTGTTAAACAACAAGATCTATTTGAATCAGTTGAGCGTGCTATAGCTGGTCTTGCAAAAAAATCAAGAAGAATTAATCCTAAAGAGAAAAAGATTGTTGCTTACCATGAGAGTGGACATGCACTACTGGCTGAAACTACAAAAGGGGCAAAAAAGGTATCTAAAGTATCAATTGTACCTCGTGGATTAGCAGCTCTAGGTTATACGCTAAATACACCTGAAGAAAATAAATTTATGATGCAAAAACACGAACTTTGGGCTGAAGTAGACGTACTTCTTGGTGGTCGTGCTGCTGAAGAAATTTTTATTGGTGAGATATCAACTGGTGCAGGAAACGATTTAGAGCGTGCTACTGATATTATTAAGTCAATGGTGCAAACTTATGGAATGAGTGATGTAGCTGGCTTAATGGTACTAGAGAAATCTCGCCAGTCCTTTTTAGGGGTAGGTGGTCCAGCAGCTCGCGAATACAGTGACAAAATGGCTCAAGATATGGACAATTTTATAAAAACATCACTAGATGAAAGATACAAGGATGTTTTAGAGCGTCTTAATGAATATAGTGATGCTATTGAAAATATGGTTAAATTGCTTTATAAAAAAGAAAATATTAGTGGTGAAGAGGTTCGTGAAATAATAATTAACTTTGAAGAGGAGAACAATATAAACTCTAAAGTTGAAATTATCGCCGATGAGATAGCTGAAGAATTAAAACAAGATGCTAAAATGGCAGATGACAAGGAAAAAGAAGATGAACAATAATCTTTTTCCTATAGCTAAGGAAGGCTGGAGGTATATTGTATACTCTATCATAGCCTTTTTAGTGTTAGGTTTTTTAGATTTTGAATTTTTACAGTTCTTTTCATTTTTAATAATTCTTTTATTTCTATATATATTTAGAAATCCTGAAAGACAAATACCATCATTTGAAAAAGGTGGTGTAACTAGCCCAGTTGATGGTACTATAACATCTATACAAGAGTTAAAAGATCATAACTATTCATATAAGATTACTATAGAGAGCTCTTATTTTGATCTCTCTATTTTAAGATCACCAATTGAATCAAGTGTCAAAAGTGTTGATATTTTAAGGGGTGCAAAACTTCCTAAGCTTCCTAATTTAAGTGATAAGCTAAATGAAAATATGGAGATTGTATTTGAAGATATTAACTCAAATAAAATCAAAATAACACACCAAAATATATTAGGCTTTAGTGATATTAAATCTGATGCTTTTGTATCTAAAAGGTTTATCCAAGGCTCAAGGTATGGAGTAATGACAAAAGGAATTACAAACGTTTACTTTCCAAAAAATACAAAATTAGATGTAGTAGTTGGTATAAAATTAAAAGCTTGTGAATCTATTATTGCTCACCTTTATTAGCCAAAACTCTTTGTAAATACAATTTTTGTGTATCTATCTCAAAGTTAAAATACCTAGAGATAAAACCTTCATCTCCAATCTGCTTAAATTGAATCTTGGCTCCAATATTATTTTGTGCCTCTAAATATAAAAGCCCTAATGCATATCTGTTCTCTTTATTTGTACGATTTTTCATTTTAGCTAATTCTAGTAGTGCAATTGCATTAGCTGGATGCTCTGCAGCAGTAGATGCTACTGCGGCTAAAAATAGGGTATTAGAATCACGCACTTTTAAATCATCTATAAGATGATTATAAAGAACATATGATTCTTCATAGTCCTTATCATAAAGTGTAGCTAGAGCTAAAGAGCTTACAATCTCTTGAGTATTATTTTGTGTAGTCTCCAACACATCTCGAAGCTGTTTTCTCAAGAAAAAAAGTTTCCCCGTAATCAAGTTTTGCTGTACATATAGATACCTAGTTATATATGGTCCATAATACAAATCATCAAAATTAAATTTTTGCTCTTTTAAATAATTCATAACTTTAAAAGCATACTCTTTTTGTTTTAAATCATTAAAATGAGCATCAATATACATCATATGTGGCAAAATGTCATTTGGAGCTAAAGAGACAAGAGCTTTTGTAGCACGAGAAGCTATATCTTTATTGTTTAATTCCTGTGCAATAATTGCTTCTAATGCTAAATATATTGGTCTATGTTTATAATCATTATGCAGCCAATCAAGTGCACTAACAGTATTGTTATCACTAATATATAAAATTGTTTTGATAAATCTAATATTTTCACTTTCTTCTTCTAATAATATAGATTCCTTAATAGTAGCGAGTAACTTTGTATGTTCTTTATCCAATAACTTTGCACACATCACTCCATATATACCAGATAGATAATTTTTTGCATCTAAGTTAAATGATTTTATAAAATACTTATAAGCTTGTGGAATCTCCCCTAGTTGAGCATAAGTAAGTCCAAGGTTATAGTTCAAAATAGAATGTTTTGGTTGTATTTTTATTAATTGCTTTAATTTTTCATTTGCCTCTCTTACCTTAAAAGATAAAGCCATTTTAATTGCTTTAACTATACCTATATTTACACTAGATGATGTTGTGCTTTTGTTTAAATAAGCTTGGGCATTTTGTATATTATCTATAAACATATTTGAATTTCCCTTGCGAATATAACTTATAGTTTTGTGTGCATCAAATATTTTATATGGTGAATAATAAAATATTTTATGAAAAGTCATAAATCTATTTTTAATTACATTAGCTCTGTAGCTATCTTGTGCTTTTGCTGGATCAAACAGTTCATCTTTTAAAGTTACTTTTATTGGGTATGGTTTATAAACCTCATCTGGAAACATATCTGTTGTATTTTCTATTAACTTCCCGGCAGATCCTACTAAACCTGATTTTAGATATATATAACTTAGTGCCAATGCTGATTTAACAGGTTCTATATTTCTTTTCATTGCATCTTGAAAATATTGTTTTGCTAATGTCAAATCACCAACTCTTGCATAGAGTAAACCAATAGAAAAAGCATCACTATTTTCATAATCTTCTTCTAAATTTTCTATAGCAACATGATTATTACCATATAAAGCGTTTATCCTTGCACTTAATTGTTTTTGTATCTTCGGATATGCCTCTGTTGTTGGATTATTTAATGAGCTGAGTGCTTCAAGATAATTATTAGAATAATACTGAATAAGTGTATAATAATATGAATAAAGTGGTGATTTATTTTCTTGTGGAAGATATGCATATGCGAGATTTATATAATAATCAAAACTTTTTTTATCTTTTAGGTGTAGTGAACAAACAGCTGCATTAATAGCACTTACACATCTTTTTTCACCATTTAAAATTGCCTTTGCAAATGTTTTTAAAGCAGTATCATATTGTTCACTTTTTAATTGAGATACACCTAAGTTATATAAAGAGATAGATTCGCTAAATTCTGCAATTTTTTCATATAGGTTTAAAGCTTTTTCTTTTGAACCATGGGAATAAAGATAGTTTGCTTTTGCAATCATAACTTCTAGTTTACTAAGCTCTACAGGTTTTTGATCGTATTGATCTAATTTTTCTTCTATGAAATCTAATGAATATATCTGTTCTTGTTCTTTAGGCGAACTAAATATTAAAACTAGGCTAATTACTATTATAGCTACTAAGATAGCCCCTATAGCAGAAAAAATGATTATTTTTTTCTTTTTATTATCACTTTGAAGTTCTGGTGCATTTGAATCTACCTCATAATCTGCTGCAGCTTCACTCTCTTCAATAATAATTATCTCTTCTTGGGGCTCAGCCATCATTTACCTTAGATTTTATTAGTTAATTTAAGCAATAAAAGTACCAAAATATATAGATGATTACACATCCAATACTACACTAAATATATCTCAGTGCTTCTTGAATTTTTATAGCTTGAATATGTTCATATACATCATGTACCCTAAGTACTGATGCTCCATTTTTAGCAGCCTCTAAATGTAAAGCTAAAGTCCCTGCTAATCTATCTTCTGGCAGTGAAGAAGATATCTTGTCTATCATCGATTTTCTCGAAGCTCCAATCAATAATGGTCTATTAAGAGTTAAAAAATGCTCTAAATTTTTAATCAATACAAGATTATTCTCTAAAGTTTTTCCAAAACCTATACCTACATCTAAAACAATATCTTTTATTCCAAAAGATTCCGCTTTGGTAATTCTATCTTTAAAAAATGTATAAATATCACTTAAAATATTTTCATAACAAGGATTGTTCTGCATTGTTTGTGGTGTACTTTGCATATGCATTATTATAACTTTTGCATTATATTTGGCACAGATTGTACATACCTCATCATTTTGTAAACCTGTAATATCATTTACAATTTTAAAGCCACTATCTAGTGCTTGTTGTATAACTAAAGGCTCATATGAATCAATACTAAAATCAACTTTTTTATAAAGTTTTTTCTCTTTAATTATTTTTAAAATTGGTTTTATTCTTAATATTTCCTCTTCTACACTAACTTTTTGTGATAAAGGAGCTGATGATACAGCACCAATATCTATAATAGATGCACCATCGTCTATCATTTTTTGTATTTTTTGTATCGCTTGTGAATCTTTAAATCTACTACCGCTAAAAAAACTATCATTATTTGCATTTATAATGCCCATTATTTCAACTCTTTTGGGGGTTATTACATTTAAAATCAGTTCTAATTCAAATGCCAACTCTTTTAAACCAAATGGTTGTGCCAACTCTTTTTTACTTAAAATTTTTAATTGTTTTGTAGTAGCAATAAGCAAACAATCAACTTTAGGAGTTTTTGCTATTACCGTACCTCTTGGAACTGCTAGGTCTGCTCCTATACTTAGAGCATCTTGTTTTAAAATATTTGCACCACCTACATTTAAATCCCGTATATAAACCAGATGCACATTGATTTTTGAGCTTAAAATATTTATTCCACCACTATCAACACCAATATTTTTTAGAACTTTAGTTATATCACATTGTGTATTTAATTTTTCAATCTGCATGGGTAAAACTCATTAAAATAAGTGCTAATACACTTTGAGGACGGGAATTTAACTCTAAAAGCCTGTATGCTTTATCAAAAATTTCTAATTGCTCATTTGATAAGATAAGCTTATCAACTACAGTCGCTCTAGCATAGATAACCTCTACTAGTTCTTTAGCTTCTATCCTTGAAATTCTTGAGTTTGTTTTTAAAAATGCAAAAACTTTAGCATAATCTATTTTTGTTAAATTCATATCAAACTCTTTGATTTCATGAGTTATTTTACCTTTAAATATTGGTAATCTTGAGCGAACAGTTGGAAGTAAATTTGATTTTGTTGGACTGATGATGATGAATTCTATATTTTTAGGTGGCTCTTCAAAAACTTTAAGTAAAGAATTCTGAGCTTCCACACCAAAGCTTTTAGAACCTAAAACTATATACTTTGTTTGACTCTCACTAATATAAGCCTCTGATACAACAGCTTTTGCATGTTCGAGTTTAAATTTTTCCTCTATAAACCCTACAACTCTCAGTGGCTGAAGCTTATTTTGAAGTTTTTCAAATTCACTTAATATATCTGTAGATATTAAGATATGACTCTTTATAGTATCATGAGGTAACATCTACCTCTCCAAATATTGCTGCATTTAATGACAAGTCAAAAAGACGATATATTTGTAATAGTTTTATATCTAAATGTTTGTCATAACTTTTTAGATTAAAACTGTTTACATAATCTTCATCAAATATCCAAAGATAACTGTTATCTTTCCTTTTTGCAATATCAGCTTTTTTATTATCACCTGAACCTATATACCAAAAAAAGTAATCATCTCTAAGGGAGAGATTTATCATATCTTCTATAATGTCAATTTTATCACCGCCACTAATATTATTGTAATGTGCATATAAAGAGTCTATACTAACAATTGGTAAAAGGGGACGATCTAATTTTTCAGAATTTATAGAACTTAATATATAATTTTCTAACCATTTTCTTTTATTGTCAGTTATAAGAACAATAGTTTTTCCATTTAATATTTGTTCAAGTGCTAGGGAAGTAGCAGGAGTCCAAGCAAACCTGAGCTCTTCTAACCAAGAGAAGCTAGAACCCTCTTCTCTTATTGTATCTAAACTCCATTGGGTGAAATCTATATCATTAAACATGATAATTTACTTATCTAGCTCATAAGCTCCGTGAAGTCCACGAACTGCTAACTCTGCATATTTTTCATCAATAATCATAGATACTTTTATCTCTGAAGTTGAGATCATATTTATATTTATGTTATTATCCGCCATTGTTGAAAAAGCTAATGCTGCTACACCAGCATGCGACTTCATCCCAACACCAACAACTGAAACTTTACAAATTTCTTCATTATAAGAATCATCTTTTATCTCTCCAGTTTTTATAAAAGAATCTACAACCTCTTTTGCATCTTTTATATCACTAACAGGGACTGTAAAATCAATACTTGTACTACCATCATAAGCTTTAGTTTGAATTATCATATCTATATTTATATCGTTTATTGCTAGTTTATTAAAAATGTCTGAAGCTATACCTGGTCTATCTTTTACACCCATCAAAGAGATACGAGCTTGGTTTCTATCTAATGCGATTCCACTTACTAATGGTGCTTCCATAATATTTTCTTCCTTTGTTATTAATGTTCCCTCTTCATTTGAGAAACTTGTTCGTGTTACTAAATTTACATTTAATTTTTTAGCCATCTCAACTGAACGATTTTGAAGTACTTTTGCACCAAGTGATGCTAACTCTAACATCTCATCATAAGAGATTTTATCTAATTTTTTAGCACGAGGCTCTATACGGGGATCTGTTGTATAGATTCCACTTACATCTGTATATATCTCACATAGGTCAGCTTTTAGGGCTCCTGCTATTGCTACTGCTGATAAATCACTTCCACCTCGACCAAGAGTAGTAATATCTCCATTTTCATTTACACCTTGAAAACCAGCAACTACAATGATTTTACCATCATCCAAAGCACTAACTATAGCCTTAGGATTTATCTCCTCTATTCGAGCTTTTGTATGCTGTGTGTTAGTAACTATTCCAGCTTTACGACCAGTCATTGCAACTGTAGGAAATCCCATCTCATTTAGCGCGATAGAGAGCAAAGATGCTGTTACTCTTTCGCCTGAACTTAACAACATATCCATCTCAGCTTTATTTGGATTAGATGAAAAATGTTGAGCATACTCAACAAGCTTATTTGTCTCACCACTCATCGCTGACACAACCACAACTACATCATTCCCAGCTTTTTTACTCTCACTAACGCGATTAGCCACATTAGCAATACGCTCTAAATCACCAACACTTGTTCCACCAAATTTTTGAACAATTAACATTTTATAAATAACTCTCTTTTTTAAAATAGTTTATTACTTTGTTATAAACTTCTAACTTAAATGCAGCACTTAGATTTAATGCATCATCAACTTTTACAAATTTATATGCACTAAACTCAGGATGTTCCGTTTGAATATTAATCTTTGCATCTTTATCTAGTTTTAGTAAAAAATATCTTTGCATCTGACCAATAAATGGTTTCATAGATGCAGCTATCTTAGGAGGAAAATCATAAGATATCCACTCTGGATACTCAGCTATGATAGTTGCTTTTTTTGTCCCTATTTCCTCTTCTAGCTCGCGAAAAAGTGCCTCTTGCACCTCTTCACCCTCGTCTATCCCACCTTGTGGAAATTGCCAAACTTCGTGCAAATCATTTCTTTGTGCAATAAAGATCTCTTTTTTTTGCGGATACTTATGTGATAAAACAATCATAGCTACATTTGGACGATATAAATTTTTTTTACTCATTAGATTCTCTGTATTTAAATAGCGCGATTATACATAAATAGCTATTAAAATAAGATTACGAGTTAGTGATAACTTTAGTTTCTATCTAATGCATTTAAATCTTTAAACGCTTCTACAACTCTATCAACTAGAGCTACCTGCCCAGCTCTTAACCATTTTCTAGGATCATAGTATTTTTTGTTTGGCTTATCTTCACCATCAGGATTGCCAATTTGAGCTTGAAGATAATTATTGTGTTTTTTAGCATACTCTTTAACACCAGCCCAAGTAGCCCATTGGGTGTCTGTATCAATATTTATCTTCACAACACCATAACCTATAGCTTCTTCAATCTCAGATTTTTCACTACCACTTCCTCCATGAAATACAAAATTAACAGGTTTAGATAAAGTTTTAAATTTTTCCTCTATATATTTTTGAGAGTTATCTAAAATTTTAGGAGTTAAAGATACATTTCCTGGTTTATAAACACCATGTACATTACCAAAAGAAGCAGCGATTGTGAAGTTTTTAGATACACTCATTAACTCTTCATAAGCATAGGCTACATCTTCTGGTTGGGTGTATAAAAGTGAGTTATCCATCTCTGTATTATCTACACCGTCTTCTTCTCCACCAGTACAACCAAGCTCAATCTCAATACTCATCTCAATCATAGCCATTCTTTTTAAGTAGGCTTTAGATGTCAGTACATTTTCTAGGAGTGTCTCTTCTGAGAGGTCTAACATATGAGATGAAAACAATGGTTTACCTTGTGAATGAAAGTAATTTTCTCCAGCTTCCAGTAATGCATCTATCCAAGGAAGTAGTTTTTTAGCAGCATGATCAGTATGTAAAATAACAGCAACACCATAAGCTTCAGCCATCATATGAGTATGAATAGCTCCACTTACCGCACCAACTATTGCAGCTTTTTCATTTTCATTGCTAAGACCTTTTCCTGCATAGTAAGATGCCCCACCATTACTAAACTGGATTATTACAGGGGAATTTACTTTCGATGCAGCTTCTAATATTGCATTTATAGAATCTGTTCCTATAACATTTACAGCAGGAATTGCAAATCCATTATCTTTTGCATGTTGATAAACTTTAGCAACATCATCACCAAACAGCACACCCGGTTGAACTATATCTAAAATACCTTTACCCATTAATCATCCTAAGTTTATAATTATTGCAGTATTATAATACATACCTTATTATATAAATCTTTTTATGCTAAAATTAGTAAAAATTATCCAAACGGAAATAAAATGAAACTTACTATTGATGAATACTCAAAAAAATTTAAAATGTCTAAAGAGATGGTAACATCAAAGATTCGCTCAAAAAAATTAGATTATATAATAGAAGAAGGTAATACTTTTATAATAATAAATGAGATTAAAAATACTAATGAAGAAGAGATTAATCAATCTCCATCAAAAAAAATCAGCAAGCCAAAAACTACAGTAGCCACAATTTTGGCACTATACAAAAGAGAAAATAATTATCTAAAACAAAAAATAGAACAACTTGAAAATAAAATAGATAAATTAATAGATGATAAAGAGCAAATGTTAAGAGATGAGCGTGATAAAATTGAAGAAATTTATTCAAATAAAGATATTCAATTAAAAAACATACTAGAACTAGTAAATGCAAAAATGCAACAAGACCAAGATGAAACTATTCATGAGATTGAACATACTTCTGAAATTATTGAATTAAAAACATATCTAAAAACATTAGAACTAAAATCATCCCAAAGAAAAAAAATTAAAAAACGCTTTGAGAAAGCACTTGGTAGTGATATTAGGATAATTGAGCAAAATGGAAAACTTTATTTAGATTTTTCAAAATTTGATTATAGTGATTTATTAGCTTTATAGATATTTTATAGACATATAGAAAAAATATCTTTTTTCTATATGTCTATTTTTTTATAAACAACACACGGTTTATCGTATTTAATGCGAGCAATAACCACCTAAGATGTTATTAAGCGTATATATCCAACATATAAATGTATATTTAAGTATATATACCGTATAATTTTCAAATGCAAATTAGTGACCTATTTAATATTCTTCACAACTCAATAGAGTCTAAAAACAATGGACGCAAAATATCTTTAAAGAATATGTCTTTATCGTTAGGATTATCTATGCGCACATACCAAGATTGGAAACTAGGAAGAGCAAAACCGCAGGCCGCTGCTAGTGTTATAAAGATGTTAGGAAAACTTGATGATGACGAAATAATCAGAGCAGTTAGAAAAATAAATAAGTTAGAGGATTAAAGAATGGGTACACTTACAACTAATGAAAGAGATGCACTAGAAGATGTTTTTTTATCAATTCAACCAGAAAAAAATTCTTGTAATATATTTAAAAATAACAACAATTATATAACTAATTCTTTTAAAGTAGCTAAAACAGGTATTAAAAAAGCTAAATTTTATAAATTTATATGTTTTTTTAATAAAAAGAAGAAAAATTTAAGCAAATAAACTATAAAGTATCTATAGCTGAATTATTTATTAGTTTTATATTTAATCACTATAAATATAAGCATAAGTGATTTCGGAAAAATTTCATTAATTCAAGGGTATATTCATGAATAAAGCGCAATTCGTAGAACTAGTTCAATCAAGTGGTGAATACAAAACTAAAGTTGAAGCTGAAAAAGCGATCAAAGCATTTACAGACGCAGTAACATCTGCATTAGTTAATAAAGAAGATGTTTCTTTAGTTGGTTTTGGTGGTTTCTCTGCTGCACTACAAAAAGGTAAAAGTGGTAAAGTACCAGGTACTGATAAAACTTATACAACTCAAGATAAAATGGTTCCAAAATTTAAAGCTGGTAAGGGTCTTAAAGATCGTGTTGCAGCTGGTAAATAGTCTTTAAATTGTCGTTTCTTAGCGACAATTTAATTTAATAAATCTTATGACCTTAAAAAAAATCGGCTCACTATTTAAGAAGATCTCAAAAAAAACGAACCTTTCTCTACCTGATTCTATCTTAGTCAAAAAATTAAAATCTCTGTGTAAACAAAACAACTATCTAATATATGAAAATATAACAATATATCATCATAACCATAGTATGTTCATCCATTTTATAATTCTAGACCCACTTCGGGGAATTTATCTTTTTGAAGATAAAAGTTGGGACTATAATGAACTAAATTCCCATAATATTGAAAGACAACATAATACAAAAAAATCAAAAAAATCACTTTCATATGAAAATACTGCTAGTTTTATACAAAAAAAGCTAGCTGAAGTGATTAATAACTATTCCATTGGTATATTTAACTTTCTTTTAACTCCAAATCTTTCTTTAGATGATTACAAACATTTAGATTATGAAAAAAAAGCCCTACTTCCAAAAGAAAAAATAATATTTAACGATACAGACGACAATGAAATACTAACCAAACTTAGATACACTAAAAATGAAGATTCCAATATACCCGATTGTACAATTTTAATAGCAAATTTATTAACACAATTTTTAATTATTGATGAAAATAGACCCGTTAAACTAGCTAGCAATGAGCAACAAAGTTTTATTTTAAATAGAGATTATTGTGTAGAGAATCTTGAGGGGCTTAGTCAATCTGGTAAAACTAGTGCCATTTTACTTAAAACTATACTCCTGAAATTAGAAGATAAAAATACTAATGTCACTATAATTAAGCCAACTGTTCTTAGTTGCGACCTAGCAAAAATTGCTTTAATGAACTTAGTTGAACACTCAATTATAGATGTAGATATAACCTCAATTTCTGTAATTACACCTCAAGAATTTGAAGAATCAAGAATTATTGCTGATCATATACTATGTGATGATTCAAACTTGTTGGAGGAAGATTTCTTAAACTATTTATTAAGTTTTTCAAATAAATCTAAAATATCTTTAGTAAATTCAAAACAAAATGTTGATGTCAGTTTTAAATTAAGTAAAGCTTTTCAAAAGCGCAATTTAAAAGCAGAGTTCATTAAAAAACAACCAATTCCTGAAACATTAAATATTTTATCTGATTATGCAAAAAATAAATCTAAAAAAATTCTAACTATTAGTAGTAAAGAAAATAATATCAATATATTAAATGGTCTCGAGGAGTCACTTAAAGATGAGGTGACGATTTTAGATAGTTCCAAAAAAATCATTGATCAGGGGAAAAAATTTATATTTTTATGTGATTATTATAATATAAATGCTCAAAGAGCTGATATAATTATACTCTTAGATATGTGTGAGCTATCTCAAGATGAACTAGGTTATGCGATAAGCTTAGCTGATGAAAAAGTGTATCTAATATATGAGTCAGAATGTGACAATATAAATACTCTTAAAAAAATATTTAAACAAGGAAAGTAATGAAAAAAATACTAAGCGCAATACTTATACTGCTGTCGATAAACCTAATGGCAAAAGATGTAAATCCAATTGCAGTACTAGAAACTACACAAGGCACAATAGAGTTAGAACTCTATCCAAAAATTGCACCATTAGCAGTTAAAAATTTTACAACACATATAAAAAATGGATATTATAATGGTGTGGCATTTCATAGAATTATTAAAAATTTTATGATCCAAGGTGGCGATCCGACTGAGACTGGACGAGGGGGAGAGAGTATTTGGAAAGAAGATTTCAAAGATGAATACAAAGACAAAACATTTAATAAAGTTGGTGTGCTTGCAATGGCAAACAGAGGTCCATTCACAAATGGGAGTCAATTTTTTATCACAACAGCAAAGACACCTTGGTTAAATGGAAAACACACTATTTTTGGCCAAGCAACTCAAAACTCTATAGATACTATTCAAAAATTGAATAATGTTATAACTACTGGTAGCCGTGGTGGTGATCGCCCTATAGAACGCCAAGAAATTATAAAAGCTTATTTAAAATAACACTATACTTGATTTTTAACCCAATACTGTGCGCAGTATGAGTTAGTGACGCCATATTAGTTTTTACAAAACTGCTTTATCATCTGTAAATGTATCCCACTCTTTTACAGGTGTCTCCCAATCTCCATATCTAAAAGTTAAATACTCTTTATATTGTGCTGGAACCAGATACTCCTTAGAGTTAAAACTAAATTTTGCTAATTTATCATAAAAATATGCAGGTACAGATTTTTTCTTTGGACCAACTTGCCAAAAATATTGTTCATCTTTTCTAAATTTTACAAAAATTTCTAAAACAACATCACCTCTGAAAAATTTATACTTGTAATTTCTTATTTTAATTTGTCTTGTTACCCCTTTTACAAAAGGACTATCATCTTTTTCAAACTCTCTATAGCGAATTCTATAATTTGATTTGTTTATAATTTCAGCAACTTTATTAAACTCTTCTTCTTTAATTGATAGATCTATATCATTATCCCAAGGAAGTAATCTGTTCTCTCTGATTATTCCAAGTAAAGTTCCACCCTCTAACCAATAATCAATATGATTTTCATCTAATAAGTTTGTAATATTTGTTAACATCTCTAGTGCTATGTCTCCATTTTTACCCTCTAAGGTTGCATCACCTGCCATATTAACCCTTCATCTTTTTTAATCTTTTTTTATTTTCTAAATACTTTTGTTGCTCGTTTAAGTAAAAAGTATATCTCACTTTTAAAAGTTCTAAATCTATATTTGACACTTCAGAGTAATAAGTTATCATTAAATTATTATCATCACTATTGGAGGTCAATTTTGAGATGCTTTTTATGCGTAGATCAATATCAAATTCTAAAAATTTCATCCTATTAACATCTATAACATAAAAAATATATTCAGCATCAATAATTTTAACCAAAATATTTCCAGGTGAATAATCTACATGATATACACCTTTATTATGTATATCAAAAGTAAACTCAATAAATTTTCTTAATATTTTTTCTCTATCTTTAAAGTTCTTATCTTTAAAAACTGCTCGTATCTCAAAGTCATAATCAAAAAAACTACTAATATAATAACTATCTTTAAAAAATGCAATTGACGAAAATTCTATATATCCTATTGGCTTAGGTGTATTGATATTTAACTCAATTAATTTTACTGAATTTTCATAAGAACGTTTAGCTTTTGAATCTCTAAAAAACTTATATACTATTTTATTTATTAGGTGTGGAATTTTAAATGACTTAACTACATATTTTTCACCATTAAAATCAACTATCTTTATTACATTTCTTTTTTGAAATAAAATTATATTCTTTTTATTTGAAAAATACGTTTTTATATTTATAACTAAGTCATCAAAACACTTATTTGTTGTTTTATAGTTCATCTTTATTCTCATCTAATCTTTTAATAACTGCATTATAAATTCTTTGTGATACATTGCCATCTATCTCTCCACATAAGTCTGTGCTGAATTTTACCCTTTTTTCTTGAAGTTTATTTGGATTACAAAGAGCCTCTAAAGTGAATTTTAATGTCTCTGGATAACTATTGGCATTATCCAAAATCGACCTATAAAACTCCTTACTCTTATCTATTCTTTTATTTAACTTCCACGGCATCATATAATAAGAAAGTCGTAACTTAAAATACCTATTTGAAATCACTGGTTTATCTAAAGCAGCAAATTCAAACATAGCTGAACTTTCATCACTTATCATCACATCAGAGATATTTAAAAATGGAACTAAATTATATTCACTTAGTGGTAAAATTATACAATTATTATATTTTTCCCATATTTTAAATTTTTTTATTTGATTGTTGTATTTTTTTCTTTCATATGTCAAATAGTGTGGTTTTATTAATATATTGTAGTTTATAAAGTCATTCGGGAAGTCATCTGGCATTTTTTCAATAGATGAGGGGAAAAAGGTTGGAGCATAAAGAATAGTTTTTTTATTTTTATCAAGTTTGTATTTTTTATAATATTTTTCTTTTTTTTCTTGTGTAAAATTAATAACCTCATCAAATTTACTAAAACCGACTTTTGCTAATTTATATTCAAACTGCGGATATATCTCTTTTAATTTATTGTATTTTTGCTTACCCTCAACTAGGTATATATCAAAATCTTCTATAGAGCTATAAAATGATGTAGATTTCGTTCCAATTCCATGCTCAAGAAATACACTTAGAGCTTTAATCTCTTTAATTCTCTCAAATGGGTTTGCAAAAAATATAACATCAATATCTTCATCAAAAAGGTTATCACTTCCAAAGATATAATCAACACTGTTTTGTTCTGCTATATGTTTCATGTTTTGTGAATTTTGTTTATCTGAAAGTACATAAGTTACACTGCATCTATTTTGCTCAAAAAAATTACTAATTGGTAAAAAGTGTGGGAAATAATAGGGATATGCTACATAAAAAAAAACTTTTAACATTTTGCTTTTTCCAATTTTTCATATCTATTTTGTGCCAATATTAATCCAATAAATAATGTTATTAAGTACATGAAATGCTTTTGGTGAAACAAATCACTAGATATTATAGAAAACAATACACTCAATATAAATAAATATTTAATGTTATTTATCTCTTTATCATAAATCTTTACTCTATAAAGCATAAAAAATATACCTAAAAATAAAAATAATCCTATAACCCCAGTTTGAGTTATTATATCAATATATTGATTATGAAAATGCCAATCATAAAACAAAATCAAATGTTTTATATCATATCTACTCTCAGAATATGCTATTGTTATCATTTCATCTAAATTATCTTTTATTCCAACACCAAATAATGGATTCTCTTTTATTATGCTTATTGCGGTATGAGCCATTGCTACTCTGGAACCAAAAGAAGTACTATATTGTTGATTACTAATATTTTTAATATCAGAAATTCCACTATTAATTCTTTTTTCAAATATATCTATATTTTGATATGCCATAATAAATATAAATATTGATAAAATCATCAACATCAAAAGTTTTTTTATATTAAATTTATATAAAAAGATAATTGCTATAAATTGGACTACTACAAATGGAACTAAACCTGTCCTTCCTCCGGAAATAAATAGATTAATTGAAACACTTAAATACATTAATATTAATAAAAATTTGATAACATTATTTTTTTCTAATATTATTTTATTTAATGTAAATATAGCTGTAAATGCTAAAATAACACTGTACATGGTATGGCTCATAAAAGCCATAGGAAAATCATTAATCACTTTTGCTTCCATATATGGTGTTGTCCATACATTAAAATATATACCATAAGTTATTATTTCACTAATAACCATTGCAATTAAAAATGCGTAAATTGAATGTTTTATATACTCTTTTTTTATCGATGTAAATATAAAAATTATTGGTAAATAATACTTATACTTGTTTACATAATCAAATGCAAACCCTTGATGATTTGACCAAAATATTGAAATGTAATTATATGCTATGAACAAAATAAAAAAAACAATTACTGGCGAACTTATAATTGTTTTGAATTTTTCTTTAATATCACCTTCCATAAACCATAGAATTAATAGTATAATAATAATCTGCTTTGTTATATCTTTATCAAATGGAATACTAAATGCAAATATTACTATAAAGTAATTTATTAAATTTGAAATTTTTTTATTACAAACAAATTTACTCAAAATCTTCTTTTAACCTTTTTAATATATCAAAAGCTTTGTTTATATCATCAATATTAATATCTGAAATTTTACTAAGAGATGTTTTTAACTGAGTTGTTGAGATATCTGCTGTTCTTGGCAAATAAACAACATCACAATACTCTTTTAATTCATCAAACTTGCCTTCCCAGTCATGACCCATAGAGAAAATATCTACCTTATATTTTTTAATATCTTCTATTTTTTGTTCCCAGTTATTTTCAGGTA
>Ga0256834_1000733_pt1 | contig 23240 bp, 18 predicted proteins | sample 4281140metaG_FD_190536 | JGI IMG/M metagenome (GOLD analysis project Ga0256834, IMG submission 190536) | Hydrothermal vent microbial communities from East Pacific Rise, Pacific Ocean - 4281-140 | ecosystem: Environmental > Aquatic > Marine > Hydrothermal vents | place: Pacific Ocean: East...
CTTTACAACTATGATAAAAGATATAAAATTAGCTGTACTTATTGATGGCGATAATATTCCATCAAAATATATTAAAGAAATGATGGAGGAAATAGCAAAGTACGGTACACCAACCATAAAACGTATTTATGGAGATTGGACTAAGCCGCATTTGTCTAAATGGAAAAGTATTTTACTTGAAAATGCTATAACTCCCATTCAGCAATACGGTTACACTACAGGAAAAAATGCAACAGATTCTGCCATGATTATTGATGCAATGGATATTTTATACTCAGAAAAAGTAAATGGTTTTTGTTTGGTGTCATCAGATAGTGATTTTACAAAATTAGCAACACGACTTAGAGAAGCTGGGCATGTTGTTTATGGTATTGGAGAAAAGAAAACTCCAAATCCTTTTATTGTTGCTTGTGATAAATTTATTTATTTAGAGATTTTAGAAGTTGAAGAAGATAATCAAGAAGGTAAGAGAAAATCAAAAAAATTAAATATTGATAAAATTACACCAAAAGTAATTCGTTTGCTTTCAAACTCAGTTGCAGATGCTGCAGATGAAGATGGTTGGGCATTTATGGGTGATGTAGGTTCTTTAATTTTAAAGAAACAGCCTAATTTTGATGCTCGTAACTTTGGATTTGAAAAATTAACACCCTTATTTAAGTCTTTAAAACAATTTGAAATAGAGCAAAGAGAAAGATCCAATAAACGGTTTAAACTAATTTACGTTAGAAATAAATAAATCAATAGTTCGCTGATTACAAGTAATTTATAATAAACAAAGGGAGAGCCTACTTTAATTTGTTTTTTTATTAACTTACTTTTTTTATCTTTCCATTTAATTATATTATTTCTTATGACTGATTATGGGTTTTTGTCAATTCTTCCTCCTGTTATAGCTATTATTTTTGCATTAAGAACCAAACAAGTTTACATCGCCTTATTTTTTGGTATTTGGTTTTCCTGGATTATAATGAGCGATTGGAATATTTTAACAGGTACTTTGGCTACAATTGAAGGATTAGTTAATGTTTTTAAATCAGAAGGAAATACTAGAACTATTATGTTTAGCGCTCTAGTTGGGGCTTTACTTCTGTTTATTCAATACTCTAGAGGGGTTGAAGGCTTTGTAAATAAATTACATATTTTAATTGCTTATTTTGAAAATAAAAAAGCAGGTTATAGTAGGGTAATAGTGCAATTGTTAGCCATGTTTACGGGAATCATTTTATTTGTTGAAACCAGTATTAGCTCACTCACAGTAGGAACACTTTACAGACCGGTTTTTGATAAATTAAAAATACCTAGAGAAAAATTAGCCTATATTGCCGATTCTAGCTCTGCACCTACTTCTATTCTTATTCCTTTTAACGCCTGGGGTGCATTTATTATGGGTTTGCTAATTACACAAGGAATAGAACACCCGTTTGCAACATTAATTACAACTATTAAATATAATTTTTACCCAATTATAACACTTCTAGTTTTAGCTTTTGTAATTGTTTTTAAAAAAGATATTGGCCCAATGAAAAAGGCTGAAAAAAGAACTAAAGAAACGGGGAAATTAATGAATGAAGGTGCTAAACCAATGCTTTCAGATACTGTGACATCGTATCCGCCAAAAGAAGGGATTAAAGCAAAAGCTTACAATATGGTTATTCCTTTGGCTACAATGGTTTTTATGATGCCAATTAACTTAGTTTATACAGGGTGGAATAGTGTAGAAAATGCCAGTTCTTTTACAAATCATATTTCTCAAGCCATAGGAAAAGGATCAGGATCTTCTTCTGTATTATACGCAGTGATTGCAGCAATTTTTGTTGCAATGGTTTTATATCGTGCTCAGGGGATAATGAAAATGAAAGAGATGGTAGATCTAGTGTTAAAAGGAATTAGCGAGCTAATGCCTTTAGCATTGCTTATGATGCTTGCTTTTGCAATTGGGGAAGCTTGTAATCAATTAGGAACAGGGCTTTATATTGCCAATGTTTCCAAGGATTGGTTGTCACCTGAATTATTACCTGCCATTGTTTTTGTGATTAGCTCTTTTATTGCTTTTTCTACGGGAACTTCCTGGGGTACATTTGCCATTATGTTGGCAATTTCTTTACCAATGGCAACAATACATGGTTCAGAAACAAATTTAGTAATTGCAGCGACACTTGGTGGAGGTGTGTTTGGAGACCATTGTTCTCCTATTTCAGATACATCAATCATTTCGTCTATGTCATCAGCAAGTGACCATATAGATCACGTGAAAACGCAGTTGCCTTACGCCTTAATAGGAGGAGCCATAAGTACCATTTTGTATATTATTATGGGATACATTGTTTAAAAGTGTTTAAGAACGACGTTTGTTAGAATAAGGTCTCCATTTCTTCTTTTTATGGGTGTTTTCGCCTTCTTTTTTTGAGTGATGTTGTAACTTTTTTCGTTGATTTTTTGAAGGTTTTTTTGGAATTGGAGTTTCTTCAATTTCATCATCAACAAAAGGGTGTTCTCTTATTACAGGGATCTCCTGATTGATTAATTTCTGAATATCTTTTAAATATGCCTTTTCTTCAATATTACAAAAAGACAATGCTATACCGCTAGATTTTGCTCGGCCAGTTCTTCCAATTCTGTGTACATAAGTCTCAGGTATATTAGGCAAATCAAAATTAATTACCAACGATAATTCTTCAACATCAATTCCTCTTGCAGCAATATCTGTAGCTATTAGCACATTTAATTCTCCCTTTTTAAAATTTCCTAAAGCACGCTGCCTTGCACCTTGTGATTTATTACCGTGGATAGCAGCAGCTTTAATTTGTGCTTTGGCTAAGACTCGTACAATTTTGTCGGCTCCATGTTTTGTTCTCGAGAAAACCAAGACAGATGAATTAGGGTGCTCTCCCAATAAATGAACTAATAACTTACGCTTGTTTGGTTTACTAACAAAATAAATAGCTTGTTCCACTTTTTCAGCAGTTGCTTGCTTAGGCTTAATAGTTACTTTTTGAGGATTTCCAAGGATGTTGCTTGATAAATTTATAATTGCTGATGGCATGGTAGCTGAGAAGAAAAGCGATTGCCTTTTTGCAGGTAACTTGGCTATTACTTTTTTTATATCATGAATAAATCCCATATCTAACATTTGATCGGCTTCGTCCAGTACAAAATATTTTACATCTTTTAACGTAATAAACCCTTGTGAAATTAAATCAAGTAACCTACCGGGTGTTGCTACTAATATGTCTGTACCTTGTCGTAAAGCATTTGTTTGTGATAACTGTTTTACGCCACCAAAAACAACCACATTTTTAATTCCAGTATATTTACCGTAGGCTGTAATATTTTCAGAAATTTGTATGGCCAATTCTCTTGTTGGAGTCACAATGAGTGATCTTATTCTTCGTCTTCCTTTGTAATCATTTCTACTATTGAAAAGATGTTGTAAAATAGGAATTGTAAAAGCAGCTGTTTTACCGGTACCTGTTTGTGCACAACCTAATAAGTCTTCTCTATTTAATAAAATAGGAATAGCTTGTTCTTGTATTGGTGTTGGATGTGTGTAACCTTCAGTGGCTAATGCTTTTAAAATGGGTGTTATAATTCCTAAGTCTGTAAATTTCATGTAGTTTTATAAAAGCGGCAAAGATAGTGGATTTGATTGGATATATGGTTTTACTATAAAAAGAGGTTTTTTTAAGGTATTAAAACCGTTATTATTCCGGTTGTATTAGATTTTGAAAATTCATAATTTAAAATCTGAAAATTTACTACTTCAAAGTAAGTACAACAATTTTCGTTTTTTTCTTCTATTTCAAGTACAATGTTAATTTCTAGGTCAACACCAACAATTAACGTATAAGAATGTAAACCAAGATTCCAACCAATTTCAGAAACATCAATAAGATTAATGTTATTTTCAGAAATAAAGCTAGCATTAAATAGGTTGTTTTCTTCATCAAAAACACGTATTTCATCAGGGTTTAAAGTGCCGTTAGAAAAAAGATTTTCTCCTGTGGATTTGTCAAGAAGTTCAAATGTAAACCTTGGCGGTGGTGTAAAACACGCATAATCACTACAATCATTATTTTTACAACTAAATAAAGTAATTAGAAGTAAAATTAAGAACATTTTTTTTTTCATATCAATAGAGATATTCAATATTAAAATTGTAAAATATTAATAGTAAAATCACAATTTTTAGATTGTTTATTAATAGCATATTAAAGGTAATTAAATTTTATTTTTCAGGAAGTTTTTAACGTAATTATTTCTTAAAAATAAATGAGATAAGTCTAGGTATTTCATTTTCACTAGATTGGTCAAACCACTCGTTTATTTCAATAAGTTTAAAATTATATTTTTTAGCGCTATTTAAATATTCGGAAATATGATGTGTATAAACTTCTAACTCTACGGTTCCACTTTCAGATTCAAATCTTGCTTTACTTCCACTATATTGTTTAAAAGGATGTAGTTCGCTAATAAAAAACAAACCATTGGGCTTTAGTTTTTTTGAAGTTTGTTTAAAAATAACATCTAAATTTTTAATGTGTTCTAAAGTTAAGTTAGAGGTTATTAAATCGGCAAACTCATTTTCTATACCCCAAGGCTTGGTGAAGTCGGCTTTTTTAAAAACTACGCTAGCGGTATTGATTTTTTCTTTGGCTTTTTTTAACATTTCTTGAGAAAAATCCAATCCAATAATTTTTTGAGCATTTTTTAATAACCACAAGGTATTTTTTCCTGTGCCACAACCTAATTCTATAACAGTATTAAATTTATAGTTTGACAGTGTAGAAATAGTGGCTTTTTTATCTAAATCTCTTGTTTTGTTTTCGTTATTATCATATTGTTTTGCCCAAGAATTGTATGCTTTTTCTATACTCATTTTGTGGTTATTGTGCGTATTTTATATTTGCTATTTTAGCCTTATTTATAATTTATAAAGCTATTTAATTTATTAGATTTCAATCAAATTTTTAAAATTTATTTACTCAATATTTATAAACTTATTGAGTTAATAACTAATTTGTGTAAAATGTTACACCTAAAGGGCAAAAAATCATTTAAATTTGCACTTTTTAAATATTAAAATAATTATGACAAATAAAATTGAAGTTAGTTGGAAAGGGCAAATGCTTTTCGAATCAGTTGCACCCGAAGGAAGTGTGTTAATTGATGCTGATGAAGCTGTAGGAGGTCAAGGAAAAGGACTACGCCCAAAAGCCTTAATGTTAACATCTTTGGCTGGTTGTACATCTATGGATGTAATTTCTTTACTTAAAAAAATGCGTGCTGAAGTAGCTGATTTTAAAGTTGAAGTAATTGCTAATTTAACAGATGAGCACCCTAAATTTTATGATAAAGTTCATGTAGTTTATTATTTTTACGGAAGTGATTTCAAAAAGGATAAAATAGAAAAATCTGTAAAACTTTCTGTTGAACGTTATTGTGGTGTGATGGAAATGTTTCGAAAATTTTCAGAAGTAACAACAGAAATTAAATACATTGAACAATAAAATAATTTGATTACTTTTGAGGGAAAAGCACTGCTATGCGTTGGAAATTAAAACCAAAACCAGACCCTCAAATCATATCAAAATTAGCACAAGAATTATCAATAGATAATACATTGGCTAAATTGCTTGTACAACGAGGTTTGGAGAACTACAATCAAGCCAAAGCCTTTTTTCGCCCTAATTTAAAGGATTTACACAATCCATTCTTAATGAAAGATATGGATTTGGCGGTTGCTCGTATTGAAAAAGCAATAGTTGAAGGTGAAAACATACTAGTTTATGGCGATTATGATGTTGATGGTACAACAGCCGTTTCACTATTATCTTCTTATTTAAAAAAAATTCATCCTAATGTTGCTACCTATATTCCCGATAGATATGATGAAGGTTATGGTATTTCATTTAAAGGAATAGATTTTGCTGAGGACAATGCAATTTCTTTAATAATTGCGTTGGATTGTGGAATAAAAGCAATAGATAAAGTTACCTACGCTAAAGAAAAAGAAATAGATTTTATTATTTGTGACCATCATAGACCTGGAAATATAATTCCTGAAGCTGTTGCAGTTTTAGATCCAAAACGTTCAGATTGTGAATACCCATTTAAAGAATTGTGTGGTTGTGGTGTTGGATTTAAATTAATTCAAGCTCTTTCAGAAAAAAGAAATCAAACAATAGATGATTTGGTTGAATATTTAGACTTGGTGGCTACCGCCATTGCAGCAGATATTGTTCCAATTACAGGAGAAAATAGAATTTTGGCATATTTCGGATTGCAAGTTATCAATCAAAACCCAAGAACAGGAATTAAAGCAATGATTCAACAAGTAAAAAAGAAACAATTTACAATTACAGATGTTGTTTTTATTATTGCTCCAAGAATTAATGCTGCTGGGCGTATAAAACACGGAAATTATGCAGTAGAATTATTAACGGAAATGGATTTAGATACTGCAATAAAATTTGCTTCTGAAATTGAAAAAAATAATAATGATAGAAAGGAACTCGATAAAACAATAACAAAAGAAGCCTTACAACAAATAGAAGATACTAATGAACAACAGAATTATTCAACCGTTGTATACGCTAAAAATTGGCATAAAGGAGTAATTGGTATTGTGGCTTCTAGATTAATTGAAACATATTATCGTCCAACATTGGTTTTTACAAAAAGTGGCGACAAGTTAGCTGCTTCAGCTCGTTCAGTTAAGGGATTTGATGTTTATGATGCATTGGAGCAATGTTCTGAATTTATTGAGCAGTTTGGTGGGCATAAATATGCGGCAGGACTAACATTGGAAGAAAAAAACTACCAAAAATTTAAAATGAAGTTTGAAGAGGTTGTAAAAAATACACTACCTTCTGCTTTAAGAACTCCAGAAATTTCAATTGATACCGAAATAAGCTTATTGGATATAACTCCTAAATTTTATCGAATTTTAAAACAACTTGAGCCTTTTGGACCCCAAAATATGAAACCTGTTTTTTTAGCTAGTGGGTTACGTGATAATGGTTATGGGAAAAAAGTAGGCTCAGATGAAACACATTTAAAATTAAATATTTTTGAAGGTTCAAACCAAAAAACGTTTAATGCCATAGGTTTTAATATGGGAAATAAACATTCGCTGATAAAAAATGGAAAGCCTTTTAAAGCGGTTTTTAATGTTGATGAAAACCATTGGAATGGAAATACTTCATTACAATTACTACTAAAAGATTTAAAAGAAGAGTAGAAATTTAATTGTTTTTAATTAAATAGATATAAACAGGATAATGGTCGCTATAACCTCCAATAAAATTACTGCCAGCAAAACTTCTGTATGGGTATCCTTTATATTTTCCAGTTTGGGTAGTTAAATATTGAGGTTTAAAAACACGGGCTTTATAAAATTTGTAAGAGGAATAATCTTTTTTAGTAGTTAACAATGCTGAGCTAATCATTATTTGATCAAATAAATTTATATTATCTCTATAAACTAAGGTGTTTTGCCCACGCCTAAACATGTCTTCCATTGGGTTGTAAATATCACCTTTTTTTACATTTGCTTTTATGGCTTTTGTTTTTAGTACTTTTTTTAAGCTAGCATTTGTAGGATCATCATTTAAATCACCCATTATAATTATTTTAGGATTTGGATCACTTAATTTAATTTTTTCAATTATTTGTGTATTTAAATAGGCTGCTTTTTCTCTCTTAGATCTACTTTTTTTCTCACCTCCTCTTCTTGAAGGCCAGTGATTTACAATGATATGAATTAACTCATCATCTAAATAGCCTGACACTAATAATTGATCTCTAGTGTAAATTCGCATACCGTTTTCATCCCATAATTTTAATTCAAAAGTTTCATGAGAAGTAGGCTTAAAATATTTTTCTTGGTATAATAAAGCAACATCAATCCCTCTTAAATCAGGAGATTCGTATTGAATAATACTATAATTCTTATCTTTCAAATAACTAGTATTTATTAAATCTTCTAATACTTTGTGATTTTCAATCTCTGCAACTCCAATAATAATAGGGCTTTTCTTAGCTTCTTTCACGCCTATTTCAGAAAGCACTTTAGCCATATTGTTTAGTTTTTTCTTATAAATTTTACTTCTATTCCCTTTTATTTCCATAATAGGACTTGCTTCATCATTTTTAGCAGGATTATTAATAGTATCAAATAAATTTTCTAAATTATAAAAGGCAATGGTTTTAATCTGGTAATTTTCCTGACCGAAAGTAGTGTATGATGTGATAAGAAAAAAAGCGAATATTAAAGAAAAACGTTTCATAGATATTTGAATATTTAAAGAAGCAAAGATACTAACAAAGTTTGAGCCACAATAAAAGCACCAATATAAAATTTTTGGTTATAGAATTTTACTAGTATTATAAAAATGAGTACTTTTAAAAAAAATGCTAATGAAAATAATAGTTATTGCTACTATTGTATGGCTGTGCTGTGCAGTAAACGCAACTTCACAAATAGCAACTACACTTAAAGGAAAGGTTATTGACGCTACTTCGGAAAGGGATTTAAAAGGAGTAACGGTTAAAATTAAAGACACATCCATTTTTACAGAAACTAATTTTAAAGGTGAATTTAGTATTGAGAATATTCCTGAAAAAAATATTGTTTTGCAATTAACTTTTAAGGGTTTTGAAACGCAAAATATACCAATTAATGTTAATGCTTTTGAAGATAAAATTTATAACGTGGGTGTTATTTTTTTGTATAAAGCAATTTTTGAACCTCAGGAAACAGTGGCTATATCTTTATCAGATGATGATTTATTAGACGACGGAGACCGTAGTTCAGAATATATAGCAGGTTTATTTCAGTCTTCTAAAGATAATTATTTAAAAGCAGCAGCGTATAATTTTAGTCAAACTTGGTTTAAAGTTAGAGGTTACGATTCTAGTTATGGAACCATTTTGATTAATGGTATTGAAATGAATAAATTATATGATGGAAGGCCTCAATGGAGTAATTGGGGAGGTTTAAATGATGCGTTTAGGAATCAGGAATTTACAAATGGAATTGCAGCTTCATCAATTACTTTTGGAGGAATATTAGGAACCACTAATTTTAGTACAAGAGCTTCTGATTATCAAAAGGTATCAAAAATTTCATTGTCTTCAACCAATAAAAGTTATACAGGTAGATTAATGGCAACTTACGCAACAGGTTTAAACAAAAATAATTGGGCTTTTGTAATTTCAACTTCTCGTAGAATTGCTAATGAAGGGTATTTTGAAGGAACATCATACAATGCTTGGGCAACCTTTTTAGCGATAGAGAAAAAACTAAATAGTAAACACAGTTTAAATTTAACGGCTTTTGTAGCACCAAATAGAAGAGGAAAATCATCACCAAATACACAAGAAGTTTATGATTTAAAAGGATATAGATACAATTCATACTGGGGCAAACAAGGAGATGATAAAAGAAACTCACGCATTAAAGAAATTGTTGAACCAGTTCTAATGTTAAGTCATTATTATACAACTAAAAATAGTTCATTAAAAACTACGCTAGCTTACCAATTTGGACGTATTGGAAATAGTAGGCTAGGCTATTTTAACGCTCCAAACCCAGACCCAACTTATTGGAAAAAATTACCTAGTAGCTATTTGCGCTACAACGATAATTTGGATTATGCGAATGCATATTTAGCAGAACAAGAATTTTTAAAAAATGGACAATTAAATTGGGATGAACTGTACGAGATAAATACGATTTATGGAAATTCATTGTATTATTTATATGAAGATAGAGTTGATGATGTTCAAGTTACATTTAATACAACCTATAATGCAATTTTAACGAATAATGTAAACTTAAATGTAGGGTTAACGTATAAAAATTTAACTTCTAACAATTATGCAAATATGCTTGATTTATTAGGGGGTAATGGATTCGTAGATTTAGATCAATATGCAGAAGGTGATGCACAACAAAACGATTTAAATAACCCAAATAAAATAGTAAGTGTTAATGACAAATTTCAATATAATTATAAGGTAAATGCATCAATAGTAAGTTTTTTTACACAGCTACAAATTAATAAAAGAAAACTAGATTATTTTGTGGGTGTAAGTTTAAAAAATACAAGCTATCAGCGTGAAGGATTGTATCAAAATGGAACATATTCAAACAATTCTTTTGGAAAAGGAGAAAAACAATCTTTTTTAGATTTTAGTATTAAAGGAGGAATAACCTATAAATTTACAGGACGCTATTTATTAACTGTAAATGGAGCATATATTTCGAATGCTCCGTCAATTAAAACAACTTTTTCAAATTCAAGGGTAAATAATAATATTACACCAGATTTAAGTAGTGAAAAAACGGTAACAGGAGACATAAGTTATATTTTAAGATTGCCAAAAGTACAATCAAGATTAACGGCATATTACACCAAATTTAACGATGCTATTGAAACATCTTTCTTTTTTGCTGAGGGGTTATTAGGTAATCAAGCTGATTTTGTAAATGAAATTATGACAGGTGTTGCTAAAAAAAATATAGGAACCGAGTTAAGTTTTGAATACCAAGTTACACCAGAAATAAAGTTATTATTAGCAGGATCTTTTGGGCAATTTACGTATGATAATAACCCGAAATTGTACATACAATCAGAAAGTTTTACGGATGAAGATAGTGATTTTGGAACCTCCTATTTAAAAAATTATCGTATTTCTGGGACACCTCAACGGGCTTATTCATTAGGGTTTGAATATAGAGATCCAAATTTTTGGTGGTTTCAGGTAAACACAAACTTTTTATCAAATAATTATTTAGACATTTCTCCACTATTGCGAACAAATAATTTTTATACAGATTCAGATGGTATTCCGTTTGTTGATGAAGAAACGGGAGTTCAAGTTACTCAAGAGCAAGTAAATTCATTATTAAATCAGGAAAAATTTGATGCTGCATTTATAGTGAACATTGTAGGAGGTAAATCTTGGTTAGTTAATCATAATTATGTTGGTTTTTTTCTAAGTATTAACAATGTACTTGGTGAACTTTTTAAAACAGGAGGCTTTGAGCAATCCAGAAATGCAAATTACCTTGAGTTAAAACAAGATAAACAATTAGATAAACCAATATTTGGCCCCAAATATTGGTATGGAAACAATACATCATATTATTTAAATTTATATATGAGATTCTAAAAATTAAGCTATGAGAATTTATAAAAACCAACAAAAAATAATAGGGCTATTACTGTTAGTTAATCTACTTGCAAACTGTGTAAAAGATCAAGATTTTTCAATACCAACAGTTAGTTGTTCAGAACCAAATATTATTGTAACAAATACACTTCAACAGGTAAAAGAAATGTATACTTATGGTAGTGCAACAGTTATTGATACAGATGTTGTTATTGAAGGTTATGTAGTTTCTAGTGATAAATCGGGAAACATCTACAAAACATTATCAATTCAAGATAAGCCTGAAAATCCAACCTCGGCAATTAAAATTTCAATTGATGCAACAGATTTATATACCAAATATGATATTGGGCGCAAAATTTATGTCAAATTAAAAGGATTGGCAGTAGGTTACAGTTTTGGAAGTGTACAAATAGGACAAGCAGTAGGAGGTGAATTAGCTCGCATCTCTTCTTTTGAAGTAAAAAATCATATTTTTCGTTCGTGTGAAGTTGCTGAAATAATTCCAAAAAAAGTAACTATCTCAGCATTGAGTAAAGATATGCTGGAAATGTTAATTGAAATTGAAAATGTGCAATTTAAATCTAATGATTTAGGATTGTCGTATGCAAATGTTGAAAATACTGAAACTGTAAACAGAGTGCTAGAAAGTTTTAATGATAATTGTAATTTAGTTGATGAAGTACCTATTAGAAACAGTGGGTTTTCGAGCTTTAAAAATAAATTATTACCCGAGGAAAAAGGTAGTGTAGTAGCAGTTTTAGGTAATTTTTATGATAATTTTCAACTGTATTTAAGAGATGAAGACGATGTGAAATTTGCAGAGCAGCGTTGTGATTATTCTAATGTGTTTACACCAAATATTACCCTTTCAGAAATTAGAAATTTATACCAAGGAACTACGGTTGAATTTGGTATAAATAATAATTATATAATTGAGGGCTATGTTGTTTCAAGTGATGAAAATAGCAATTTTAAGGAAAGATTAGTAATACAAGATAAAATTGAAAACCCAACTACAGGAATACAAATTTTGATTGAAAATGATGCCGTTTTTGAACAATACAATGTTGGTGACAAGGTTTTTATAAAATTAGATAAACTATATATGGCAAAAAATAATGGGATTTTAACAATAGGGTATCCAAGTGGGAACAAAATTATAAAAATTGATGCTAAAGAAATAGGTAGTTTTATCTACAATAGTGGAGAAAATTTTGAAATAACCCCAAAAGAAATTTTAATATCAGAAGTTTTAAACCCTAGTTATGAAAACACATTGGTAACTGTATTAAATGTTCAATTAGTTGAAAATGAATTGGGAAAAGCTTTTACGTATTTCACGGGTAATAATAACGCTACAAGAACACTTGAAACTTGTAGGGAAACAACAAAGCTTTCTGTTTTTACCAATGGTGATGCAACTTTTTCTAATGAGTTGTTTCCAGAAGGGCATGGTAAAATAACCGGAGTTTTAAGTAATAATTTAGAAATAAGAACTTTAAATGATGTTCAGTTTAATGAAGATTTTGAGGATTGCCCATTAATTATTCCCAAAATAATAATTACGGAAGTTGCAGATCCAAAAAATAGTGTTTCATCGCGTTTTGTTGAATTGTATAATGCGGGAGATTCAGAAATAAATTTATCAGGGTGGAAGTTGAATAAATATGTTAACGGTTCAACAACAATTTCAGGGTCTTCGGTTGAATTAGATGCTGTTTCTGTACAAGCGGGAAAGTTTGTTATTATTGCAAATACGGGTTATGAAGCTATTTTTAATGATATTTCAGATATACAATCATCATATATTTCAGGGAATGGTGATGATGTATATGAATTAGTAGATAATACAGGAAGCACAGTAGATGTTTTTGGGGTTATAGGTGAAGATGGTAATGGCACTAATTGGGAATATTTAGACGGTAGAGCTGTTAGAAATACAGAAATAATTGAACCAAACTCGGTATTTACTGTAAGTGAGTGGACTATTTATTCAAATGCATCTAATAGTCTAATTACAAACCCAAATACACCTCAGAATGCACCAATAAATTTTAACCCTAGAGAAAGATAAGATTTATTAAAAACGAGGCTGTCTAAAAAGTGTAACTTACGTCAACCTGAACCCATTTCAGGTTCTCATAATGATTGACAATAAGTATGATGAGATTCTAAATAAACCTGCCTGCCGGTCAGGCAGGTTCAGAATGACAAATTTTGTGACTGTTTAGACAGCCTCGTTTTTAAAATATGATTAAAGTTACAAGGTTTCTTTTAGCCACTTATAAAATTCTCGTTGCCAAATTAAGCTATTTTGATTGTCTAAAACCCAGTGGTTTTCATTAGGGAAAAATAGTAGTTTACTTTTAATGCCTTGTAATTGTGCCGCTTGAAAAGCTGCTAATCCTTGCCCTATTGGCACTCTATAATCTATTCCTCCTTGAATTATCATAATTGGAGTATCCCATTTTTCAACCTTTTCTACAGGGTTAAACTCAGTATATGATTTTTGTGCAACAGCATTATTTTTATCCCAATAAGGGCCTCCTAAATCCCAATTCACAAAAAACAATTCTTCTGTTGTACCATACATGCTTCTCCAGTCAAAAATACCATCATGAGAAATAAAGGTTTTAAATCGCCCTTCGTGAATTGCAGCTAAGTAAAATACAGAATACCCTCCATAGCTAGCCCCTACCGCTCCTAAACGGTTTGTATCAACATATGGTTCTTTTGAAATATCATCAATAGCAGCTAAATAATCTTGCATATTTTGCCCCCCATAATCTTTGCTAATTTGTTCATTCCACTCAACACCATACCCTGGCATTCCTCTTCTGTTTGGAGCAATAATAATATACCCATTAGCAGCCATTAATTGAAAATTCCATCTAAAAGAATAAAACTGACTTAAAGCTCCTTGTGGGCCACCTTGGCAGTATAATAACGTTGGATATTTTTTTGAAGCGTCAAAGTCTGGAGGATAAATAACCCAAGAAAGCATGTCCTTTCCATCGGTTGTTTTAACCATTCTTTTTTCTACCTTACCTAACTTAATACTGTTATAAATAGCATCATTTTCATGAGTTAATTGATTCATTTTTCCTGTTGATAAATTAACAGTATATAACTCAGACGCGTGATTCATGTCTCTTCTACTAACAACTATTGTATTTTTTGATTGCCCTACTATTCCACTTACATCAAATTGCCCATTTGTAATTTGTATAGGGTTTTCAATATTTTTTTCAGAAGAAGGGATGTTAATTTCGAACAATTGTACTGTTCCTAAAGTAGGAGCTATAAAATAAATTTTGTCTCCTTTATTTTGCCATTTGAAGCTATTAACTGTACCATCCCAATTAGCTGTTAGGTTTATTGTTTTTCCATTTATTTTGACAACAATATCATTTTTATCAGATTCATAACCGTCACGTTTCATCTGTAGCCAAGCCAATTGTCCTTTTGAAGAAAATGCAGGATTTGTATCGTATCCTTTATTTTCAGCAGTTAAATTTATAGTTTTTTTAGAAACTAGGTTATACTTGTAAATATCAGTATTTGTACTTGTTGCATAAGAAGTTCCACTTAATTTTTTTGTTACATATAATATGTTTTTACTATCAGGACTCCAAGTATAATCTTCTGAGCCACCAAAGGGTTTTTGAGGGCAGTCAAAAGGTTCACCTTTCATAATATCAATTGGTTCATTTTTATTTTGAGTAGAAGTATACATAACATGACTAAAAGCGCCATCTTCCCAAGTGTCCCAATGTCGATAATTCAAAGATTTAATAATTTTCACATTAGATTTTTTTAATTCAGGATAAAAATCTTGCCCTGTAATTTTTTCTAATTTCACATCAGAAGTTGTTATTTTATATTTCCCATTGGGAGAGATACTTTTGTCTTTCAGTAAAGAAGTATAATCATTAATTATTTGAGATTTTCCTCCAGAAATTGGGATAATGTATGTTTTTGTTGATTTGGTATTTGTTTCAATATTATATTTTGAAACACTGTAAATCAAATTGTTACCATCTTCGGTAATTCCTTTTCCATGAACTTTATTTAGTTGAACTAATATTTCAGGAGTCATTACGTTTTGAGCAAATACTCCTCCTAAGATTGTAAATAAAAATAAAAAACTAACTACTAATTTTTGCATAATTTAAATTTGTGTGAAGTGAAATGTTTACTTAACAAATTTATTATTTTTAATTTTAAATAACTTCTTAAAAACCTTTAAATTAGGAGTGAGATTAGTTGAAAACAATTAAATAACTTTGAATCAGTATTTTATAGTTGTTAATTCTTTTTTAAATATACATATACGGGGAAGTGATCACTAAATCCGCCTTGATACCATTTTCCAATATAAGTTCTAAAAGGGTTTCCTTTAAATTTTCCTTTCCATTCCTTTAAAAAATATCTATCAAAAACCTCTGCATATTTAAAAGAGTGTTTTTCTTTTTCATTATTAAAAAAGTTTTTAGAAAAGATAATTTGATCAAATAAATGCCATGTTTTTTTGTGATTTAAAGTTCCGTTTCCGGTATTAATTAATCGCTCCATTGGGTTGTAAAAAGTATTATTTACAAGATAATTTTTGACACTTGTATTAGATGGGTCATCGTTAAAATCACCCATAATTATAATTTTAGCATTTTTACTTTCAGCAATTATGTTGGCTGTTATGCGAGTGGCTAATTCGGCAGCTTTTATTCTTTTTTCTTCGGTTAAATCTTCTCCACTTCTTCTGGACGGCCAATGGTTAACAAGGATATAAATTAATTCATTATTTAAATTTCCTTTTACCAGTAAAATGTCTCTTGTGTAATCTCTATTACCATATTCATCTTCAAGATACAGTGGGAAGGTTTCAGAATGTAACAATTCAAAAAGTTCTTTTTTATAAAGTAATGCAACATCAATTCCTCTTTCATCGGGAGAATCGTAGTGTACAATTCCGTACTGGTGTTTTTTTAAACTTTTAGAAGCAACTAAGTCTTCCAATACTTTTTGATTTTCAACTTCAACCACACCAACAATGGCTGGTGAGTAAAAAGACCTATCGGCTCCAAGTTGAGCAATAACATTTCCTAACTTTCTAATTTTATTTCTATAGCGTTTATGATTCCAATTTTTTCTTCCTTTAGGGGTAAAATCGTCATCTAAAGTTGTAGGGTCATCTTTAGTATCAAATAAATTTTCAAGATTGTAAAAAGCTATCGTATATGCTTGATCTATTTTCCCTGGAGACTTAAAAAATGAAAACATAAGTTTTTGTTTAAAAACAGCAAAATACAAAATTAGAATTAAACTTTGTATTTGTATCTTTGCCCCAGTAATTGGAGAATATTAGAACAAATAATATATTTTCTAATTTTAAAAATTAGGTTTTGTAAGAAGCTACTAAAAGTATGATTGAAGAAAAAAAAGTTACATCTGAAAAAATTGTTTTAATTGGAGTTATAACGCAGCATCAAAATGAGGAACAATCAAATGAATATTTAGATGAATTGGAGTTTTTAACACTAACAGCAGGTGGAACAGCAGTAAAACGTTTTACTCAAAAACTAGAAATACCTAACCCAAAAACATTTATTGGAGCAGGGAAACTAGAAGAGGTAAAACAATTTATGGAAGATAATAATATTGAAACAGCCATATTTGATGATGAACTTTCTTCATCACAATTAAGAAATATTGAAAAAGTATTAGACTGTAAAGTGTTAGACAGAACCAATTTAATTCTTGATATTTTTGCTCGAAGAGCTCAAACGAGTTATGCGCGTACTCAAGTTGAATTAGCTCAATGTCAATATTTATTACCGAGATTAACACGTTTGTGGACACACTTAGAACGCCAAAAAGGAGGAATTGGACTGCGAGGGCCTGGTGAAACAGAAATTGAAACAGACAGACGTATTATTCGTGATAAAATAACACTTTTAAAAAAGAAGCTTAAAATTATTGATAAGCAAATGGCTGTGCAACGTAAAAATCGCGGGAAAATGGTTCGGGTTGCTTTGGTGGGATACACAAATGTTGGAAAATCGACTTTAATGAATGTAGTTAGCAAAAGCAATGTTTTTGCTGAAAATAAGCTGTTTGCAACGTTAGATACCACCGTTAGAAAAGTGGTTATCAAAAATATTCCATTCTTATTAACTGATACGGTTGGGTTTATTAGGAAATTACCTACACAATTGGTGGAGTCTTTTAAATCTACCTTAGATGAGGTTAGAGAAGCAGATTTATTATTGCATGTTGTTGATATTTCACATCCAAATTTTGAAGATCATATAGCTTCAGTAAATAAAATTTTAGATGAAATTAAGAGCGTAAACAAACCAACTATTATGGTTTTTAATAAAATTGATGCTTATCAACACCAAACAATAGAAGAAGATGATTTAGTGACAAAAAAAACAAAAGAACATTATACTTTGGTTGAATGGGAAAAAACATGGATGAATAAACTAGACAATAACTGTTTATTTATTTCAGCACTCAATAAACAAAATTTAGAAGAATTTAAAATAAAAGTTTTTAAAGAGGTAAAGAAAATTCATATTACACGTTTTCCTTATAATGACTTTTTATATGAAGAGTATGAATAAAGAGGTTAGCTGTTTTTTTTAGTCTCTTTTTCTTCAATGATTCCAAGTTTGGCGGCTCTAATTTTCCAGTTTTTACGAGCAAGGTGTTGTAAATCTGCAACATCATCACTTTCATCCATAATTTCCAATCCAAGCAATGTTTCAATTACATCTTCCATTGTTACCAAACCACTTGTGGTGCCATATTCATCAACAACCAAAGCAATATGTTCGCGTTTATCAATAAATTTTTCAAATAAATCAGGAATAGGTAAACTCCTATTGGTTATCAATAATTCACGTTTTATTTTTTTTAATTTTTCACCCCCATTCCCTTTTATAATCTCTTCCAAGACTTCTCCTTTTAAAATAAAGCCAGTAATATTATCAGGATTTGTTTTAAAAATAGGGATTCTTGAAAATTGAAGCTTAGGATGATTGTTATAAAAAGATTCAATTGTTTTATCTTCAGAGGCAGTAATCATAACTGTTCTGGGAGTCATAATATCTTTTACTTGAACTTCTTTAAAGATGAGTAAATTTTTAATAATGGCACTTTCACTTTCTTCAAAAACACCTTGCTTTTGAGCAATATCAGTCATAGCTTTAAAATCGGCTCTGCTTAAAACAGATCCATGCATATTTTTTCCACTAATTAATTTAGTAGCTAGTTGTAATAGCCATAAAATACCAGTCCATTTTAAAGGAAAAATCAATACAATTAAAGCTTTAGAAGTTAGATTGGCTAGTTGTTGCCAATAAGTAGCACCAATTGTTTTGGGTATTATTTCTGAAGCTACTAAAATTAACATGGTCATGATGGCCGAAACAATTCCTACGATATTTATACCAAGTATAGATACTTTGTAATCTAATGTTTCTGCTTGAACACCAACCATAATTGCCCCTACAGTATGTGCAATAGTGTTTACTGTTAATATTGCAATTAAAGGTTTGTCTACATCATTTTTTAACTCTTCAAGAGTTTTAGCAAATTTTTTTCCTTCCTGTTTTTTTATGGTAATAAATGTTGGTGTTACGCTCAATAAAACAGCTTCAAGTATGGAGCATAAAAATGAAAAAAAAATAGAAAGTGAAGCGTATACTAAAAGTAATGTCATTTAAAATAATGTTTGACAACCAAAATAAGAAATAAATTTCACTTAGATAAAAAAACTTAATTTAAAGAATAGTAAAAATTAAAAATTGTAGTTAATACCTACTCCAAACACTTCTCTAATCTGAAACCCTTTAAATGCATTGTCATCATATATAGTTTGAAACATAAAAGTAGTTGATAAGTACTTGTTAATTTTCATAACAATATTCATTGTGTAATCAATATCAACATTTTGAATGTCTTCTAAATAATTGGCATATAAATTTAAAATATTTTCTAAGGAAACATTCTCCATGATGTTAAGTTTAGCATAACCCGATGCATTAAAACCAAATTCAAAACGAGTACTTTCTCCTTCTTCAACACCAAAATAGGCACCATTTGGCAGCGTGAAGTCTTTATTTACAAAAACCAATTTACCAGTAGCAGGGGCTATATTAAATTTTAAATTACTATTCTTCTCCCAAAGCATACCAGGTCCAAAAGACAGATAAGCAGGAGACATTAAATTGGTATATTCAGTTCTGGTTTCGGTGTTATTTATATCTTTCCCGTACACATACCCTTTGGTAAATTGAGTTTTAAAATTTAAAAAGGCAGAATAATACCAGTAGTTTTTTGCCTTTATTCCAACCAAAGAATTAAACTCAAAACGATCATCGGTTTTTTTTTCAAAATCAGTGTTTTTACTTTTTGTTAAGCCGTAAGATGCTAAAATTTTATTATTCCAAGTAGTATTTCCTTTTACATAATTAAAATCGTAATTAAGACCTAAATTACCAGCTATGTTATTTTGACCTCCAGCAACCCAGTCAGAAAAAGCAGATTGATTGAATAAAAATGAGATATTTCCTTTTTTAATCCAGCCTTCTTTAGGTTTTTCTTTTTTTTCTTGAGCAAAAGCTAACGTAAAACTCAATACAAATAGTAATAATAAGATTTGTTTTTTCATACAATTATTTATTCTGAAGTTGTTTTTTAATAATTAGGAGGCAAAAGTATAATTATTAAGTGTTTTTTAAAATAAAATAGAATTTATTTTTTATTTTTAATAAGAGGAACTGTAGAGCACGCTTCACCAAACATAATTGATTTTACAATAGGTTGTAATTTTTCAATAAGTTGAATATAAGCTGTTTCGGGAATAGGCTTGTTTGTACAACCTTTAATAATAACAGGTTTATTTTTATAATCTTCGATATTAAAATTGGAAATAATATCTTGAAAAATAGAAGTTTCTAATTCGCGTAAACTTCCTGCAATAATTTTTTTAGCGAAAGGAGAAATGTAAGTTGTGATTAACAGATATGCCCAAGAAGGGATAATAGCATCGGAAGAACAAACAAGTGCAACGTAATGGTTTTTGTATTGTTCCCATTTATGTTTTTTTAAATGTTCACGAAAATCGGTTTCTTTTAAAATTAACTCTTGAAAAAGCCAATCTTTTATATCAATAATCGTTCTTGTTCCTTGAGGGTAAAATTCTTCAAGGTCAATTGTTTTTAGTTGACTATTGGCAACTTTATTTACAATTTTGCCTGACATTTATAAAAATCCAAGTTCTAATTTGGCTTCTTCGCTCATCATATCTTGAGTCCACATAGGATCAAAAGTAATTTCAACTTCCACATCTTTAACTTCATCGATAGATCTTACTTTTTCCTCAATTTCAACGGGTAAAGTTTCGGCAACAGGGCAATTAGGGGAAGTTAAGGTCATTAAAATTTTAACATCGTTATTTTCACTAACAAAAACATCGTAAATTAAACCTAATTCAAATATATCAACAGGTATTTCAGGATCGTAAATAGTCTTAAGCATTTCAACTATATCTTCGCCTAAATCTTGAACACGTTCACTATTCATTTCAAAAAGTCTTTCTTTATATTCATTCTAAATAAGTGCAAATATACAATTATTAACTTAATTTAGATTGATGTGCCAAGGCATATAATTTAATTTGTTTAATCATTGAAACCAGTCCGTTTGCACGTGTTGGAGAAAGATGCTCTTTTAAGCCAATTTTATCTATAAAGAATAAATCTGCATTTAAAATATCAGTAGGTTTTTGGTTGTTGAAAACACGTAGTAAAATAGCAACAATTCCTTTAGTTAAAATTGCATCACTGTCAGCAGTAAAATTAATTTTATCTCCTTTTATTTCTGAATGTAACCACACTTTAGATTGGCATCCAGTAATTAAATTTTCATCTAATTTATACGCTTCATCAATAAGAGGAAGCGATTTCCCTAAATCAATTATATATTCATAACGCTCCATCCAATCTTCGAACATAGAAAACTCATCTATAATTTCTTCTTGTATTTCTTTGATAGTCATTTTTTAAACTTATTTTTGCAAAAATAATCACATCTGCTGTTTAAAAAAAATATAATAACAAATTAAACAAGATTTGATATAAATTAAATTATGAGTAAACTATTAATTGTAGGTACGGTTGCTTTTGATGCTATTGAAACTCCGTTTGGACAAACAGATAAAATTTTAGGTGGAGCAGCAACATATATTTCACTTTCCGCTTCACAATTTGGTGTAAATTCAGGAATTGTTTCCGTTGTCGGTGGAGATTTTCCGAAGGAATATTTAGAAAAATTAAATGCCAAGAACATCAATACAGAGGGGATTGAAATAATTGAAGAAGGCAAAACATTTTTTTGGAAAGGGAAATATCATAACGATTTAAATTCACGAGATACGTTAATTACAGATTTAAATGTATTGGCAGATTTTAATCCGGTGGTTCCAGAAAGTTTTAAAGACACAGATTTTTTAATGTTGGGGAATTTACATCCAGCTGTACAAATGGCTGTGATTAAGCAAATTCCTGTTAGACCAAAATTAGTTGTACTAGATACTATGAATTTTTGGATGGATAATACGTTGAATGAATTAATGGAAGTGATTGCAAAAATTGATGTAATTACGATAAATGATGAAGAAGCACGTCAATTATCAGGAGAATACTCATTGGTAAAAGCTGCTCAAAAAATTCACAAAATGGGACCAAAATTTGTTGTTATTAAAAAAGGAGAGCATGGGGCTTTACTATTTAATAATGGAGAAGTGTTTTTTGCACCGGCATTACCTTTAGAAGAAGTTTTTGACCCAACTGGAGCAGGAGACACTTTTGCAGGAGGTTTTATAGGTCATATTGCTAAATCTGGAGATATTTCATTTGAAAATATGAAAAGAGCTGTAATTTCAGGTTCAAATTTAGCGTCGTTTTGCGTTGAAAAATTTGGAACAGAAAGAATGGAGAATATTACATATGACGAAATACAGAAAAGACTATTACAATTTAAACAACTTACACAGTTTGAAATTGAATTAAGTTAGAAAAAAATTCCGCCAGCGTGCGGAATTTTTTATTTAATTTTACTTTAACAATAGAATTATGAGCGAAGCTATTAAACATGAATGTGGAATTGCAATGGTTAGGTTATTAAAGCCATTACAATATTATAAAGATAAATATGGAACGGCTTTTTATGGTTTAAACAAAATGTATTTGTTAATGGAAAAACAGCACAATCGCGGACAGGATGGTGCAGGTTTGGCAAGTATAAAATTTGATGTTATTCCAGGAACTCGATATATTAGTCGTATTCGCTCAAACGATGACCAGCCAATTCAAGATATTTTTGCACAAATTAATGGTCGTTTAAATAAATTAAATGATGACTTTCCTAATAAAATTAATGATGTTGAATGGCAAAATAACAACGCTCCTTACATTGGTAATTTATTTTTAGGCCATGTACGTTATGGTACTTTTGGTAAAAATAGTATTGAAAGTGTGCATCCTTTTTTACGTCAAAGTAACTGGATGCATAAAAGTTTAATTGTGGCAGGGAATTTTAACATGACAAATTCGCCAAAATTATTCAATGATTTAATTGAAATTGGCCAACATCCAAAAGAAATGACAGATACCGTTACTGTTATGGAAAAGATAGGTCATTTTATTGATGACGAAGTAGCAGGTTTGTATAAAAAAATTAAAGAAGAAGGTGTTAGTAAAAAAGAAGCCTCTCCTTTAATTGAAAAACGAATTAATATAAAAAAAATACTAAAAAAATCTGCTAAAAATTGGGATGGAGGCTATGCAATGGCAGGTTTGTTAGGTCATGGAGATGCCTTTGTATTACGTGATCCTGCAGGAATTAGACCGGCATTTTATTATGTTGATGATGAGGTTGTTGTGGTTGCTTCAGAAAGACCTGTAATTCAGACAGTTTTCAATGTTGCTATAAAAGATGTCAAAGAAATTGATAGAGGACATGCGTTAATTATTAGGAGAAATGGACAT
>Ga0256834_1000734_pt1 | contig 23210 bp, 23 predicted proteins | sample 4281140metaG_FD_190536 | JGI IMG/M metagenome (GOLD analysis project Ga0256834, IMG submission 190536) | Hydrothermal vent microbial communities from East Pacific Rise, Pacific Ocean - 4281-140 | ecosystem: Environmental > Aquatic > Marine > Hydrothermal vents | place: Pacific Ocean: East...
TTTGGGGGCGTGTATGTCTCCAGGAGGTGTCAAAAAGCTGGTCAATTAACATGTGCGGTTGCTAATGTAGCGCCATACGGTCGTTTTCTAAGCGGCAAGACACCGTTTTTGTTGGCAGCAGATTCCCCGAGATGCCGGCATCCTCAAAAAAGGCCCCTTTTCCACAAAGAGTCCATAATGATTATTCGCGGTTCAGAGCTGCTGCGTCAATCGCAAAACCTGCCAGATTGCCTGTTGCGTCTAATGGGGCACGAGCTGGGGAACTGTCGGAAAAATAAACTGCTGTCGGATATTCTGGTCCAGAGCATCGATGAGCGGATTACCTCGCTGGCCGGAATCCTCGCCACGTGCGAGCGGATTCACAATACGCCGCTGCCATTCGCCTATATGCTGCTGGTTCATCGCACCGCATACTTGTACTGTTTTATGTTGCCATTTGGGCTTGCGGCTTCTCTGGGTATAGCCACACCCCTGTTTTGCGCACTTATCGCCTATGCATTCTTTGGTCTGGATGCGCTAAGTGAGGAATTGGAAGACCCATTTAGTCTGGCAGACAACGCTCTGCCGCTTGATGCCATATCACGCACCATTGAGATCAATCTGTTGGAGGCTTTGGGAGAAACAGATTTGCCGTCACCGCTACAGCCTGATGCCTACTTCCTTAAGTAGATCAAGGAAACAGAAGGAGCCCGCAAATGACAGACGCCCGTAACTTCGGCTATCAAATCCACCCCCTGCGTGATGCCATCTACGATGAGCTGCACATGCGGCCATTTTACAACCTGGCAACACCACAGCAAATCACCCATCTTGCCGCCTGTGCCGATGCGCAGGAACAGGAGCAGGCCTTCGAGCTGGTCTGTCAACTTTGTCGCCGCTACAGCGTCAATCAACCTCAGACGGGAGCAGTTGCCTTCCATCAGGAATTTGGCGATTTCACCATCCACTGGGAACGCCACGTTGAGTTCTACTCTCTGACTGTCTTACAGCCAAGCCCCTGCGGCGACCTTCCCTTTCAATATACGGCCATCGATCTGCTGCCGGCCGACTGGTTGCAGAAGCTGCCAGGACAGATGGTTTCGGCAATTCATCTGATAGTAGATGATCAACAGCTCGATTTCTCGGGGCCGGCACTCTGTCGTTATTTCGAAGGACATCGTGTCATTGTCAGTCAGGCAAAGGAAGATAAGGCTCATATTTTTACCGCCTTTAAACTGCACGGTGATGGCTTTGGCCGCTTCATCATCCGCAACCAGGGGCTGAGCGATACCCAAATGGGCCAGTTGGTACGCCGCCTGCTGGAGTTGGAAACCTACCGCCTGCTAGCCCTGATTTCATTACCAATTGCCAAACGGATTGTGCCGCAAATGGCGGAGATCGATCAAAAACTGGCTGACATGCTGAAACAGGTCAATCTGGAAAATCCCCGTGGCGAACAGGCTCTGCTTGAAAAGTTGACCGGCATTGAAGCCCAGCTGGAAACCTACCGTGCCGAAACCAATCGGCGCTTTTCGGCAACCCGAGCCTATCATGAGTTGGTCAAAGATCGCCTGCTGGCGATGGAGGAAGGAGCGGTCTGCGGCTTTTTTTCGATTCGGGAATTCATGAACCGCCGCCTTGATCCAGCCCTGCGAACCTGTGATTCACTACAGAGATGGATGGACGATTTATCGAAGCGGATCGAGCGAGCCAGTGACCTGCTGCGGACCCGAGTCAATCTGAATTTACAGGAACAAAATCGCTCCCTGCTCTCGGCCATGAACAGGCGCAGTCAGCTGCAATTCCGCCTGCAGGAAACGGTAGAGGGGTTGTCGATTGCTGCCATCAGTTACTATATGGTCGGACTCCTCAGCTACCTTCTAAATGGCCTGCCGCTGCAACGCTGGGGTTTGAGTAAAAGCGTTCTGCTTGCCGCCTGTATCCCGCTGGTGCTTCTCCTCGTCTGGACGATCACTCATCGTATTAAACACAGGTTACTGAAAAGATCCAGCCCCTCGGCGGAACACTAACTATCCCTTATCAAGTAGCCGGTTTTGAAATAATCCGGGATATCAGAGAAAAACAACCTTTTGTCGGCAAGCATTCTGGACCGAATGCCTGCCGACGACAACAATCAATCGTTGTGCTCACCTGACGAAGCCGCTTCTTCTGCATGGTGCGGTCCGGCATGTGCGGCCTTGGCCAGCCCTTTAACATAGTGTATGTAGGTAACGTAAGAGGCCACAAATTCACGTCCAGAAGCGACACTGTTATTGGCATGTTCACGTTTTTCCAGAAGCTCGGTGAAACGTTCGTGAATCCCTTTTTTGACGTGCGTAGCGATGGCCGTGGCCAGTTCATCAACATTTTCCTGTGCCAGTGCCCGATCTGCTTTGGCAATGACCGGTTCGACACTTCCCACTGGTTTCAAGCCGGTATAGGGTGCGCCCTCGCCTGCGCGGTGAATCCGTACCAGAGTTTCAAAAAAGTTACGGTCTGCCAGTTCCTGCGCAGCGCCGCCGAGAGCACGTACGGCCAATGCCTGGTCAAAAGTGGCACGGATTTCCGCTTCGTCATCCTCTCGGACCCATTTGAGTATCGGCGTAATATCCTTTGTCATCAGAGCCGTTTTGGCGTCGATCACCACCGGGCCGTCGATGGCGTCACAGTGAGCCAGCACCGACTGTGGTATCAGCAACCCTGCGACCAATAGGGTTGTTACGAGCCAGAGGTAAATCCGGCCTGGTTTTTGTTGCGCGTTAATTCTCTGCATTTTCTCCTCCTTGGGATGATTGGATTTGGCGTCCTGATGTGCGCCTCTGCCTAGTAAACGCAGCAGGAAGAGACTTTGTGACAGTGTTTAGAAAAAAACTTTTGTGCTCCCGATAGCGAAAGCTCCTGACAGTAATTTTGAACGCAAAAAAGGAAAAGAGAGAGAAAATTTCTTCGAGCTGTCACATAACTCTGATACCTTACGTTCTAGCAAAGGAGGGAAGGGTGAAACGCATTGACCGATGAAGAGCTGATGCAGGATTATGCCGAGGGAAACTTGGAGGCATTTGAGTTGCTGTATTCGCGTCACAAAAGCCGCCTGTTCGGCTACCTGCTCGGAAAACTGCGAGATCGTACTGAGGCGGAAGAAGTATTTCAGACAGTTTTTGTCAAGCTGCATCGTGCCCGTGCCCGCTATCAATCTGAAATTCCATTTTTGCCGTGGTTCTTTACCATCGCCCGCAATGCGCTGATCGATCATCTGCGCCGCACACAAACGCAGCAGGCCTGCGTAACGCTTGACGATGTGGCAGTCGCAAACCATCCGGCACCAGAACAGCACGGGCGGGAGCCGCTCGGTACCAGTCTGCCAGAACTTGCCAGCCTCAGTACAACACAACGCCAGGTGCTGGAACTACGCTTCAGTAGCGGGCTGACCTTTCGTGAAATTGCCGATCAATTGCAGTTGTCGCCTGTGAATGTGCGACAACTTGCCAGCCGGGCAATCGGCAAGCTGCGCCGTCAACTAACAGGAAAGGAGGCGCGTAATGAAGAGTAAATCAGAATCCGATCTGCTGCAGGAATTTGCAGATTTTATCGAAGCACCACAGGTTTCGCCAGGACCAGCGCTGGACGAGGCTGTCGTAAAACGGGTCGAATCCAGCCTGTCACGTTGGCATTGGGGGCTTTTCCCCAAGTTGACCCTGATCCAGATCGTGACTGGCCTTGCAACCTTGACCATTTGTCCGCAATTCGGCATCGGTGGCGGACACCTGCCCATGGTGCACGAACTCCACAGTGGCGCACCGCCGCTCATCTTTCATCTTCTCTGTGGAGTATTGTTTGTCGGCTTCGGCGGGCTGCTGAGTGGGCTGATCCTGCGACCTGCTGAAAGCGCTCAAATAAGCCGGTGGCGCTATCACTATTTTCTCACTTATGCTGCTATCGCCTACCTGATACTGGTCCTTGCCAGCCCTGAAGTATTTGTTGCTAGTTCTCTAAGCTGGATTCCCGGAGCGGTATTGGGCAGTACTGCCGGATTTAGCCTGAGTTGTCGGTTGCGTCGGCAGAGTATGTGAGAACCCGCCTGTTAGCAGTGCAACGACAGATGCCCCCACGGTATTGTCCGGGGGGGGGCATCTGCAATCGTTCAGATCTGCTCCTGCCTTCCTGACAAACCTCCATCAGAGATCCTGAGCCCCGCCACTATTTTGCTTAATTTTCCGGCCAACCACTCCACTCTTCAACCGCCCTGCCTGTTCCTCCCGCACGAAAAAACCGCTGCTTATCAATATTTACCCCTTCAATAAACGCTCGCACAATTGCTCGCAAATGGCCTTTTTAGGCAAAAAACAAGGGGTCAGCAAATTCGCTAACCCCTTGTTTTTATTATGGCGGCCCCGACAGAATTCGAATCTGTGACCTACCGCTTAGGAGGCGGTTGCTCTATCCAGCTGAGCTACGGGGCCAGAACAATCAAAACTTCTAAAAATTAAGCAGGCTAAAGACCTTTCCTTCCGGCAACTTTTTGCGTCCATCAAGAAAATCCAACTCAGCCATGAAAGCACACTCTACGAGATCGGCACCGAGGTCTTCCACCAGTTTGACGACAGCAGAAACAGTGCCTCCCGTGGCCAGCAGGTCATCAGCGATGATAACTTTATCGCCTTTACTGAAAGCATCTTCATGGATTTCCAGAGTATCTGTACCATATTCTAGGTCGTAAGTGATCTGGCGCACCGTGTGTGGTAGCTTCCCGGGCTTACGCACCAAGGTTACACCAACGCCTAGCTTGTAGGCCAAGGCTGAACCGAGGATAAAACCACGCGCCTCAACACCGACAATCTGATCGATGTTCTGCCCAATATAACGGTGAGCAATCAGATCGATCATACGATGGAAGCTGCGTGCATCAGAGAGCAATGTCGTAATATCTTTAAAAACAATCCCTTTTTTAGGGAAATCGGGGATGTCGCGAATGATTTTTTTCAACTCTTCCATAATTTAACCCCTACAGCAATGGCGAGAATTAATTTTCTTCCTGAGATGGGTCCCGCTCTGCTAGAAGAACACGTAACTTCTCCAGGCTTTTGGACTCAATCTGACGAATCCGCTCGCGAGTGACACCAAACTGGCGACCAATAGTGTCAAGGGTTTGTGGATCACGATCATCCAGACCGAAACGCAAGGCAATGATTTCCTTTTCATTGTCATTAAGCGTTGCCAGTAAATCGGTAATGATTTGAAACTTGTTCAACCCCTCGACAAGTTCGAGAGGGTTAACGATACTGGTATCCTCGATGGTGTCTATGAGGCTGTAATCATTACCTTCTCCCAGGGGATGTTCAATTGAATAGGTTTTCTTAAGCAACACCATGAGGCGTCGGATGTAGGCAGGAGCAACCCCCATTGCTTCTGCCACCTCCTTAACCTGCGGTTCACGATTATAGACCCGTACCAATTCGCGGCTGATTTTAATTAGCTTGTTGATATCATCAGAGACATGGACCGGCAGACGAATCGTTCGGCTCTGATTAACCAGAGCGCGTTCTATCGACTGGCGAATCCACCATGTAGCATAGGTCGAGAAACGACATTCCTTGCTGAGTTTGAAACGCTCAACCGCTTTGATGAGACCAAGGTTGCCCTCTTCTATCAGATCAAGGAATGGTAAACCACGATTCATGTAGCGTTTGGCAATTTTAACAACCAGGCGCAGATTCGATACAATCATCTGATCGCGGGCGGCCATATCGCCATCATCAATGCGCCTGGCAAGAGCGCGCTCTTCCTCAGCTGTCAAAAGATTGGATTTTTGAATGTCTTTCAGATAGAGCTTGATCGCATCCATCGAAAAGTCTTCATGATCGTCGGTGGATACCTTCTCTGCTTCCTCGCGCTCAACCCTGGCCAGAGTTTTACGGTCAGGCTCTTCCTCCTCACCACTCCTCTCTTCACCAGCCAACGGAACTTTCCTGGGCTCCTCTTCAAGCTCGACTTTTTCACTGTCCTGCAAGACATCACTCATGGCATAAACACCCTCTTTTCAGAGTTTAAGAAGCTCCTGAGTCTAAGGGAGCAACCCCCTTATGGCAAGTATAAAATCGGGTTTACAGCTGACTTGCCCTTACGAATTTCGAAATGAAGTCGGGCACTTTGTCCATTTGGAGGCAACCCGCTCAAGGCAATCTTGTCTCCTTGGCCGACATAGTCATTCATTTTGACAAGGTTCTTATGATTGTAACCATAAACGCTAAAGTAACTGTCGGAGTGTTCCAGAATCACAAGGTTGCCATAGCCGGGAATCGCACTACCGCTGTATATGACCTTGCCTGAAGCAGCAGCATTCACAGTGGTTCCTTTCGGGACACCGATTTCGATCCCTTTGTAGATATTCTTGTTTTTCTTGCCAAACTTATTCAGCAATTTTCCCTTAACTGGCCAGACAAAGAACCCTTTGGCCGGTTTGGCGGCATGAGCAGGAGACTTTGCTACCGGTTGCCCAGATGACTTTACTGCCGATTTCTTTATCACAGACTTACGGGCAGTTTTCTTTGGTTGCTTCTTTGTTACAGGAGTCACAGAAGAAGCGCGTGATGAGGTGCTTGTTGTCTTTGAAGTTACCGGCACTTTACGCGACTGCGTAACGCCCGGGATGTAGAGTCTCTGGTTGGCCTTGAGTTGCGCTGGGTCCTTGATGTCATTGATATCGGCAAGTCGACTCTCGCTAATTTCATAGGTTTTGGCAATGCGATACAGGGTCTGCCCCGGTTGCACGGTGTGATAAACCCCCGTCGGCGCACAGGCAACCAACAAGCTCACCCAGGCAAACACAAGAATCACACTATGTTTCAAAAGAAATCGCATCAAAGGAATAAAGCCTTAAAGGTTAATGCCCTTCGCGCCACTCGTCTCGCACCCCACATCCCAAGCTTGTACAGTGTCCTACATCAGAGGACATATTTCAACAACAGGAAACCGCCGAACAACAACAACAGAAAAACTATGCTGAGCAGGTTAAAATAGCGATCGATAAATTCGCGCATGCTGGGACCATAACGGTGCAACAACCAGGCGACCAGAAAAAAACGCAGACTACGACTGATCAGTGAAGCGATCAGGAAAACCACAAGATTGACCTGAAAAACCCCGGATCCGATGGTAATAACCTTGTAGGGGATGGGTGTAAACCCGGCTGTAAAAACCACCCAGAAACCATATTCAGCAAACAGACTCTGGACTCTGGAAAACACTTCAGGGGTAAAACCGGGGATATAATGAAAGAAAAACCCGTTGACCAGAGGCCAGGCGCCCCAGCCGATTCCATAGCCGAGCAGACCGCCAAGAACAGAACCGACCGAGGCAAACAAGGCAAAACGCCACGCCCTTGTCGGTAACGAAATACACAGAGCGATCAACAAGACATCTGGAGGCACGGGGAAGATAGAGGACTCTACCAAGGCAAGCAGAAAAAGAGCCGGACCACCATAAGGTGTCTCGGCCCAATGCAGAACCCAATCGTAAAGTTTACGAATTACACGCATCAGTCAGCTTCTCTCCTGCCAGCCGTGGTTGCCGATCAAGGGGACAAAACGACATCCCAGCAACTGTTCTTCCTGATATTCATTTTCGCCGGTACGTGTGACACGTAAAAGCAATTGGCTCTCCCGATCGCCGACCGGGATAACCAGTCGACCTCCCACGGTCAGTTGATCAAGATAGTACTGCGGGACCTCCGGAGCTCCTGCTGTGACCAGGATGGCGTCAAACGGTGCCATTTCCTGCCAGCCTTGAGTTCCGTCAGCCAAACGGATATTGACCTTGCCGAAACCACACTCATCAAGCACTATGCGAGCCCGACGTGCCAGAAAAGGTATCCGCTCCAGAGAAAAAACCCGATCAGCAAGCAACGCCAGGACTGCCGCCTGATATCCAGAGCCGGTGCCGATTTCAAGAACCGTTTCAGAACCCGCCAGGGCAAGGGCTTCACTCATGACGGCCACCATGTATGGTTGGGAGATTGTCTGTTTTTCTCCTATTGGCAGTGGGGCATCCTGATAAGCTTTGCCTTCCAGGGCTTGTTCGACAAATTTGTGTCGAGGAACCTTTAGCATTGCATCAATGACGCGCTGATCAACGATTCCGCGTGCAACCACCTGTTCATCAACCATACGTCTGCGAGCTATAGAGAATGATCTCATCAGGCGGGACCTTTGTCGCCAGCATTGAGTGATATATCTTCAAGTTGCCACTGGCGTAGGCGATCAATTGCTGCGTAATTGGTTAAATCAAGGTGAAGAGGTGTCACCGAGACATAACCCTTGTTCACAGCATGGAAATCAGTCCCTTCCAGATTTTGAAAACCGAGTTCACCGGCACCGATCCAGTAGTAGGAACGGCCTCTGGGATCGCGACTCTGTACTACAGCATCCTCATAAATCCGCTTACCCTGCCTGGTCAGACGCATACCAAGAGGTTTATTGGCCGGGACATTGACATTGATAAAGGTGTCTGCCGGCAAGCCATGATCTAAAACTGTTGTCGCAAGTACTTCGGCAACTCGCGCTGCCTCGGCAAAATCATCATACTTAAAACTCTGGCCAGCAAGAGAAACCGCGATAGCCGGGACCCCCATCAAGGTAGCCTCCATGGCCGCTGCAACCGTACCGGAGTAAGTCAGATCGTCGCCCATATTGCCGCCTTTATTGATTCCGGAGACCACCAGATCGGGTTTTTCTTGCAGAAGAGCCTGAATACCGAGGTTTACTGCATCTGTCGGCGTTCCGCTGACAGCCCAATGATCCTTGGCAATCTCTTCAGCACGCAGCGGTGCATGTAAAGTCAGCGCACGACCGATGGCACTCCGCTCACGATCGGGAGCAACAACGGCAACCCGGCCAAACGACTGCAGTCGGTCGGTCAGGGCCTGCAGACCGGCAGAATGAATTCCATCATCATTGGTAATTAAAATCAACACAGGGATTAATTCAGAAAACAGCCGAAAACAGCTGGGTTTGCAGCCAGTCACTCATTGTCGGACAACCTCCCAGGCTTGGCTTCCAGGCTTTTCTTCAGTTGCAGGATGTCTTGACGAATTTCTTTAAGTAGTTCCGGGTTGTAAGAACCGCTGAGGGGTAATGTAAGCTGATCGGTAGCCTTTACAGCTTTAGTTTTCTTTGAGAGGCTCTCCTTTGAGGAGTTTTGCTCAACAGCGACGACAGAAGACTTGGCTGGTTTCTCACGTAGTTTCTTGCGAGCGCCTGCAATGGTGAAGCCTTGAGTGTAGAGGAGATCTTTCAGATACAGGATGGTTTCAACATCCTGTCTTCGATAAAGCCGCTGGTTGCTGCGACTTTTGTTTGGCTTGATAGCGCTAAACTCTGTCTCCCAGTAACGGAGGACATGAGTCTTTAAGCCGGTGAATTTAGCAACTTCACCGATCTTGAAATAAAGCTTGTCGGGAATCTGAAAGTCCATACGCCTAGCAACCTGTCGGACTATACGGGCCGAAGCGGACCAGCCTTAGCCCTCCGACCCGTTAATCGAAGCCTTGAGCACCTGGCTCGGTTTAAAAGTCAGAATTCGACGTGAGGAAATTTCAATTTCCTCACCAGTCTGAGGATTACGACCACGACGTGTGGCTTTGTCTTTGACGACGAAATTCCCGAAACCGGCAATTTTGATCTTATCACCCGACTCAAGAGTAGTTTTCATAATATCGAAAACCATTTCGACAATCTCAGCGGATTCTTTTTTTGAGAAGCCGGTCTTCAGATACACATTTTCGACAAGGTCCGCCTTAGTCATTTACATCCTCCTCCCGTTGATATCTACGCGATTTTTCAGGTTTTTATATCACATCCTGAATAGGCTAAGCAACTGATTTTTTTATCGAAGCTCTGCACCCAGCTCCTTTTCCATCGCTAGAATCAGCTTTCCATGAAGATTTTGTATCAAATCATCGGTCAGGGTCCTGTCTTTAGCTCGGTAACAAGCACGAATGGCCAAGCTCTTCTTACCACTTGGGACACCCTCACCGCAGTAGACATCAAAGAGTTCAATGCTCTCCAGATCCTTAAGCTTGACCTTGCCAAGCACGGTAAAAACACTTTGTGCCGAAATATCTGCATCAATCAGGAAGGCAGAGTCTCGCTGCACATCAGGATAGCGCGATAAAGGCTGAAACTTTACTGTGCCATCAACAATCTCAAACAGGGCGTCCACGTCCAGATCGCAAAGAATCACTGATTGATCAATATCAAAATCGTGCAAAACTTCCGGATGAAGTTCACCCAATGTACCAAGCAAACGTTCACCCTGATAAAGAGCACAGGATTTTCCGGGATGATAGAAAGGCTCATTATGTTTAACCTGCCAACTCACCCTGGTAATCCTCAAAGTAGTTAAAAGTTGCTCGACCACACCTTTCATATCGAAGAAATCGATATTCTCGGCAGACTGCGCCCAGCCTTGAGGTTCACGTCGCCCACAAAGCAATGCTGTCAAACGCAGACTCTCTTGAGGTAACTCGGAATCATCGCATGGTTGAAACACTGGACGCAGTTCGAAGAGAGCCAGATCCTCACTACGATAAGCCATATTTCGTGCCGCAGTCTCCAAAAGGCTCGTCACCAGAGTGGTGCGCATACTGCTCTGCTCTTCTGTCAACGGGTTGAGTACCTGAACCGTCTGCCGTCGTCTATCATCTTTAGACAATGCGAGCTTATCAAGACATTTCGCGTTGAAAAATGAATAATTGATAACTTCGGCATAACCCATCCGCACCATCTGATCACGCACCTGGCGCGACATAGCAAGATGATCAGGAAGCTGCTGGCAAGCCAGACTGCTGACCGGCATAGTGACCGGAATATGATCGTAGCCGACCAGACGGGCAACCTCTTCGATAAGGTCAATCTCACGCTCAAGATCAGGCCGAAAATTAGGAATTTCAACGTTGATCGCACCAGCAGATTTACTGGTTTGGAGATCACATTTAAGACCGATTGAGCTGAGCTTGTCAGAGATATCGTCAGTGGATATTTCAAGTCCAAGCACCTGGCTGGTGCGTGAGGCTGTAATTGTAATGGTTCGACGGATCAACTCTTTCGGATAAATATCGACGACACCACGCGCGATTGCTCCATCAGCCAATTCAGCAATCAGAGCAGCAGCACGATCAAGGGCCAGTGGCACCATGTCAACGTCAGTACCACGTTCAAAACGATGCGAAGATTCAGAGTGCAGCCCCAAGCGTTTGCTGGTACGGCGAATCGTGGTGGGATTGAAATAAGCGCTCTCAAGAAGAATATCGGTGGTTTCAGAACTGACTTCAGAGTTTTCGCCACCCATGACACCGGCCAGGGCAACCGGCCCAACGCCATCACAGATCACAAGGTCAGAGCCAGTCAAGGCTCGCACCTGACCATCAAGGGTCGTAAACTGACCACCTTCCTGAGCGCGACTCACCACAATCCGGCGTTCACGCAACCGGTTGAAATCAAAGGCATGCAGAGGTTGTCCAAGCTCCATCATGACAAAGTTGGTAACATCAACAACATTATTAATAGAACGGATACCAACCGCCTCCAGACGGCGCGTTAACCATTCAGGCGAAGGTCCAATCTTGACATTTTCTATCAGCCGTGCGGCATAACGCGGGCAAAGATCAGGATCATCAATCACCACCGAAGTTTTCTCCGCTGCCGGACTATCACTTTCAATAACAACTGGCTCCGGAAGCCGAAGTGGAGCGCCAGTCATGGCCGATATTTCACGAGCCACACCGACGACACTCAGGCAATCGGCTCGATTTGGCGTCAAACCGATTTCATACATGATGTCCTTAAGGCCCAACTCAGCAAAAACCGGCTCTCCCAGAGGCCAGTCCTGCGGCAGTATCAAGATACCATCGGCTTCTTCACCGAGGCCGAGTTCCTTGATGGAGCAAAGCATGCCACGCGACACCTGGCCGCGAATTTTCGATTTCTTGATCTTGAAATCGCCTGGCAATACTGTGCCAATCTGCGCCAGAGCAATCAGGTCACCAGTCTTGTGATTCTTGGCACCACAAACAACCTGGACGGTCTCGCTACCTGTATCCACCTGACAGACAGTCAGACGATCGGCGTCAGGATGAGGCTGCACATCAGCGAGCCGGGCGACAATAACACTATCCAGCCCTTCACCAAGGCGTTCCATGAGATCAATTTCCAGGCCGGCCATAGTCAGACGATGCGAGAGATCGTCGGCAGAAAGATCAAAATCAACATAGTCCTTGAGCCAGTTCAAGGTGACTTTCATACTTAAAGTCCTTTATAAAACATGAAATCGTAAATTGTTAGAATAAAAGGTTAATAGATCAGCACATGTACTTAAATCATTAAGAGCACCCCCCTGCTCGTTATACTCGCTTCCCCCCTATTTCACAGGGGGGATTGAGGGAGGTCGTTTATCTAGAATTGCTTTAAAAACCGCAGATCATTTTCAAAGAAGAGTCGCAGGTCGTTGACACCATATTTGAGCATTGCGACACGTTCTATACCCATACCAAAAGCGAAGCCGCTGTAAAGCTCTGGGTCGTAGTTAACCGACTTGAATACTTCAGGATCGATCATGCCGCTACCGAGAATTTCCAGCCAGCCTGAATGCCCGCAAACCCGACAGCCGCTACCGCCGCAGATCACGCACTGGATATCAACCTCAGCACTGGGTTCCGTAAAAGGAAAAAATGAAGGCCGGAAACGAACATCAACATTCTGGCCGAAAAATTCGTTGATAAAGGTCGTCAGGATCCCCTTGAGATCTCCAAAGGTGACCTTGCGATCAACCAGGAAGCCCTCAACCTGATGAAACATAGGGCTGTGAGTAATATCGGAATCACGACGATAAACTGTTCCGGGAGCAACGACACGAACCGGTGGCTCATGTTCCAGCATGGTGCGAACCTGTACAGGCGACGTATGGGTACGCAATACCACATCTTCTGTCACATAGAAGGTGTCCTGCATGTCGCGGGCTGGATGGTCCTTGGGAATATTCAGAGCTTCAAAGTTATAGAAATCTTTTTCAATTTCCGGGCCTTCAACAACGCCGAAACCAAGAGCAGCAAAGATCGCAACAATCTCTTCTGTCACCTGAGTAATCGGATGCTTGTATCCACGTCGTTGCACTCGCCCGGGCAGAGTCACATCCAGCTTCTCACTGGCCAGACTCTGCTGCATAAGCTCCTGACGCAAACCTTCCTGGCGCTCAGTAAAGGCTGCCTCAAGACGGTCTTTAACTTCATTGGCGAGGGCACCAACTAGAGGGCGCTCTTCAGGGATCAGCTGCCCCATACCCTTCATGACGGCAGTAATCTCACCCTTTCGGCCCAGATAGCGTGCACGCACCTGCTGCAGCTCAACCTCTGTGACGGCTGCAACTGCTGACTGTAAAGCCGCTTCTTCGATCTTATTTAATTTGTCTTTCATGATATTCCAGACGAGGAGTCTGTCCGACAATCCATGATCGACTGCAGCCAGACTTATGAGTAAAAAAAAAGAGATGGGGGAAGGCCCCATCTCTTTAGCTTTCGGAAGTTACTGAAGTTGGGCCTTGGCCTTCTCGACAATAGTGCCAAAACCGACAGGGTCGGTAACGGCCAGCTGGGCCAGAATCTTGCGATCGATGCCGATCTCGGCCTGCTTCATCCCGTAAATAAAACGGCTATAGGACAAGCCATTGTCACGGGCGGCAGCATTGATCCGGGCGATCCACAGAGCCCGAAAGTCGCGTTTACGAACGCGGCGGTCACGGTATGCATAACTCAGAGCGCGATCCACAGCTTCCGTTGCGCTTCGGAATAATTTACTCCGTGCGCCGCGATAACCTTTGGCAAGTTTCAGAACTTTATTACGCCTGCGTCTTGCCTTAAAACCTCTTTTTACTCTTGGCATTACTTTTCTCCTTGAGAATCAGTTAGGCGGGTTTCCCCGCACCCGGATCTGAAGGGGGAGAGATTAAGCCCCACAGTTCACGAGTTGTTGATGTACTAGCAGCCTAACACCCTTTAAAGGTAAGGAATCAAACGGCTGATATTTTTGACGTCACTTTTGTGAACCAGAGTTGCATGGCGCAATTCGCGCTTACGCTTGGTCGACTTCTTAGTCAAAATATGACTGGTAAAAGCTTTATTACGTCGGATTTTGCCAGTTCCAGTCTTACGGAAACGTTTGGCAGCTCCGCGGTTGGTCTTGATCTTGGGCATTGCTTTTCTCCTTGGTTTTTTATCGATACACAACAGCTAGGCTGGTAAGCCGTAAGCCATTGTTTTATATTATTACATGCTGAGTTTTTATTTTTTCAGAGTGCCGATGACCATGCTCATGAAACGACCGGCCATCCTCGGGTAACTTTCAACCTGGCCAATATCCGCAAGGTCTTTTGCAACCCTCTCAAGAATACGACGGCCAAATTCCGGGTGAGTCACCTCACGTCCCCTGAACATGATCGTCACCTTGACCTTATTGCCATCACCGAGAAAACGTCTGGCGTTCTTCACCTTGAACAGATAATCGTGTTCATCAGTTTTTGGACGCAGCTTGACTTCTTTAATTTCAACCCGAACCTGCTTCTTCTTCGCCTCGGCAGCACGCTTGCTCTGTTGGTATTTATACTTACCATAGTCCATAATCCGGCAGACAGGAGGCTTCGCCGTTGGCGAAACTTCGACCAGATCAAGACCTTGCTCATCAGCAGCTTGTAATGCAGATCTCAGATCCATGATACCCAGTTGGTTAGCATCCTCATCGATGACGCGAACTTCACTGGCACGAATGGCCCGGTTGATATTGGTTGTGTCCTTGCTTATGGCGCACCTCCTAATGATGCTTACTGCATTCTTCCTGAATGAACGTGACAAAATCCGCAGGGCTCATCGGATCCAGGTTTTCTCCTGAACGATGCCGCGCGGTCACGGTCCCGGCGGCCACTTCCTGGTCGCCGATCACCAGCATATAGGGAACCTTTTCCATTTGGGCCTCGCGAATTTTGAAGCCCAGCTTTTCATTACGCAAATCAGCTTCCACACGGAGACCAGCAGTACGTAATTCACTACATACCTGCTCGACGTAGGCAGCTTGATTATCAGTCACGTTGAGTACTTTTACTTGAACCGGGGCAATCCAGAGCGGAAAATTACCGGCATAATGTTCAATCAGCACACCGACAAAACGTTCAATGGCCCCCAGGATGACCCGGTGGACCATGACCGGCCGATGTTTCTCGCCGTCACTCCCGACATAGCTGAGATCAAAGCGCTCCGGGAGTGTAAAATCGCACTGGATTGTAGCACACTGCCACTTCCTGTCAAGGGCATCATTAATCTTCACGTCGATCTTAGGACCGTAAAAAGCGCCGTCGCCTTCATTGATTTCATAAGGCAGCCCAGTGTCGTCAAGGGCACTCTTCAGGGCATGAGTGGCACGCTCCCAATCTTCATCTGACCCAATTGCCTTTTCTGGCCGGGTCGAGAGTTCCAGCTCATACTCAAAACCAAAAATCTCCATTACATCCTGGACAAAACTGATGACATCTTTGATCTCGCCATCAAGTTGTTCCGGCATACAGATAATATGGGCATCATCCTGGGTAAAACCACGCAGACGCAACAGGCCATGCAGCACGCCACTCTTCTCGTGGCGATGTACCATTCCAAGTTCGAAATAGCGAATCGGCAAATCACGATACGAACGTTTCTTCGACTTGTAGATCAGCATATGAGCCAGGCAGTTCATCGGCTTGATGCCGTAACTTTGCTCATCTACCTCGGTGAAATACATGTTTTCACGGTAATTATCGAAATGCCCGGAGGTTTTCCAAAGGTCGGTACGCAGTATCTGCGGGCCCATAACGATATCGTAGCCGCGCTTGAGATGTTCGCGTCTTTCAAAATCTTCGATCAAAGTTCTCAGCATAGCACCCTTCGGATGCCAGAGGGCAAAGCCAGCACCGGCTTCCTCGCTGAAGGAGAAAAGGTCCAGTTCTTTGCCGAGTTTGCGATGATCACGCTTCTTTGCTTCTTCGAGGCGGTACAGGTGCTTTTTGAGCTCTTTTTTGTCAGTGAATGCAGTGGCGTAGATACGCTGCAGCATGGCGTTCTTTTCATCACCACGCCAGTAAGCACCGGCGACACTGATCAACTTGAAAACCTTGAGCAGGCCGGTTGATGGGACATGTGGGCCACGACAGAGATCAATAAAGTCGCCCTGACGATAAAGAGTCACCTCATCTACATCTAGATCTTCTATCAGCTCAACTTTATAGTTTTCGCCCATTTCACGAAACAGATTGATGGCATCAGAACTCTTGACGACCTGACGTTCGATCGACAGGTTAGCCTTGGCCAACTCCTTCATCTTCTGCTCGATCTTTTCGAAATCTTCCGGGCTGAAAGTGTGAGAGTCACTAAAGAAATCGTAATAAAATCCGGATGCGATTGCCGGACCAATGGTCACCTGAACTTCACTCCCGTAAAGCTCTTTGACCGCGTGAGCCATGAGATGGGCGGTCGAGTGGCGGTAGAGTTCCAGGCCTTCAGGGGTATTTAGCGTCACTAGACGCAGATTAATATCAGCTTCGATGGGAGTTGATGCATCAACCAGGGTGTCGTCGACGTATGCAGCGACTGTCTGTCGCGCCAGCCCCTCGCCAATAGAACGTGCGACATCATGTGGCGTAGTTCCTGCGACCACCTCTTTAGAGGTTCCATCCGGCAATGTTACATTCAGCATTGACATTGTGGTTCCCTACCAGCCTGTAAATTGTCCAGGTCTAACAAAAAGAGGCATCCATGGATGCCTCTACGGGGTGGATTCTGGTAGGCACGGTCAGGATTGAACTGACGACCCCTACAGTGTCAGTGTAGTGCTCTCCCACTGAGCTACGCGCCTAGACCCAAAATGCTGGATACACTTAACAAAGGAGACAATCTCTGTCAAGCATTTTTCTACTTAATTACCGGCAAGTTGCCATCATTATGCCCCAATGTTCCACCAAGGGCTTCATCGTCTTCTTACCAGCAATATTATTTCAAGATCAAGTGTTCGTATCTCCCACATAAAAGTTATGCTTTTTCATAAGGTCGTAAAGAGTTGGCCGACTCACACCAAGTGATTTAGAAGCTTTGAGTATATTCCCTTCCGCTGAATCAAGAGCTTCGGCCACTAGTTTTTTTTCAACCAGGCTGCGCGCTTCCTTGAGGTCCATACCACTTAAGTCGAATTCGTACTGAGGTGTAGCCACGGCTCCTTCATCGATGATCGTCGCAGACGCAAAACCAAGGTCACATGGTTCAATAGTCTGGGTTTCTGCCATAATAACAGCCCTTTTCACCCTGTTTTCAAGCTCTCTGATATTTCCAGGCCATTCGTAAGAGTTCAAAACTCTGAGAGATGCAACGCTGAAGCACCTGACTTTGTTTTTGAATTCGTGTGCAAACCGGCGCATGAAAAGATTGGCAAGTAAGACCAGGTCGTCTCCCCGTTCTCTTAATGGTGGCAAGTTGGTCGTCACAACACCGATGCGATAGTACAGATCCTCCCTGAATCGACCACCTTTTATAGCTGCTTCGATATCAATATTGGTTGCAGCGACAATCCTGGCATCGACTTCGATATCTTCGCGACCGCCAACCCGTTGAATAACTTTCTCCTGCAAAAAACGGAGCAGCTTAACCTGAAGCAAGGGCGGCATATCGCCAATCTCGTCCAGAAACAGGGTCCCGCCCTGGGCAAATTCAACCTTGCCTAACACCCGAGACTGAGCACCGGTAAAAGACCCTTTTTCATGACCAAAGAGTTCAGCTTCTAGCAGAGTCTCAGGAATGGCTCCACAGTTGATTGGTATAAAAGGCCCTTTCTTTCTAAGACTGTTTTCATGGATTGCCCGAGCGACAAGTTCTTTGCCGGTACCGCTTTCGCCAAGAATCAGTATCGGCACGTCGATTGAGCCAACCTTGCGTACAATTGTAAATATCTCCTCCATTTGTGGACACTGACCAAAGATACCCTCCATGGCCGCCTTTTCTCCTGCCTTGCTTGCTTGCAGGCGTTGATTCTCAGCCTCAAGGTTTGCCAGGTGGAAAGCGCGTTCCAGAATAATCTTCAGGGTATCAAGCTCGATAGGTTTCTGACAAAAATCGTAAGCACCAAAGGCAATGGCGGCCAGAGCATTATTGCGATCTTCGTTACCCGAAACGACAACGACTTTGGTCCCCTTGCCCTGGTCGAGGATCTCTTCAAGGACACGTAATCCCTCACTGGCCCCATCTGCATCTGGTGGTAAACCCAGATCGAGGCTGACGACCTTGGGTTTATATTTATTAAACAGCTCCAGGGCTTTGACGCCATCTTCGGCAAGCAGGACTTTGTAGCTTTTGTCCAGGCCCCATTTGAGCTGTCTTCTGATCCCACTGTCATCATCAACGACCAGTATAGAGTCCATTACAGATCCTTTAAAATCAAAGCATTACACTTGACATTACATGCTGCTATAATCAGTCTTTCTCGCGCGGAAGATAAACCGTAAAAGTCGTTCCTTCATCCACTTTACTGGAAACATCGATTCTACCACCATGTGCTTCAATAATCTGGCGGCACTGGTACAAACCGACACCGAAGCCTTTTTGTTTTGTGGTTTGAAACGGCTGAAACAGACGATTCTGGATAAACTCTTCCGACATACCACAACCCTGGTCTGCTACCTCGAAAAACAGCATCTCATCGATACCAACGTTAATTGTTACCGAACCGTTCTGTGAACCAGCCTCACGTGCGTTCAATACCAGGTTATGCATCACCTTTTCGATCTCTTCTGCGTCGATCAAGGCAGGCACTTCGTCACCACACACTACCTCTGGCGGGATACCTGTCGCTTTGGCACCCCTGCGAACAACCTCTGTAAGATCACACGGCATAAGGCTCAGATCTTTCTTTTCCTTGATGTTTTTCAACCGTTTAATCAAAACATTCATCTTGCTTATATTCTCATCCAGGGTTTCGAGCATGTCGTCCTGGAATTCAGGGTCAGTCATGTGATCCCGGGCATTATCCACCATAAGCGTGAGATTGGAGACATAGTTCTTCAAGTCATGAATAACAAAAGTTGAAACCTTGCCAATCGCTGCCATTTCCTGTGCTGTAGATAACTGTGCTGAAAGTTTTGAACTAAGAAGCACGGATGTCGCCTGACTCGCCAGCACCTTCATCAGGTCGAAGTCTTCGAAGTTGAGTGTCTCTGCTGAATTTACAGAATCACCCAAGAGTATGAAGCCCTCGAGATGCTGTTCATACTGCAATGGAACGCAAAGCTTCACCTGAGACGCTTCTAGCTGGTGCTTCATCTTGTCAAATTGAGATGCATGCTGGTCTTCAGTGTTAAAAACCCAGTCCGTCTCATTGAAATATTCGACCAGAGGATGATTATTCGAAAAACAGGTTTGGGGGAATTCCAGATAACGATTGGCTTTTTGCTGATATCTTCCGGTTTCATTGTCGCGCAAGTACAGCGAAGCACCCATACGGCCAAACGTTTCACAATAAAAGGCCAGGATAGCGTTTTGCAGCTTTACCATATTGTCGGCAGAAGAAAGCTGCGCAGTGAACATCAACCATTCGTTACGATAATCATATTTGTGTCGATAGAAATGTTTATGCAGAAACACATTGAATTTGCGTCGGTTCTTTTCCGAGAGAATTATCAGAGCAAGAACAAGCCCACTAAGGATGGCAAAGCCTATAAACGGCACACGCTGATCGTAGATACCGAAGTAACGCAAACCCTCTCCTACTCCGCCAAGCAGCAAGAGATAACTGCCCACAGCTAATACGACTAAAGATCGAGAAGCCACATCACGAGAGATGAGGATCTCCCTTTGTGAGCCGTGTCTGAAGCGAGAATAACCACACAGACCAATTCCAACCAGTAGTGCCAGAGATCGAATCGAGACCAGGTTCATATCAATCGTACGGTGCAATAATGCCTGGCTGTAATAGACCAACATGGCGATTAGAATAATACCGATGCCCAGGATCTCATAAAGTGCCCGAGATCGCTCCATGGCTGAAAACGCCATCAGAGTACGTTCCAACTGATAAAGTGCCACGACTGTAAAGAAGAGAATCCCAAGGTAGAACCAGTAAGCGCTTCTGCCAAGAAACAGGATGTGTTCGTCAGCAAAATCTGGCGAAAAGAAAAAACTTTCAGAGGGGGAGAGCAAGGCGATCGCCGGCAAAACCAGGGAGCCAATCAGTAGAACCAAGGAGAGTAAGGACAAGTTGCGAAAAGAGTCCTTCCTGGAGAAGGACACAGCGAACAGCAACCAGACTGTACCCAGTAAAGATTCGAGTATCAGTGTGGTTGACTTTGCCGACGTCCATACCTCAGGATTGCTCAAGGCAATACGGTCAGCTACCTCGATACCAGCCATCAATAACAGCCCAGCGACCAGAAACCAATCGCAGAGCGAGCGCTGCTGTTTCTGCAACAATATAAAAGTGCCCAGGCTGACGGCCGCAAAGATAGCTGCTATGGAAAGTAGAGTTGCCGACATATGCCTTCTCAGGTTGGCTGCAAAAGAGCGCAGAGGACTCAAAGAGAATACAGAAACCTTTTAATATTTGTAACTGTTCAGCACAACCTTTTAACTTTCGACAAAAATATCTGTCATCCCCGAATGATCCTATCGGGGATCCATAGGTTTTAAAATCTGGATTCCCGATTACACCCTCGGGAATGACAAGCTTTTATGCTCCTTGCGTTCTTTTGCGGCTAATACATTTCAAATCACAACGGCAATACCGACACAATATGCGGATAAACCTTTATCAAAAAGTTTTCACCTGTAGTTACCGCCGCAGCCTGATCGTCATAAAAAGGCACAGAGATGCGGATAAAAGCAGCATCCCTGCGGTTGTAGAGAATCGAATTGATGATCTCGGAAAGTTTGAGTGAATATTCGTCAGTCAGTACCTGTCCCTTGACCTGGAAAAAGTAAAGGAACATCTCTTTCTGATCATCATTTTGGTAAACCGCCTGGACGACGGACAAATCCTTACCGGCAACCTGAACCTTACGTTTCATCTCCGATAGCTCAAACCAGCCGCTGCCAGGCAGGCAGTTCTTGGGAGAATGAATCGGTCCACTATCCGGACCTCCAGCGTGGTAGCCAAGGTACAGTGTTACCCTATTTCCTTGTGCGTCTTTGTAAACACGATAAAGATAGTCCGTTGGCTTTAATTGCTCTAGCACATCCTGACTGAACCGTGACTGGCCAACCATAGTCCACTCATCAAAAGATATGGGAATTTCTGTAAGAGGCCTGTTTACCGGTACGGCAACGGTTTCATGAGTGTAGATGAACAACGCCGTCAAACTGAGCAGCAGATAGACAATGATGTATCGGCCTTGAGCTTTCATCGCCCCACCTTCCTCAGGACAGCGCCCTCCGCAAACAGTATAGCCATGGCCAGAGCAAAGACCGCCATGCCAGCAAATTCATGAAAAAAACCTTCAGCGGCTGCGGCACCATAATAACTGGCCAGAACCCCTGTGGTAATAACCCGGAACATATTAGTAACAATTGCTACAGGAACCGCCGATACGATGAGGATTGTGCGCTTAAGTGGGGTCTTCTGAGTAAGGAAGGCCAATGCCACTGCCAGGGTAACGAGTGACATCAGTGAACGCAAACCACTGCAAGCATCGGCAACCTCGAGAATCGTTTGCGGAAACATGATGATATTGCCTTCCCGCACGACCGGTAAACTGAGAATTTTCAGGACACCTACCGACGCCTTGGTAACCAGAAGTTTTAATGGAAAAGCAAGTGCGTCATAGACTATGTAGGGCAGAGGAACCATGAAGATAAGGAAGGCAATCGGCAAGGATGCCAAGCGCAGAACGGCCCAGCCAAACCAGTAGAGAACGATGCCGCCCAGCAGAAAAACCAGAGAGGAACGCATGGTGAAATATTCGGTGCCGATAAAACCTAAAACCAGTAACAGCAGGCTGCCAACTATAACCAGCAGTCCCAGGTTGCTGGGGCGCAATGGAGACGCTTTCAGCTCATCCCAGTTCTGGGACAAAAAATATACTGACAACAATGGCACCAGAAAGCCATGAGAGTAATTGGGATCATTGTACCAGTCGCCAACCATGCTGGGGATGACGGCTGCGTAAGCAGCAGTGATGGCGACCAGAACCAGGAGCAGATTGACTTTGGGAAAGTCCTTCAGGTATACAGATTTCAATGGATGTTATCCCCCTGTATTTGCCAACATCTGAAACATTTCGATTGTTTATAGTTTGATTGATTAAGATTATATCAAATTACAATGGATTGTATATGTTGCCAATAAAGCCGTTCCCTACAATTTACCGCAGAAACAATTGTACACAGCTCGCAAGAGAAAGAACAGACCTCTGCTGCGGCGGGTTTTTACACAAAAGTTGATCCCCGGTGACCAGAACCGCAGAAGGCTCAGTTGCAAGCAGTTCCCAAAGATGATCATTCCTTGGATCCGGTGCCGGTTCGGTCAAGTTCGACACGACATCATGCCAAATGGCATTCGCTGTAATCTCAGTCAAAAGATGATCAATCTGCTTTTCGTCCAGTCCATGCAAGCGCAGCAGTTTAGGTCGAAGTAAAACAACGCGATACTCCTGCAACAATTCAGGTAATAGTAAAAAAAACAGTTGCCCATCGAGCATGGCATCAACAATTTTTACAGTAGGGCTATCCAGTTGACCTGAAATCAGCCCCGCTACCAGGACATTGGTATCAATAATGAAAATGCGGTGCGTTATTTGTCGAGGATGTGATCGACAATTCTTTCTGCGGCATGTCCATCCCATTTCTCGGGTATCCTACCCTGCTTTGTCTTGCCGTTAAGGATCTTCCTGGTCTGCTTCAGAATTTCCTCCGGCTGATTGCCGACCATGATATTGGTGCCAACCTCACAGGTAATCGGCCGCTCAGTGTTGTTACGCATGGTGATGCACGGCACACCGAGAACAGTTGTCTCCTCCTGGAGGCCGCCACTGTCGGTTAAAACCAGTTTGGCCTGCATATTCAAGTGTAAAAACTCCAGATAACCGAGTGGTTCGGTGACCCAGATGCCTTCAACCTTGTTTCCTTCATTGAAATAACGATCCAGCTTGAATTGTTCAACCATTTTACGGGTGCGTGGATGCATTGGAAA
>Ga0256834_1000735_pt1 | contig 23204 bp, 20 predicted proteins | sample 4281140metaG_FD_190536 | JGI IMG/M metagenome (GOLD analysis project Ga0256834, IMG submission 190536) | Hydrothermal vent microbial communities from East Pacific Rise, Pacific Ocean - 4281-140 | ecosystem: Environmental > Aquatic > Marine > Hydrothermal vents | place: Pacific Ocean: East...
AATTGCACGAATTACACGAATTACACGAATTATCACGAATAAAAAGGGAAACGGAAAACGAGACAACGCGGCGAATCCAATATTCGATTTAACGGTTTAACGATTCCATCCCGCACGGGATTTTCCGGTTTCGTTCTTCGCAGTTCAAAGAAAATCACGGGCAATTATTAGGGCGTAACCCTATGCTGCGCAAGCGGGCGTAGCGGTTATGCGCGGAAGCCATGCCGAAGGTTCGGCGCGGCGGCGGAGGCGACCGGCGGAAGCCCCACGCACGCCGCCTGCCGGCCGAGAGCAGGGCTGAGCACATTTTAGCGGAGCACGCGACCCGACGCGGAGGATAACGAGGGGCAAGGGATGCGCCCAAAAAAATCATCCGGGTGTTGTGCAGAAGAAAAATATGGAAATTACCGGTGGGCGAACCATGTTCCCAGAATAACGGCAGCGGCTATGGCAACATTGAGGCTTTCGGATTTTTTGGCCGGGTCGTGAGGGATGGTGATTTGGCGGTTTGTATAAGGGATAAGCTCGGGGGAAATACCGTGCGCTTCGTTGCCTAAAACGAGGACGGCACGATGCGGCCAAGGGATGTTGAAGGTGTTTTCTCCTTGCATGCCGGCGGCGAAAACGGGAAGGTTGATACGAGGGAAGAAATCGGCGGGTTCGATGTAAAATACTTTAAGGTTTGCCAAAGCGCCCATGGTGGCTTGAACGGTTTTGGGGTTGAAGACGTCGGCGCTGCCGGGGGAACATACGATTTGCCGCACACCGAACCAGTCGGCGGTTCGGATGACGGTTCCTAAATTACCGGGATCGTTGATATGGTCAAGGTATAGGAAAGATTGGCGGTAGTCGGGTTTCCATGCGGGTTTGGGAAATACGGCCAAGGCGTCGTAGGGTTTTTTGAGGGTGCTGATGCGTTGTAATTCGGCTTTGGTGACGGGGAGGAATGGGACTTGGGGTAAACCGGGGCTGTCGGGAATGGCGTAGAGTTCGACGGGTTTGAATCCGGCATGAAGAAAAAGGTTGATGGCTTTGAGTCGTTCTACGATAAAGAGGCCGGTTTGATCGCGGTATTTTTTGGTGTGAAGCTTGCGTATGTGCTTAATTCGATTTTTTGATAGTGCCATGAGAAATGATTTTAAAATAGCTTAAATTTGCTTCGGTAAGGATGAAAAAAGGTTCTTATTATATTATTGTTTTGCTGTTTGGGTTGCTTCCTTCATGCAATTTATATAAAATTGTTCCCGAAGGTAAATATTTATTGCATAAAAATAAAATTTATTACCGAGAGAAGAAGGCGCTACCGCCGAAAACGGCTCGTATGTATGTTTTGCAGCAGCCGAATTTTTATATTTTAGGTTATCCGCTGTGGGTGGGGATTTATTCCATTGCCGATCAAAATCCGGACAGCACGTTTAAGGAAAGTATTCGGAGAAATCCGAAGGCATACCGGTTGTTTGAAAAAATATTTTCGGCCAAGCAAACGGTTCAGTTGGAGCGATATTATATTCATTTGAATAACCAAATCAAGAAATTCGGTCAGGTCCCGGTGTTTATTGATACGGTGGGGACGCGAAAGAGTGCCGAAAATTTGCATATTCTTTTCAGAAATTATGGTTTTTTGGACAACCGGGTGAGGGACAGCATTGCCACCGGAAAAAAATATAAAGCCGATGCCGTATATCGAATTGTAGAAGATCGACGCTACCGGATTGACAGTATTTATAATCATTTTGCGTCGTCGTATCCTGAAGTATTGTTTAATCAAATCAGGGGACGGATGAAAACGCGTCCGGGACGGTTTTATGATCGCAACCGCCTTGTCCGTGACCGGGACTTCATAACGAGCTATTTCCGAAATCACGGCTTGTTTGATTTTCAATCGACCTATTTGCGCTATGATATTATCAAGAAACCGGACAAACACTACACGACCGTTCACCGGCAATTTATGAACAAGGTGGAACAAGTAGCAGACAGTATTTATGAAAAACCATTCTTACCGTATACTTATCGCAATATTGACATTTATATTGAGCGGTCGCGCAGCCAATTGCGTAACGACACATCGAATGTTAAACGTGACACGGTGTGGAAAGGTTTGCATTTTCATTATCCGGCGACGCGATGGTTTCGACCGGATTTATTGGAAAAGAATATTTTTCTGGGTCGGGGAGCGCTTTATTCGGACAGAAATATCACCTTCACACGGAAGCAGTTGCTCAACTTGCGGAATTTCAAACAAATTTACATCCGTCAAGAACCGGTCAATGATACGTTGCTGGACGCACAGGTGATTTTGATTCCTTTTAAGAAATACGGGATCAAACCTTCGGTGAACGTGACGCATTCGTCGATACGTCCGTTGGGTATAAGCGGTGAATTTTCGGCGGTTTGGCGGAATATGTTTCACGGATTCGAGAATCTAACGCTGTCGTATTATTTTCAAGCGGCGTCGTCGCAACGGTTCAGGAATCCGAACGAAGAGAAATTTTTCAACGTGAAGGAAACCGGACTTGATTTGTCACTAACGGTTCCACGTGTGGTGGCGCCTTTGGCGGGGCGATGGATCAAGCCTTTTATGCAACCGGTGACGACCTATAGCGTTCGATATACTTCGCAAACCAATATCGGACTGGACAGGGAAAAATTTTACGGCATCTATGCTTATCAATGGAAACCGAATCATATTGTAACCGATAAATTGACCCCGGTCGAAATAAATTATGTGCAATATAAAAATCCGGACCGTTATTTTTACCTCTACACCGCTACATTCAATACATTGGCAAAATTGGCCGAACAACATTATAACCTGGACATAACACCCGCTACGGCACAAAATTTTATCGATTTTGTTTTGAATAATGAAAATCCGGACAGTGATATTTACACGCAAGTCAAGCGCATTTATGAACGGAAAGTTCGTTTGACGGAAAACATTTTTATTTTGAATACGAATTTCAGTCTTATTTACGACAGGCGTTCGGATATTTGGGACAGTGATTTTTATTTATTCAAATTTTATTTCGAGATCACGGGTTGGATACCGGGATTGATTTCCAAGTTTTCAGAACTTCCGGTTAATCATATCGGTCAAAAAATGCTCAACAAAGTTCCTTATGCCCAATATTACAAAACCGAGTTGACATATGTCCGTCATTGGGATTTCGGCAAGAAAAAAATTCTGGCGCTACGCTTGTTCGGCGGCTTGGCGATTCCGTTCGGGAATTCGACCAATATTCCGTTTGTTTCGGCGTATTTTGCCGGCGGTTCCAACGATATACGTGCGTGGCGTGCCTTTGAACTGGGACCGGGAAGCACCGGCGGCTTGGGAGAATTTAATGAAGCCAACTTGAAACTCCTGTTCAACATTGAATACCGTATGCCGGTTTATGAAAATCACCACTTGGGGATTTTTGCCGACGCGGGAAATATTTGGAACATTTTTGACGACACCCCCTATCCCGAAGCCCGGTTCAAGGGTTGGAATTCGATTAAGGAATTTGCCTTGGGCACGGGTATAGGGTATCGCTATGATTTCAGCTTTTTTGCTTTGCGACTGGATTTGGCTTTCAAGAATTATGATCCCGGCAAACCTGAAGGCGAACGCTGGAATTTCGATTATATCTTACCGAATGCCATATTACAATTCGGGGTGAATTATCCGTTCTAAACGAAAATGATTATCTTTACCTAACCAAATTAAAACCTAAAAACCATGTTTAAATTAAAACCCGGACTGGTTTACGGCGAAACGCTCAAAGCCTTATTCGAATATGCCAAAAAAAAAGAATTTGCCATACCTGCCGTCAATGTGGTAGGGTCCAACTCCATTAATGCTGCCATGGAAACCGCCATGAAACTGCAATCGCCCGTCATTATCCAATTCTCCAACGGAGGAGCGCATTTCAATGCCGGAAAAGGTTTGGATAATTCCAACCAACAAGCGGCTGTCATGGGTGCCGTTACGGGCGCCATTCATGTACACAAACTGGCCGAACTTTATGGTGTTCCCGTTATTCTCCACACCGATCATGCCGCCAAAAAATTACTCCCTTGGGTGGACGGGATGATTGCATTCGGAAAAAAATTCTTCGAAAAACACGGTAAACCGCTCTTTAGCTCACACATGCTCGATTTGTCGGAAGAACCGCTGGAAGAAAATATTGAAATCAGTAAAAAGTATTTGAAAACTTTGTCGGGTATGAATATGTTTCTGGAAATCGAATTGGGCATCACGGGCGGTGAAGAAGACGGCGTGGATAACACGGACGTGGATAATAAACGCCTCTATACACAACCGGAAGAAGTGGCTTATGCCTATGAAGAACTCAAGAGAATCTCGGATTATTTCACCATAGCGGCGGCTTTCGGGAACGTGCATGGCGTATATAAGCCGGGTAATGTGATTTTGCGACCGGAAATTTTAAAAAATTCACAGGAATATATCAAACAAAAATTCAATTTGAATGAAGACAAACCCGTAAGTTTTGTATTTCACGGCGGGTCCGGTTCGGCTCTGGAAGACATTCGCAAAGCCATTTCCCACGGCGTGGTTAAAATGAATATCGACACGGATACGCAATATGCTTTCATGGAAGGGGTGCGAGAATATTTCAAGAAATATTGGGATTATCTGCAAAGTCAAATCGGAAATCCCGAAGGCGAAGACAAACCGAATAAAAAATATTACGATCCGAGAAAATGGTTACGCGAAGGAGAAAAGAGCTTCATCGAAAGATTGACAAAAGCTTTCGAAGATTTGAAAGATTTGCCCGAAATTCATAATATTGTGGTCGAAAAATAGGAATGTATGTCGTGGTTTAAACGAAAAATCAAAGGGATTCAAACGCCGTCAAGCGAAAAGAAAGATATTCCCAAGGGTTTATGGTATAAGACACCATCGGGCAAAATCATAGAAAAAGACGAATTGATTGAAAATCTTTATGTAAGTCCGGAAGACGGTTATCATTTGCGAATCGGGAGTAAGGAATATTTTGAAATCTTGTTTGACGACAATCAATTCGAGGAACTTTGGCCGGACATGAAGCCGAAGGACCCGTTAAAGTTTGAAGACAGCAAAAAATATAAAGACCGTATCAAAGAAGCGCAGGAAAAAACCGGCTTAAAAGACGCCATTCGCGTGGCCGTCGGAAAATCCAAAGGTGAAGATTTGGTGATTGCCGCTATGGATTTTACTTTTATCGGTGGTTCCATGGGCTCGGTGGTGGGTGAAAAAATCAGGCGTGCGATGGAATATGCGGTGAAAAAAAACATTCCATTGGTGGTTATTGCCAAATCAGGTGGTGCGCGCATGCAGGAAGCGGCCATTTCGTTAATGCAATTGGTCAAAACTTCAGCCGCGATAGCGAAAATGAACAAAGCGTCCGTTCCTTATATCTCCCTACTGACCGATCCCACTACGGGCGGCACTACGGCTTCCTTCGCCATGCTGGGCGATATTAACATAGCCGAACCCGGGGCATTGATCGGATTTGCCGGACCAAGAGTAATCAAAGAAGCTACCGGAAAAGACCTGCCCGAGGGCTTTCAACGATCGGAATTTGTTCTGGAACACGGCTTCCTGGATAATATCATTCACCGGAAAGAATTGAAGGATAAAATTAATCTCTATTTGGATCTTATCCTAAACAGGGAAGTGAGAAAATAAACTTCTTTTTTCCTGTTTTCCGCGTTGAGACATCAAAAATGAATTATGTATTTATTGGAAAGATATGTCCGGGTTTTGGTTCAATAATCATTCCCCAACAATAGTGTTTTCTTTTTACTTTTTTCTTAATGAAAAAGTAACAAAAAATCAAGGCAAAAAATGGTAATATCGATTATGGGAAACAGAAAATAAAACCGCCGCTTTGCACACGGGATACGGATTCTTGCGATAATTCGAAAAAACCGGTCAATTGATTTTTGTTATTGGAATCCATAGTACACACCGGCCATTATATGTAGGCCGTGTACGGGATAACCGGTGTAGATAAAATATTTTTGATTGAGTAAATTATTGCCGCGCAAATAAACATTCAAATCTTTTCCGGCACGGTAGCCCAATTGCAAGTTGGCTGATACAAATCCGTCCGACTTTAAATTATTGCCCGCCAAATTGAGTTTGTCATATCTCGGACCTACATAATACAACTCGTTTTCCCAATAAAATTTTCCGGCATTAAATCGCATTAACCAAGAAAGTTTATAATCGGGGAGGTTCCAAGCTTTGGCTTGCGTGGCAGGTGAATATTGATAATACTCAAAGAACATTTTGGTTTCAAAACGTTCGGGTAAAACATACCCCAATACGGTTTTGAAATAGTAGTAATCCATATCATCATAAACCAAACCGAATCCCAACCCTTTGCTTGAGTTTTTTTCATAGAACAAAGGCATGTTTTTCTCTTTGGCTACGCCTAATTTGAGATCATACATCACGCGGGTCCCGATTTGACCGCGGAATCCGCCGGAAAAATGAAACGGAACGGAAGTGGGAATCAAAGAGTAACCGGAAAAAAGATAGCGGTTGGTTTCGAGCAAATCACGGTAGGAACGTGTATAAATGGCTCCTTCGTATGTTATATAAAGCGTCAACAATTCATAGACCATATTGTAATCCATCGAAATGTCGGGGTAGAATAAAATTCGGTCGTTGATATCGTCGCGATTTTGATAAAATAATTTGAAGCCCAGCATAAAATGAAATCGTTCTCGGTCGAGCTTGAAGGATGGCGCCATCAATGCCAGAAAATTCGTATAGGCCAAACTGTCGATTCCCGGATTTCCCGATATCAAATCGATTCCCGACTTCAGTTGTATATTAAATCCGGCTACCGGAAATAAGTTATGCATTTTCCAATGCAGGTTGTGTTCGCTCAACCGGTTATGAGTAAGGAAAACGTAATTCAAACGACTGTTTTTGAAAACCGTCCGGTTAAAACCGGCGCCGGCGCTTAATCCTATCCGGTGAATACCGAAAGTTTCCGCACTTTTAACTTCCGGTGTCAACGTATCGCGATAGGTTGAGCCGGTGCGTGCATAATTCACCGAAAACCTCCATTTGGCCAAATCCGAGGATTTACGGGCAAATGCCGTTAGGTTCAAATCCGAAAAAGGTATCAAGGTCAAGCTGTCGGCTTGGGCTTCCCCTAATCCACGATAGGAAAAGTTTCCACCGGCAATCCAATACGATGGGAAGCGATATCCGTAGTGTGCCGTCGCATCAATGGCTTTCATATTGCCCAGAAAAAGCTCGACAAAACCGGCTTTTCCTTCGTAATGTTTCAAATGAATCGAAGGGCGACGGCTTTTGGCTTTTTCTGCCGTAAAAGTGGAAACAGCCTCCAGTTTCAATGGTTTATAGGATACCGGGCGCTTGTCAAAATCGACTATGGAGGTCGAAGGAGCATTTACTTCTATTTTGTCGGCATCCGGAACCAACGGCGTATAGGAACGTGTTACCGTCACCGTTTGCGATTGCAACGAGTCGCGTTTTTTTTGTGCCGAAACACCGGTCGATAAAAATAGCAACCATCCTATGGCAATATAAATTTTTCGGGTTTTCATCATCTTACTTGGTTTTGGGGACATCGGTATTTTTTTGGGATTGTTCGTTGTTTATACGGTCGAGCAATGTGTTTGCTTCCTGCACTATTTCGGGAAATCGCTGAAATTTCTTGATTATGTTTTCCAAAATGTACGTGGCATTAAACACGTCGCCTTTGGCATACATATTTTCGGCCATCAACACCAAAGCTTTTGCGCCCCAATATTTATAGCCGGGATAAGTTTTGGTCAATTTGACAATGGTTTTGTTGGAGGCTTTATAATGCCGGTCTTTGTGCTGAAAGTAGGCTTTATAATACATGGCTTCGGCGGCTGTTTTGCCTTGAGCCGACTGTAAGATTTTATCATACAGTTGTTTGGCGGTGGCATCGTCGCCTTGTTTAAAAGCTTGACGCGCCAAAATCAAATTGGCTTCGTCTTTCATAGGTTCCGAAGCCGAAGGGTGGCTCAAGACCTTTCGCGCATAATCCGCGGCTTTCTCCATATCACCGGTGCGATTATAAATCCGCATTAAATTGGCAACGGCAAACAAAATATCGTCGGAAGAGGCCGAAACGTTTTCCAGCTTTTTTAAGTAAGATTCCGCTTCGGCGGATTGCCGGGTTCGAAGCGCTTGCGTCGCTAAAAAGCGTAATGCTTCGGCTTGATATTGATAACCGTCGGCTGCGGCAAGGATTTTGAAATGCTTTTGAGCTTCCGGTTTGTTATCTTCTTTCAATGCGATTTTGGCCAGATAATAATGTGCTTCCTTGGCAAATGCTCCGTCGGGAAAGCGTTTTAAATAAGCTTGAAGAGCGTCTTTAGCGGCCGTCCGTTGGCCGTTGAAATATTTTTCTTGTGCCGCTTGAAAAATTTCCTGCTCCAATTTACCCGTTTCCACATGAAATCCGGGTATGGAATTGATAAACGCCACATATTCATCGGGGTTATTTTCATCGATATAAATAGATTTCAAATATTCTGCGGCATCAATGGCTTCGGGTGTTTTCGGATAGGTTTTGATCAAATCTTTAAAATATTGCTTGGCTTGGTTTTTTTTGCCTTGATTATAATAGGCTAATCCTGTTTTGAGCATGGAAACCGGCACATAAGAACTCTTTGGAAATTCATTAAGCAAATGCTTGAACGTTTGAATGGCTTTTGTATTGAGGTCCCGGTTCAAATAAGTCGAGCCGAGTTGATAAAGTGCCCGGTCTCGTAGTTTCGACCCGGGATAAAGTTGTAAAAATTTATTCAGTTCTTCGATTTTACGGTTGGTTCTTCCCACAAAACCGTAGCTGATGGCTTTCCGGAAAAAAGCATAATCCGCATGGGCTCCTTGCAAAGCAATGGCTTTGTTATAAGCTTCCATGGCCGGCCAATATTTTTTGGCACCGAAATAACTGTCGCCCAGGCGTAAATAGGCGTCTTTTTTGAGTCGTGCATCCATAGTATTCGATATAAAGTCGTTGAAATATTTTGCCGCCTGCGGATAGTCTTTCAATTTGAAATAAACATATCCCAAATTATAGGGCAATAAATTATTCTCAAAATGCAACATATCGGATTGGTTGCCGGACATTTCATAATCTTTGTATTCTAGCAGAGCATCATGGTATTTGCCCAAACGGTATAGCGCTTCAGCCTTCCAAAAGGTTGCTTTGTCTCGATAATTTTTGTCGTTTCCGTGTTTGAGGGAAATGTCGAAAAGTTTTATCGCTCGGTCATATTTTCCTTCGTTGAATAATTCCATTCCGCGCAAGAAGGCCACCTTTTGAAATTCGGGGCGGGCGGTCATTCCGTTTTTTTTCATGGCTTCCAAAGCGCCGGTATAATTTCTTGAAGTCAAATAGGAATTGATTAATAAATCCTGCAATTCTTGTTTGTGCATGGACCCGGGGAAGGTTTTCAAATAAGATTTGACGGCATCATCCATGGTTTCATAAGGATTGCCTGTTTCATATCCTAATTTGATATAATTATACCATGCGTCTTCTTTTATGCGGGAATCGAAATCCATTTCCGATACTTTCTTGAAAGCGTTCAAAGCCTTGGCTTTCTCGCCGGATTTTAAATAGCATTTGGCCAAATGATAATAAGCGTTTTGCGCCAAAGGTGTGGGCGAATGAATGATTTTATTGAAGTAGTTTACCGCTTGGCCGCATTGGCCGGCTTGATAATAGGCATATCCCAATTCATAATAATCTTTGTTGTTCCATTTTCCTTTTTTTCCGTGATAAGCTTTCAGGTAAGGAATGGCTTTGTCGTATTGTTTCAGATTAAAATAGGACGAACCTATGATTTTAGCCAATTGAGATTTTTCCTTTCCCCGTAATTGATTATATACCTTCAATCCTTCTTCAATTGCTTTCTCAAACATGCCTTGGCGGTAATACATATCGGCATAATAATACGGCACGTTGCGCTTGATGGATTCGGATTGTTTGAGCTTGGAAAAATAGCGTTGCGCTTCTACGGGATTGTTTTTCAAATAAGCGATATAGCCTAAATAATAACGGGCTTGTTCTTCGAATTCGGTATTTTCGAGTAAGGTTTTAAACAAACGTTTGGCTTTATTCAGGTTGTTTTCTTTCAATGCGATATAGGCCGAATAAAAATTCAAGCGTTCTTGATCGCCGCGAGGCAAATCGTATAAATCGGTATTATCGATCATTTTTTTGACTTCGCGCAAATTTCCTTGAGCAAAAAGGCGGTCTATGGCATGGATAGAGAGCATTTGTCTATAGGGCGATTCGGGATAGCGGTTCAGATAGGCATAGATTTTTTCCAAAGCTTCGGTGTCGCCTTGCCGGATGTCGATTTCGGTTAAATAGTAGTCGATATCGGGAAAGAGATTGGCTGTTCCGGGTTTTTGTTTGAGCATGATGAAAATATCATGTGCGGCATCATAATTTTTCAATTCGAAATAACGCACGGCGCGGTTGTAATCGTGCAGATGTTCTTTATATATTTGATTTACTTGGGCGTTGAGTGATAAATTCCAAATAAACCACCCTGCCAAAAGTTTAAAAAATAATTTTTTCATGGACTTGAATTTTCCGCTATGAATATACAACGATTTGCACAAACAAAAATTGCGCCTTTTTCAAGTATTTTCACGGATTTTTATCCTCCAGCAAATCGGGACGAATGCGTTTGGTTTTTTCGTAAGCTTGTTCTTCACGCCATTGTTCAATGGCTTTATGATTCCCCGAACGTAAAATCTCCGGCACTTGCATGCCTTCGAATTCCGCCGGACGGGTGTAAACCGGGGCCGAAAGCAGTCCGTTCTGAAAAGAATCCGTCAGTGCAGAGGTTTCATCGTTCAGAACACCGGGGATAAGGCGTATAATGGCGTCGGCCAAAACCGCTGCGGGCAGTTCGCCCCCCGAAAGCACATAATCGCCGATCGAAATTTCTTTGGTTATATATTTATCTCGGATACGTTGATCCAGTCCTTTGTAATGTCCCGCGATGATCAATAAATTTTGCTTAATGGCCAAAGCATTCACCGTATTTTGATTAAGCAGGGGAGCATCGGGCGTCATAAAAATAATTTCGTCGTAGGTTCGTTCTGCGGTCAGATGATGGATCCAGGCCGCCACCGGCTCGGGACGCAAGATCATTCCGGCGCCGCCTCCATAGGGATAATCGTCGATTTGACGATATTTGCCTAATCCGAAATCATGCAAGTCATGCAAATAAATTTCCACTATTCCGCTTTTCACGGCTCTCCCGACGATGGAATGGCTTGTAAAACTTTTCAACAAATCCGGAACGGCAGAAAGTATATCGATACGCATAATTTTTTATGATATGTTATCGCTCAAATTTATTATTTTTCTATTTTTGAAATGAGATAATTCCATTGCCGCATGAATGATATTCAAATGGCTTTGACCGTATTTGCTTTGGCTTTTCCTTTCGGTTTTTGGCGTGTGCAAGTTCCTTTTAAATCGAAGGCATGGTTTTGGGCAATTCACATTCCGGTTTTGTTTGTTGTTCTTTTGCGTTTAATCAACCGGTTTTATTTCGGTTTTCCTTTCGGTTGGACATCCTTGATGATGAATTTTACGGCTTTTTTCATGGCGCAATGGCTCGCGGGAATTATTTATCAATTCGTTAGAAAGTGAGCTCTATTTCGGGATATTGATGTTCGGATAAATTCACCAGCATTTGCCGGATCATTTCGTCAAGATTAAAGAGCGGTTTCCAATTCCAATCTTTTCTTGCCGCAGTATCGTCAATGGAGTCGGGCCATGTGGCGGCGATTTTTTGGCGGTAATCGGGCTTGAATTCCACGTGAAAACCGGGAATATAGCGTTTAATTCCGCCTGCCAATTCTTGCGGTGTCAGACTGAAAGCGGCTAAATTATAAGACGATCTGATTCGAATGGATTCGGCGGGTGCATCCATAATGTCAACGGTGGCTTGAATGGCATCGTCAATATACATCATGGGCAGGCGTTCGTCGGGGGCTATGTAGCAAACATATTTTTCGCCGCGCAAGGCATAGTGAAACATTTCCACGGCATAATCGGTGGTGCCTCCGCCGGGCAGGGTTTTCCAGCTGATAATTCCGGGATAACGAATGCTTCTGACATCCACTCCGTATTTTTCGTAATAGTATTCGCTCCAGCGTTCACCGGCCAATTTGCTGATTCCGTAAACGGTATCGGGGTCGGTCACGGTGAACTGCGGTGTGTTTTTCTTGGGCGTATGCGGACCGAAAACGGCTATGGAACTCGGCCAAAAAAGTTTCCGGATTTTTCCCGAACGGGCAATTTCCAACAAATTGAACACTACGTTCATATTGATTTGCCATGCACGTAGCGGAAATTGCTCGGCTTTGGCCGAAAGAATGGCCGCCATTAAATACACTTCTTCGATTCCTTCTTCTGCAATAATTTTTTCTATGGCTTCTTTGTCCGTAGCATCAAGTTGATAAAAATAAGGGTCGTCTATGCGTGATTCGCGTATATCGGTGGTGATGACTTGCGCCAAACCGTATTTTTCACGTAACTTTCGGGTCAATTCCGTCCCGATTTGACCGTTCGCTCCTATAATGAGTGTCTTCATATTCCAAATTTACGCAATAAAATTAAAGGAAAAAAATAATTGACAAAATGATTAAATGCATGAAAAGGGAACTTGTCCGGTATGCCGCGGTATTATTCGCTTTACCGGGAAAAATCAACGCGGATGCTTGTTGTTTCTTGGAATGTGAGGTGTATATTCCGAGAAATTTTCAAAAAAAGGAACTATCAAAAAATTGACGGGCGATTCCCGGTTTTGTCTTATCGTTAATTACTTGGATTTTATTTGTAGTAAATTTACGCGAATCCAGGGCGTTGCCGTTCTTATCCTAAATATAGAATCGAAATTACCGGCTGAATTAGGAGATTGTGAATATTTGAGGTTCCGAGGTATCATAAGCATTGGCGTTGGCATCGGCGGTGGCGTTATAGGTTTCGGAATCAATTACATTGATAGCGATATCCAAGATGGTAAAACGCAATACGGGATCCGCATTGAGATCCGCATTGCTCGGAATGTTGTTCACGTAAGCCGGCAAGGCTTTGTAGAGAAATCCGTTGTTATGGGAAACAACGCGTACGGCAGTGTTATGAGCGTTCATTCCGAAGCTCCACAGGGCGATCAATAACCACATCGTTTTTTTTTTATAGCTAAGTTTTTTTTTGTTAGTTTATTTTTTAGTGATTCTAAAGGTGGTAAAGGCTTTTTTCACGATTGATTACCATGAGCAGATCGATGCCATTTTTCAAATTTCCGGTATGGATTCGGATGGAGGACGAACTCACTGTAAACCCTCCGGGAAAAATCGATAGAAAAATTCATCTCATAGTTCGGGAGTTTTTAAGGTTTCATTTAAAATGTAATTAGAATGCCTTTTCAAAAATTTTAGATTGTTTTTTAAAGATATTCCGGAATATTCGTTCGGCTTGCAGCTAAGGTGAAGGATTTTTCATGCTTCCGATTATTCGCTTGGAACGGTTTTTGTTTATATTTGCATGGGATCAATGAAGATTTTATGATAACGCTTTACGAGTTTGAACCGGTTTCTACAGCTGAAAAAATAGCTTACGCATTGCGTCTTTGTGATGAGGAAAATTTATCTCATCTTCCTTTACTACGTCACGGCCGTTTGACCGGAATGATACGATGTGAGGATTTGGAGAGTTATTCGCCGGATGATTCGCTGGAATCCGCTTTTTATAGCATGGAGAATTTTCATGTTCTTGCCGGAGACGATTGGACCAAGCTTTTTTCCGGTTTTTTAGCTCATGAAACCAATATTTTGCCGGTATTGGACGAACACGGGCAATTCAAAGGCGTATATTTGTTGGAGGATTTGTTACAGGATTTGAGTGAAATCAAAGCTTTCAATATCCCGGGCAAATTGATACGGATTCAAAAAAATGCCGCCGATTTCAGTTTCGGTGAAGTGGGTCGTATAGTGGAGTCTAGCGGAGGAAAAATGTTGGGTATTTTATTGATAGAAGAAACGCCCGCCGAAATAATTGCCGATTTGAAGATTGAATCGGGGGATGTGAATGAAATTTTACAATCCTTGCGCCGTTATGATTATGTGATTTTATCGGAACATGAAGAGGACACCCACTTGCGGGATCTACGTGAGCATGCCGATTATTTGAGTAAATATTTGAAAATGGGAGAATGATTTAAAATTCCGCATTTTTCGGGTAACGGGGATAAGGAATGACGTCGCGAATATTACTCATGCCCGTTATGAATTGCACCATTCTTTCAAATCCCAAGCCGAAGCCGCTATGGACGGCCGTTCCGTAGCGCCTCAAATCCACATACCACCACAGTTCTTTTTCGTCAATGCCCATTTTTTTCATTTTTTCCAAGAGTATGTCCAAGCGTTCTTCCCGTTGGGAACCGCCGATAATTTCACCGATTCCCGGAAATAAAACATCCATAGCCCGAACGGTTTTACGATCGGGATTGAGGCGCATATAAAAAGCTTTGATGTCGGCGGGGTAATCAAAAATAATGACAGGACTTTTGAAATGTTTTTCGACGAGATAACGTTCGTGTTCGCTTTGCAGGTCAGCTCCCCATTCTACGGGGAATTGGAATTTTTTCTTTTTGTACGGTTTGGAATTTTTCAGGATTTCGATGGCTTCCGTATAGGAAATTCTCACGAACCGGTTTTCCAATACGAATTGCAATTTTTCGAGCAACGGCATGTTGCTTCGTTTTTCTTTGGGGAGGGATTTTTCTTCCTGTAACAAACGTTTTTCCAGAAAAGCCAAGTCTTCGGCTTGTTCTTTCATTACATAGCCGATAATGTATTTCACAAAATCCTCGGCCAAATCCATGTTGCCGTCCAAATCGAGGAAAGCCACTTCGGGTTCAATCATCCAAAATTCGGCCAAATGACGTGTGGTATTGCTGTTTTCGGCGCGGAAAGTAGGCCCGAAAGTATAAACTTTCCCCAATGCCATGGCATAGGTTTCGGCTTCCAATTGTCCCGATACGGTCAGGTTGGTTTTTTTTCCGAAGAAATCTTTTTTGTAGTCTACTTGTCCGTTTTCGGTTTTAGGAAGCCTGTCGAGGTCGAGGGCGGTTACTTGAAACATTTGTCCGGCTCCTTCCGCGTCGGAGCCGGTGATGATAGGTGTATGCACATAGACGAAGCCGTTTTTCCGGAAATATTCATGCACGGCAAAAGCCAAAGCGGAACGCACCCGCATGATGGCGCCGAATAAGGTGGTTCTCGGTCGCAAATGTGCTTTTTCGCGCAGAAATTCGAGGCTGTGTTTTTTGGGTTGAATGGGGTAGGTTTCGGGATCGGCTACGCCAAGGATTTTCAATGTTGTCACTTGCACTTCCACATCTTGTCCTTTGCCGGGGCTTTCCACCAATTCTCCTTCGGCATAAATGGCGGCGCCGGTGTCGATTTTTTTCAAAAAAGCTTCGTCATAATTTTCGGGTTCGATGACCAACTGAAGGTTTTGCAAGGTAGATCCGTCGTTGAGTGCGATAAATCGGTCGTTACGAAAGGTTTTGACCCAACCGGCCACTGTGACGGGGATATTACGTTTATTTTCCGATAAAATTTGTTTGATAGGCTGCGGCTTTTTTTTCATTCCATGATTTTTGAATTGCAAAGATAACAAAGCTTTAAAACAAATAAAGAATGTATCCGTAAACTTTTTCGGGAGCTTGAGGATTGGTATCGAATTGGGTTTGTTTGCTGTATCGTAGTGCGGTGTCCACCAAACAACCCAAATCGGTTGTGGAGTTTCGGGGGTTGTATTTGGCTTTGAGCACCCGCCCGCTACGATCCACCACCACGTCGATTCTTACCCAGCCGTGCATGTTGTCGGGGCAGGTAAACAGGGGGTTGCGCAAATATTTTTTGTGATGTCCCGGGACATAGTATTTGATTCGGCTCACGCCTTTGTAGCTTTTTTCTTCGTCGTATAGTTTGAGCTGCGGCTCGGGTGTGGCAACGGGGATTTTTCTGTTGGTATTTTCAAGAGAATTTTCCGTTGGCGTATTCGATTCTCCGGTTTCTTCTTCGCTTTGTGCCGGGGTTTCGGTGTTTTCCTTTTGTTGATTCGTCATTTCGGTATCCGAAAAATCATCTTGCCATTCGTTGGAAGCGCGAGCGGTGGTGTTGAGGTATTTTTCGATATCGGGTAATTTTTCGCGTTCGGGTTTGGGTAATTGGTTGAAATCGAATTCTTCAATTTGCATGGAAACTTCAAATTTTTTTTCTTGCGGAGGCACCGGAAAATGCATTCGTGCCAATAAAATAATAAGCACAATTTCAATGAAGGCGGCCCATATTAATGCCCGTCTCGTATGGCGGCTATGAAGGAAACTTTCATTCGTCCAAAAGGCTTGTTCGGTTTTATGACCGTTATCTTGGATGGATTTTTGACCGGACATGCGAGTGTTTTTCCCGTTCAATTTAAGATTTTTCATTGATTTTCAGCCATTCTTTCAATTCGATGGCGTCTTTAATGTCGAAATTTCCGGAGCGAATTCGTCTCAAGGCGGTAAGATAAGCGCCGTTATCCAATTTTTTGCCGAAATCATGCACGAGCGAACGAATATAAGTTCCTTTGCTAACTTCTGCCATGAAATCGATGTAAGGTGGAGTGATACGGGTTATTTCAAACCGGTAAATAATAATGTGTCTGGGTTTAATGTTAATTTTTTGTTCACCTTGGCGTGCATATTCATATAGTTTTTTTCCGTGTACCTTAACGGCGGAATACAACGGAGGAAATTGTTCTTGTTCACCTTCCATGGATTTGGCGGTTTTGTAAAGCAGTGTTCGTGGCGGGAACGGTTTGTCATAGATTTTGTGCGGTTCGGTTTCGGCATCATAGGAAGGTGTTTCGGCGCCGAAAAACAGGGTTCCTTCGTAAGTTTTTCTGTCCGCTTGAATGGAGGATAATTGTTTGGTCGCCGGTCCGATGCCGATAATCAAAAGCCCGGTAGCTAAGGGATCCAAAGTGCCTCCATGCCCTACCTTGATGTTTTTGCGGTTAAATTTTTTGCGAAGAGTAATACGAATCTTGTTGACCACGTCAAAAGAGGTCCAACCCGAAGGTTTGTCAATGGGCAATAGTAAGCCTTCCCGTAAATTTTTCCCGGTTACTTCAAACATGATTCAGCCGTTTTGAAACCACATAATCACCAACACGAGTATTCCGACGGCAATTCGATACCACCCAAAAAATCGAAACCCTTTGCGTTGAATGTATTCAATGAAAGCTTTAATGGCAATCACAGCCACCACAAAAGCAATAGCATTACCCAGCAAAATCAATGAAATTTGATGTTTATCCAATTGAAAACCGTTAGCGTAGAAATCCCAAAGTTTTTTGACCGTTGCTCCGAACATGGTGGGCACTGCCAGAAAAAAAGAAAATTCGGTGGCAGTCTTGCGGTCCAGTTTTTGAATCATACCGCCGATGATGGTGGCGCCACTACGCGAAACGCCGGGAATCATAGCCAGCGTTTGAAACATTCCGATTTTGAGCGCTTTCACGTAGTCGATTTGCGTGCCGGTATTATTTCCGAACCAATCATCGACTTTCAGGAAAATAAATCCGCCCGTAATAAGCATAACGGCTACCGTCAATGCACTCTCCAATAAACGATCAATCAGCTCATTGAAAAGCAAACCGAAAACCACCGCAGGCAGAAATGCTACCAAAAGTTTGTAGTAAAATTCCAAGGATATAAAAAATCTTTTCCAATACAATACCACTACCGATAAAATGGCGCCCAGCTGAATGGCTACGATAAATAATTTGACAAAATCGTCTTCTTGGATATGCAACCAATGCGAAACCAAAATCATGTGTCCGGTGGACGAAACAGGCAAAAACTCGGTGATGCCTTCAATTATCGCCAAAATAATCGCTTCCCAAAGGCTCATGCATCATTGCTTTTCAGGATTGCGTAATATGGCATAAATCTGAATCATAAATCCTGCAATCACCAAAAAAGGAGCCAATCTGATTCGCCGCCAGCTAAAGATCGCTTCATTAAACTCATTAGGATTTTTGTTGGCGCCACCGGCCATTAAAATAAAACCCAGAATCAACACCCCTACCCCAATCAACATCCATTTGTAATTTTCTTTTCCGAACAATAATTCTCCAGCCGGTTTTTTCGGTTTTTTATCGGGTCTCTTTGCGGCCATATATCAAAATTTCTACAAATGTAAGGATTTTTCCCGATCCGTTTTCATCGAAAAGCCGTATCTTTGCTTGCCTTGTATTTTTGATTACGAACCATGAAAAAATTTCTGCGATTTTTTTTGGCTTGGTATTTTCCCATTTTAGGAAGTGTGTATTTTATTTTTTTAATAACCGATTCCAAACGAATTTCGGATAAAACCAATTTGTTTACGCCCGCTTTAGCTGTTATTTTTTTATATGTATATCATCTGACAAATCAACGTAAAACAAAGTAAATCAATGGATTATATAGAACTTACCGGTTATGCCGCCAGTGCCTTTTTGATTGTGTCTTTCGCCATGAAAAACGTGGTGTGGCTGCGCATTTTAAACTCTGTAGGCGCTTTTTTATTTATCGTTTACGGTATTTTGAAAAACGCCTTGCCCGTGACGATTACCAACGTGTTGATTCTGGGATTGAATCTTTATTATTTGACCGGATATTGGCGCAAAAAAAACAATTCCTAAAGATTAAGAGAAAGTTTTCCGGTATCCGGCTATGAATTAGACCTTTTCATCTTGTGGTATATTTATTGATACTTCAATTTTATCCGCCGGCTTTTTATCCGTAACCCTGTTTAATTCACCGGTTTTTAAATACATTATAAAGTATAGCCGGGGTAAAACCAGCAATTTTTTTTGAAAATCCCTTCTGATCAACGGTATCAAAAATTTTTAACGGAAAATGTTGAACGAATCAATTGTCGATATAGACTTGTTCATTGATTTTTGGTCCCGTGATCTCCATTGGTAATTTTTTGTTATGATATTTGTCCGATGGTTATAATTGTTTGTAATAATTCTAAATAATAATATCGTGAGTTAAGACACTAAATTGTATCTTGAATTTATTTTCAATTACTCATACTCAATAATTTGACTAATTAAAATTATTAACAAATAGGTAAAAAGAGATATGTATGGAATTTTTTTTCAAAAAATGTTCAATTGTCATTTTTGTTCGATAAATTTTTTATAGGTTTGTTTTTTGACAAAGATTGAACTTATGAGCAAGAATAGAGAATTTCCAAAGTTTATAGGCGACGCGAATGAAGCCGTTGCCCGGGTGGCTCACAAGATCAATGAAGTGTGTGCCATATATCCGATTACGCCATCGTCACCCATGGGTGAACACGCCGACGCCCTAAGTGCCAAAGGTCATAAAAACATTTGGGGACAAGTTCCCCGAATTATAGAAATGCAAAGCGAAGGGGGAGCCTCCGGAGCTGTTCACGGTTCCTTGCAGGGAGGGGCCCTGACTACGACCTTTACCGCATCGCAAGGTCTGTTGTTGATGATTCCCAATATGTATAAAATCGCAGGGGAATTATTGCCAACGGTTTTCCATATTGCCGCAAGGACAGTGGCCACTCATGCCTTGTCAATTTTCGGCGATCATTCCGACGTAATGGCTACGCGTCAAACCGGATGGGGAATGTTATTCGGCGGCTCGGTGCAGGAAGCACAGGATTTTGCGCTTTTGGCACAAGTGGCATCGTTGCGCTCCCGTGTTCCTTTCCTGAATATTTTCGACGGTTTCCGGACTTCGCATGAAATCCAAAAAATCGATGCCATTCCGGACGAAATTTTGAAGGAAATGATGCCCGAAGAAGATATAATGGCCTTCAAAAAGCGTTCTTTGGATCCGGATACGCCCAAATTGCGCGGTTCGTCGCAAAACCCCGATGTGTTTTTCCAAAACCGGGAACGCGCCAATCCTTTTTATTTGGCTGCACCGCAAATCGTGAAGGAAACCTTCGATAAATTCTACGAACTTACCGGACGCCGCTACGAGTTGTATCAATACTACGGTGATCCCGAAGCCGAACGTATTATTATCCTGATGGGGTCGGGTATCGGAGCCGTGCGCGAAACGGTGGACGAAATGAACAAGCGAGGCGAAAAAGCAGGCGCCCTTTTCGTAAGGCTCTATCGCCCGTTCTCGGTTAAAGATTTTATTGATGCTATCCCCGAAACGGTGAAAAAAATCGCCGTCCTCGACCGAACCAAAGAATCCGGTGCCATCGGCGAACCTTTGTATTTGGATACGGTAAACGCTTTTGTAGAGTCGGGACGCGAAATACCCCAAATCGTTGGCGGACGCTACGGCTTGTCGTCTAAAGAATTTAATCCGCAAATGGTTAAGGGTATTTATGATGAACTGACTAAAGAGCAACCGAAAAATCATTTCACCGTCGGTATTGTGGATGATATAACCCACACCCACTTGGAACCTGACAATAATTTCAAAGTCGAAACCAAGGCCAAAGCCTTCATGTTCTATGGATTGGGTTCTGACGGAACGGTGAGTGCCAATAAAAATTCCATCAAAATCATCGGTCAAACCACCGACAATTTCGTCCAAGGATACTTCGTTTACGATTCCAAAAAAGCCGGTGCGCGCACCATTTCGCATTTGCGTTTCGGTCCCGAACCTATCCATTCCACGTATTTGATTGATGAAGCGGAATTCGTAGGTGTTCATCAATTCGATTTTATTCAAAAATTCAATTTGGCCGACAAAGTAAAAAAAGGTGGGGTATTACTCCTGAATGCGCCTTTTGATAAAGACAGTATTTGGGATCATTTACCCCGAAAAGTGCAGGAAACCATCATTGAGAAGGAATTGGAATTTTACGTTATCGATGCATCCAAGGTGGCTTATGAAGCCAAATTGGGACGTCGTATCAATACCGTTTTGCAAACGGCTTTCTTTGCCATTTCCGGCGTATTGCCGCAGGATGAAGCCATCCAAAAAATCAAGGACGCTATCGTCAAATCCTATTCGCACAAAGGTGATCATATCGTTCAAATGAATTTCAATGCAGTGGATACGGCGCTCAAATTCCTGCAAAAGGTCGATTATCCGAAGCGCGTTACTTCCGTTCGTGATTTCGAGCCGGTGATGGATCCGCGTGCGCCCGAATATGTTAAGAATGTTTTGGGTAAAATCTATGCCGGCGAAGGTGATAGCTTGCCCGTAAGTGCTTTTGAGCCGGACGGTACTTTCCCTTTGGGAACCGCCAAATACGAACGCCAAAACATCGCCGATTTTGTGCCCGTATGGGATGATGTAAATTTGTGTACGCAATGTAACAAGTGTGTGGAAATTTGTCCGCACGCCGCCATTCGTGCCAAAATTGTTAAGCAAGAAGATTTGGAAGGTGCGCCGGATGGTTTCCGCAGTGTGTCCGTGAAAGGCCGCTACGAAGGTGTGGACACATATGTGCTGCAAGTTGATCCGGTTCATTGTACGGGATGCCAGTTGTGTGTGGCCGTTTGTCCTGCCGAAAGCAAGGAAATCGAAGGCTTCAAGGCCATCAATATGCATCCGCGATTGGAAGTTCAACCCAAGGAAGAACCCTATTGGGATTTCTTCGCCGAACTTCCTTGGTATGACCGCAAGAAACTCAAAACCACCACGATTAAGAATGTGGAATTCCTCGAACCGTTGTTCGAATATTCCGGGGCATGTCCCGGTTGTGGCGAAACGCCTTATATCAAAATGGTTACTCAACTCTACGGCGACAGCAGTTTGATTGCCAATGCTACGGGATGTTCGTCTATTTATGGCGGTAACTTGCCTACTACACCCTACACGACCAATTCGTTCGGTCAAGGACCGGCTTGGGCTAACTCCCTCTTTGAAGACAACGCCGAATACGGATTGGGAATGCGATTGGCATTGAACGCCAAGCAACGCGAAGCTTACGATTTGTTGGCCAAGCTGGAAGATGTTATCGGTTCCGACTTGGTGCAAGCCATTTTATCCAATCCTGAAAATACGGAAGAGGAAAAAGAACAACAACTCCAAAATATTAAAGCCGTTCGCTCCGCTTTGGAAGGTATGCATACCCCCGAAGCCAACCGAATGAAGATTTTGGCCGATTACTTGCGTAAGAAATATGTTTGGATTATCGGTGGCGACGGTTGGGCTTATGATATTGGATACGGAGGTTTGGATCATGCATTGGCTTCCGGCGAAAATATCAACGTTTTGGTATTGGACACGGAAGTTTATTCCAATACGGGCGGTCAAGCCTCTAAAGCCACACCCTTGGGGGCCAGCGCCAAATTTGCCGTTGCAGGTAAACGCACGCCCAAGAAAGACTTGGCATTGCAAGCTATTGCCTACGGCAATGTATATGTAGCACAAATTGCCATGGGCGCCAAAGAGCAACAAGCATTGCGGGCTATTCGCGAAGCGGCCGAATACGACGGGCCGTCCATTATTATTGCCTATTCACATTGTATTGAACATGGCTACGGAATGGAGGACGGAGCTTATCATCAAGAATTGGCGGTTAAATCGGGTTATTGGCCTTTGTTCCGTTACAATCCTGATAAACCCGCCGGTAAACGCTTCAGTTTGGATTCCAAGGCGCCCGAAATCCCGTTGTCGGAATTCATCTATAAGGAAGCACGCTTTGCACGCCTGATCAAGCAAAATCCCGAAAACGCCAAAGAACTTCTCGAAATGGCGCAAGAAGAAGTCAATGCGCGTTGGGAACGTTTGCAAATTTTCTCGAATTTGTAATTGTTTTTATTAAGGTTATTGCTAACGAGGCTGTCCAATAAGGTTTTGGCAGCCTCTTTTTTATGATTTTTTTGTGGACCTAAAAAATACGGTTTTGGATTTGGATGTTTATTTATCCAAGAATTACACAAATTTTCACGATAAGATTAGAAACTTAAAGCATCCGTAAATAAGATAAATATGTACACGCGCGGTAATATCCCCAAAAGTGTGTATGGAAGTTTGTTGATCCATTTCAAAGATAAAAAAATTTTTACAAAGTTTAATACCCGGCCGAACGGAGCGTAGCCGGCGTAGGAGGCGAAGCGAAGTTCGGCCGTATTTCTTCTTAAAACGCCCGTTTTTTATTCTTCCCA
>Ga0256834_1000736_pt1 | contig 23129 bp, 16 predicted proteins | sample 4281140metaG_FD_190536 | JGI IMG/M metagenome (GOLD analysis project Ga0256834, IMG submission 190536) | Hydrothermal vent microbial communities from East Pacific Rise, Pacific Ocean - 4281-140 | ecosystem: Environmental > Aquatic > Marine > Hydrothermal vents | place: Pacific Ocean: East...
CCAACTCGTTGGTCTTTTTTATATTTACCCGAAATCTTCACATTTTCATTAGGATAATATTCACGATATTTACCGTGTTTCATACCATCTTTAAATGAAAGTTTAATATGTATTTTGCCATTAGTATATTTTCGAATATATTTTTTTTCGTTTAAATCATTTAATTTAACTTCATTAATATTAAAAATTTCTTCTTTATTTTGTGTTAAGATATTTTGTTGTGTTTCTACTGCTTCTGTAGTCATATTAATGGTTGGACCAATTAATTTTACCTCTTTAAATTGATCTTTAGTTTTTACAATTTTGGGATCTTGATAATTTATCATTAATTTACTTTCAAATAAATTTGCATAAGGTGTTAACTGGAATCCTATTTGAGGAAAACAAATAATATAATCTTTATTTTGCTCTAATTTTTTGGTAGTATTTTTATCTGTAAAATTTTTTAAACTATTAAATAATGTAGGTGTATTTATATAGGTAAAAACACTAGATTTATTTTCGAAATTTTTTATAAACGACTTATAATCTATAGATTCAGACAATGTTTTCTTTTCTGCATAATCGTTAATAATATTTTTTAAAGTATTAGGATGATTGCTAAAAACCACATAATCTTCAATAATAGTAAAGTATGGTTTATCGAATTCTTTAAATAAATTTCCTAAAAAAACTTTAAAAAATCCTTTTATTGCTAGATAATTAATTTCGTGATTTTTATAATTAATTTTTTTAAATTTAATAGGTGTTCTTTTTTTTATTTGCTTTAGAACAAAATTTAAATTGGTTTCTGCATTTTTAATAGAATTTACTTTAATCACTAATGCAGTTTCATTTTTTATTGCTCCTTTAGTAGATGATTGCATATGCAATAAAGCAAGTTCATCAGCCATCCAACTCATAAAATTATCCTTAATATTTATTTTTAGTAAGTTTTCTACTTTGTCTAGATTGTCTTGGTAGGTTTTAAATTGCTCTTTATTTTCTTTTTGGATGTTTTCGAAATTACTATAAAACTCCGTAAAACTATCAAATGCAAAACTCATATAAATTGCTGTTCTAATAGGTGCAATTTTATCGATTGTTCTTTTTCCTTTTCCTGATTTTTGTAATGCTTTTAGGTAATTTGCAGTATTTTGATTTGTATTTGTAAAACCGTTTGCATAAATAACATTATCCGATTTTAAATCGAAATTAAAACCCGAAAAAACTAAACTCTCACTAAGCAACTTAATAATTTCGTTTGGTTTGTCGGAAAAATAACGTGCATAATTATCTAAATAATCATATTGAAAATATAAACGAAACAAATCATCATAACCAACTTTTTTATTAATTTCAATAAAATTCAAATCCCTACCAATTACTGGTTCATTGAGTTGATCGATAGATGCTTCTACTAAAATGTGCGTATAAGAAGCAATTAATTGATTTTTTACAAAAGAAATATATAGCGTTTTTCTAGACGTTTTGTCGTAAATTTCATTAATGGTTTGTTGGTGATAATTTCTTTTACTAACAGTAAAGTTCTTATTAGTAAACGAACTTAAATGGTTTTTTAAAAGGTTTAATTTTGAAAATTTCTGTAAATCTACCACATAAAAAAAATCATAATCCTTTTTTTTAATCATGTGTGCCGAGATTAACATAGAACGATTGCCAATAAAATCAAATATTTTTTTCTTTTGATGAAAAACACCATCTAAAGTATTTAGACTTTCTGTTAATTCGTTAAAATAAGCGTTTTTTTGAAGATGTTTCCAAATATCACTTTTGCTTATCTCGTCCCAATTATCAATTGGTTCTTTGGTTTCAATAATATAAATAGCATCTTTTGGTACTAAATAAATAGATTGCAAATTTTCGGTTGGCGCAACGAAAAACACATATAGTTGATAAAAAATAAAACCAATTAATAATAAGAGTATTGTAAAGATTACTTTTTTCTTCATAATTTATTAGTCTATTGTTTTTTAACGTAAAATTTAGATTTACTCTTCAAAAATAATATATTTTTGGGAACTACAAATAACGGCATAAATTTTGTGTTATTATAAAAAGGAAATTTAGACTTAAAAAGCATTCAATTTTGAAGATTAACTATATTTTTATATCATTTTTATTAATTGCACAATTTTTAACTGCGCAGAATGATACTATTGGTAAAAATAACAATCCTTTTTCAGAGGTTTTCATAACACATAAAGTAGATGCTAAGTTTATTGAAGACAAAATAGAGATTGATGAAAACAGTACCGATGTTTCATATTTATTTTCTTCTAAAAAGAAAAACTTAGGACTATCTTATAACTTTGATAGAAATAAATATTTAAATCCTAATCAAAAACCAATCAAAAATGTAATGTTAGCGCAAAAACCTTTAGATGATGATATATTAGTAATAAAACATTTTCAAGGTAAAAATACAACACATGGTAAATTCAAAACTGCACAAAGTCTTGGTACTATAAAAAGTAACACAGAATTTGTTAGAATTGAATATCGTGATTTTGGTACGGTAGATGGTGATAGAGTGAAGGTTTATTTAAACGAAAAAGTAGTAGATAGTAATGTGCATTTAGGTGGTTTATTTTACACTTTACAAATAAAATTAGACAAAAAAGGTTTTAATAAAATAGATATTGAAGCAATAAACCAAGGTACTTATGGACCAAATACCGCAGAATTTGTAATTTATGACGATAAAGGAAATGTTATCGCTCATAAATCATGGAATTTAAAAACCAAACAAATAGCTACTTTGGGTATTGTAAAATTTTAAATTTAAGAGTTGTTCATTTTCTTTTTAAAGTAGTTCTACTACAAATTTATCGAAATTAACCGTATTTTATAACATCAAATAGTTTAATATATTCGTTCCAAAAGTAATTTAACCTATCTTTTAAAACCAAATATAAAAAAACATAATATTACACCAAAAATACACTTCACACCTACTCAATATCAATAATCAATTTCTGTATCGGGGAAAGTAATTTTGTTTTTCAATAGTTATTTTATCTGACCCCTAAACTCACATCATATTAAAAATAGCATCAATCATTTATCACAATACCATAAAAAAACCCACTCAATTACTTGAGTGGGAAAATTGCTATGAAAAAGAAATTATTAGATTACTCTAATAATTCTGTTACAAATATAACTGTTTTTTTCAATAAAAAAAGTCTTTTCGAATAAAATTTCGAAAAGACTTTAAGTAAGTTATAAATTACGGATAAATATAATATTTTACACTTAATTCATTGAATATCAAGAAAACATATCTTTCACTTTCTCAAAAAAAGATTTTTCCGAAGTATTTGGCATTGGCTTAAAACTCTCATTATCAATCATAGACTCAAAATATTTTCTTTGATCTTTTGATATTTTTTTAGGAGTCCATACATTTATGTGTACTAATAAATCTCCTGCACCATAAGAATCTAAACTTGGCAAACCTTTTCCGCGTAAACGTAATATTTTACCAGACTGTGTTCCTGCATCTATTTTTAATCTTACTTTACCTTTTAAAGTATCTAGTTCTTTAGAAACTCCTAAAATCGCTTCAGGAATACTAATATACATATCATAATGTAAATTTACACCTTCTCGTTTTAATTTATTATGTGGTATTTCTTCTATTACAACCAATAAATCGCCTGGTATTCCGTTACCTGGAGCATCATTCCCTTTTCCTGAAACTTTTAATTGTACACCATCGGTAACTCCTGCAGGAATATTAATCGAAACCATTTCTTCCTTATGAATCATACCATTTGCATCGGAACCTTTTGGTCTTTTATCAATCGACTTTCCTGCGCCTCTACAAGTAGGACAAGTAGATTGTGTTTGCATTCTACCTAAAATAGTATTGGTAACACGCATCACTTGACCTTGACCTTGACAAGTATTACAAGTTTTATAGGTTGCTCCTTCTGCTTTTACTAAACGCTTAACCTTAACTTTCTTCTCTACACCATTTAAAATATCTTCTAATGTTAATTTTAAACGGATACGCATAGTACTTCCTTTTACTCTTGCTTGACGACTACTTCTACCGCCAAAACCGCCACCACCACCAAAAATATCGCCAAACTGACTAAAAATATCTTCCATGTTCATTCCGCCGCCACTGAAACCACCAAATCCGCCGCCACCACCTTGTGGTCCATCAAATGCTGCGTGACCGTATTGGTCATAACGTGCTTTTTTATTCTCGTCGCTTAGAACTTCGTAAGCTTCTGCTGCTTCTTTAAATTTTTCTTCAGCAGATGCATCATCTGGATTCTTATCTGGATGAAACTGTATCGCTTTTTTACGGTATGCTTTTTTTATCTCACGCTTATCAGCAGATTTTGAAACTCCTAATGTATCGTAATAATCTTTTTTTGCCATTTCCTTGTTAAGTGTTAATCGTTTTTAGGTTAATTGTTTCGTCGAAAATTTACTTTCAAACTTTAATATTCAAACTATTTACCTACTACAACTTTTGGATACCTTATTATTTTATCGCCTAATTTATAACCAACCTCAACAATATCTATAATTTTACCAATCATTTTTTTTGATGGTGCAGGAATTTGTGTTATTGCTTCATGAATTTCTGCATCGAAAGTATCGCCCGATTTAATGTCTATTTTCTCTAATCCTTTTTGTTTTAAAGTGCCTTGTAATTTACTCGAAATTAAATCTAAACCTTTTAAAACTTCTTTATCTTTTACTTTTTTTGCTTCTACTACGCCACGTTCTAAATCGTCTAAAACTGGTAATATACTAGTCATTAAATCTTGACTTGCGGTTTTAAATAATTCTATTCTTTCTTTAGATGTACGTTTTTTATAGTTTTCGAATTCTGCAAAAAGACGTAAAAACTTATCTTTCTCTTTTTGTAATACCTCTTCATGAGTTGGTTTTACAACTTCAACTTTAATTTCTTCTGCTTCTTTTTCAATAGCATTAGTATCTTCAAGTATTTCGTTATTTTCTAATTCTTCTTTATTATCGTTCATTTTATTAATTTAATCTCTAATTTATCATTTCGCAATTTGTTTGCCAATTAACTATTTGTGACAAAGTGACATTCTTTAATTTGTAAAAAAATTCACACCGTGACTTTAAGTCACGGTGTGAATAGTTAATAATGAAAATTTTATTAGTTAAGTCTTTTGATTTTAGCACCAAGTTTAATTAACTTCTCGTCAATTTTATCGTAACCTCTATCGATTTGCTCTATGTTGTGAATTGTACTTGTTCCTTTAGCGGAAAGTGCCGCAATTAACAAAGAAACTCCTGCTCTAATATCTGGGGAAACCATTGTTGTCGCTTTTAATTTTGACTCATGATTAAAGCCAATAACATTTGCTCTATGTGGGTCACAAAGAATTACTTTTGCTCCCATATCGATTAATTTATCGACAAAAAACAAACGACTTTCAAACATTTTTTGATGAATCAAAACAGTACCTTTTGCTTGTGTTGCAGTTACTAAAATGATACTTAATAAATCTGGTGTAAATCCTGGCCAAGGTGCGTCAGAAATGGTTAGGATAGAACCATCAATAAACCCTTCAATTTCATAAGAATCTTGTGCGGGAATATAAATATCATCATTTCGTTTTTCTAATTTAATTCCTAACTTTCTAAAAACATCTGGTATTTGACCTAAATTCTCCCAACTTACATTCTTAATAGTAATTTCCGATTGTGTCATTGCGGCAATACCAATCCATGATCCAATTTCTATCATGTCAGGCAAAACGGTATGTTCACAACCTTTTAATTCTTTTACACCTTCAATAATTAATAAGTTTGAACTAACTCCTTTTATGTTTGCGCCCATACTATTCAACATTTTACATAATTGTTGAATATAAGGTTCACAAGCGGCATTATATATTGTTGTTTTTCCTGTTGCTAAGACTGATGCCATTAAAATATTTGCTGTACCAGTTACAGATGCTTCGTCTAATAGCATATAAGTTCCGAATAATTCTTTTGCTTCTACACCGTAAAAATATTCTTCTTTATTGTATCTAAACTTAGCACCAAGTTTCATAAAACCCTCAAAATGCGTATCTAATCTACGTCTTCCGATTTTATCGCCACCAGGTCTAGGAATATAACCTCTACCAAACCTAGCCAACAATGGCCCTACTAACATAATAGAACCTCTTAAAGAACTACCATCTCTTTTAAAATCAGCAGATTCTAAATAATCTAAATCAATTTCATCTGCTTGAAAACTGTAGCTATTTTCGGACAATTGTGTTACTTTAACACCTAATTCTTTTAAAATAAAAATCAATTTATTTACATCAATAATGTTCGGTACATTATTAATAATTACTTTTTCTGGTGTTAGTATCGTTGCACAAATAATCTGTAAAACTTCGTTTTTTGCACCTTGTGGCGTGACTTCACCTTGCAATTTATGTCCGCCTTCTATTTTAAAAATTCCCATTTCTGTATTCGGTGTTCAGTGTTCAGTATTCAGTGTTCAGTGTTCAGTTTCTAAAAAACTACCACCTTTTTCTTCCGTTATGCTTTTTGTTATTGTTTTTCTTTTTATGCTTACTATTTGGTGTTTTCTTTTTTAACAAAACACTAGTTGGAGATAATTCTACCTCCTTATTAAACATATCTATTTTTCCGTCTGACAAATCTAATAAATGTTTAAAAATCACATCATCATCTACAGTATCTTTATTCCAATTTAAAAAACACTTTTTCATGTGATTCGCAATTGTATAACTTAAGGTTTCTCTCATTTCACCTTCTTCCCAATTTACCGCTTCATTAATCATTATCTGAATATTATTGCCATAAAAACGATATTTAGAAGGGTTTTGTGGATATGCCAATTTTTTAGGTTTTGCCTGTATTTCTTCTCTAGTTAATTTTTCATGTGGAGAATCTACATCTAAATCAAAATCTGCAATAATAAAAAGTTGGTCCCAAAGTTTATGACTAAAATCAGGAATATCACGCAAATGAGGTTGTAAATTACCCATTACTTCCACAATGGCTTTTGCCATTTTATTACGCAGCTCATCATCTTCAATTTCTTTACAATTATTTACCAGTTTCTGAATATGACGACCATATTCTGGTATATGTAATGTTTCTCTTTCTGAATTTGTTTCTAATACGAATTTCATTTTTAATATTTAAGTAATTACCTTGTTTTTACCACTTTAAGTTTAGCAAATTGTAATAATAATTTTTTAATTCCTTCTTTTTCAAACTCAATTTCTGCTTTTTTGTTAGTTCCTGTACCATCAATTTTTAAGACAATACCTCTACCAAATTTAACGTGCATAACTTGCTGACCTTCCATAATTTCCAAACTATTTGAATCATTAGGTTCTTTTACACTACTTAATTTTGTAAATCTTTTTGGTGTACTAATTGTTGTGGTTTTCTCCATTGGACTTCTTTTACTGCTTCTTATTATTGGTTTTTTAAATCTTATTTTGTTTTGAGGAGTATCGCCAAAAATATTGCCATCAATAAATTTATTAATCGCTGGTTTTATTTTGGGTGCAAGATACTCTAAATATTTTTCATCGATCTCTTCTAAAAAACGACTTGGTTCACAATCTATTAATGAACCCCAACGGTAACGAGTATATGCATAAGTTAAATAAGCTTGTTTTTCTGCTCTTGTTACTGCTACATAAAATAAGCGTCTTTCTTCTTCTAACTCACTTCGTGTATTAGAACTCATACTTGAAGGAAACAAATTTTCTTCCATACCAACTACATAAACTATTGGGTATTCTAAACCCTTAGATAAATGTACGGTCATTAAGGAAACTCTTGGTGTGTCATCATTTTTATCATTATCAAAGTCGGTTGCTAATGCAACATCTTCCAAAAAGTGAGAAAGTGATATGTTTTTATCTATTTTATCTTTTTGTTCTTCAACAAAATCTTTCATTCCGTTTAATAACTCTTGAATGTTTTCTACTCTACTAATTGCTTCTGGAGTTGTTTCTACTTGTAAATCTTTAATTATTTTTGTCTGTTTCAATACAAAATCAGTAATTTCAAAAGCATTTTTAGTTTTAGCTTCTACTTGAAAACTTTTAATCATTGTAACAAAATTTCGCAATTTTGTTTTAGTACCTGCATTAATTTTTAAATCAATTTTATCTAAGTTTTCTAATATTGTAAAAACTGATTTATTGTAATGATTTGCAGTAACCGTTAATTTCTCTAAGGTTGTTTGACCAATTCCTCTTTTTGGATAATTAATTACTCGTTTGAATGCTTCCTCATCATTAGGATTCACAATTAAGCGCAAATACGAAAGTGTATCTTTAATTTCTTTTCGTTGATAAAAAGATAAACCTCCATAAATTCTATATTTAATATCTCTTTTTCGTAATGCATCTTCCATTGCTCTAGATTGTGCATTGGTACGATATAGAATAGCAAAATCGCTATATTTTAATTGATTTTTTATGGCATTTTCCCAAATACTACTAGCAACAAAACGACCTTCTTCACTATCGGAAACGGTTCGCATTACTTTAATACGTTCGCCATCATCATTTTGAGTCCAAATTTCTTTATCTAATCTTGTTTTGTTTTTTTCAATAATACTATTAGACGCATTAACTATATTACCCGAAGAACGATAATTTTGCTCTAACTTAAATATTTTTACATCTTGATAATCCTTTTGAAAGTTTAAAATATTCTGAATATTTGCACCTCTAAAAGAATAAATACTTTGTGAATCATCTCCAACTACACAAATATTTTGAAATCTATCGGCCAATGCTCTAACAATTAAATATTGTGAATGATTGGTATCTTGATACTCATCTACTAATATATATCTAAATCTATTTTGATATTTTGCTAAAGTTTCCGGAAAACGAGTTAGTAATTCATTTGTTCTTAGCAACAAATCATCAAAATCCATTGCGCCTGCTTTAAAACATCTGTCTACATATTGTTCGTAGATTTCACCCATTTTTGGTCTTCCTGCATGTAAATCTGCTTCTAATAATTCAGGATTATTTTTATATGCTCTAACTGTAATTAAACTATTTTTAAATTGTGAAATTCTACCTAAAACTTGTTTTGCTTTATATCGATCTTTATCTAAAGACATTTCTTTAATAATAGCGGATAATAATCTAACCGAATCTTGGGTATCATAAATAGTAAAATTAGAAGGAAAACCTAATTTATTACCTTCCGAACGAAGAATTCTTGCAAAAACGGAATGGAAAGTTCCCATCCATAAATTTTTTGCTTCGCCACCATCTACAATTTCAGCAATACGATTTTTCATTTCTCGCGCTGCCTTATTGGTAAACGTTAATGCTAAAATATTAAATGCATCTACACCTTGATTCATTAGGTGAGCAATACGATACGTTAAAACACGCGTTTTCCCAGAACCAGCACCTGCAATAATAATCATTGCGCCATCCTTTTGCAAAACTGCTTGTTTTTGTGCTTCGTTTAAATTATTTAAGTAATCTGACAATTGTATTGTTTAAGAATTTCAAAAGTAAGAATATCTCATTGTATATCATAATAAATTTTACTTTTTTATCCACAAAAAAACCTTGTAAATTATTAAAATCTACAAGGTTCAATTTATTTAAAAAAAACTTCTTCTTAATTTAACTTATACGAAAATGTAAATTGAATCATTGAAGTTTCCATATCGTAAGAAACAGAACTTCCTGGAACTATACCTAACGGGTTTGTATCGGCATTCCAAGGTCCATCAGGATTTCCATCATTATTAAAATCTTGATCTGGCGTTGGATTTAACAATTGTCCAGACGAACCTTTTCCTCTAAAACCTTGATGATAAACTGCATCCACTTTAAATTTATCGGTTACTTGATAACCAAAACCAATTTGAGCCGCATCTTTTATTACTGCTGTTGCTGGTATTGAGAAAAAAGCCAATTCATCCGAAATCGGATTAGAACTATAAGTATACCCAATTCTTACAGGGAAATTTTCTTTTATTTTATACTGTAATCCTGCTGAAAGAATGGTCATACTTTCCCAACCAAATCCTTTTACTGCTCCTGTCGGAAATCCAGTTGCTTCATCAATTGCCCAACCTTTTTCTGCGAAACCTTCTGTACTATCATAATCAACATATCTTAAATCTAGTGCAAAATCTAGTTTTTTACCAGATAATCCCATACCAACAGATATAATTGCTGGATAATTCATCTGAAAATCATTATCTGGCGCTGCAGTATCATTTAAATAAGTATTCTCGAAAGTAAAATCAGAGAATTCTTGCTTTGTTTTATAAGATGCTCCTAATTTTAACATTTTACCTGAATCATAAAAAATACCTATTTGTCCGCCATAACCAATTGCACTAGCAGCATCGGTTGTAGGATATCCTAAAGTCTGACTTGGTGCCGAAGTTGGGTTAGGTGCCAATTCTAAAGTAGCATAATTTATAGTTGGTTGTAAACCAATAGATACTTTTTCGGATAATTTATATGAATAAGCTAAACCAACTTGTAATAAAATATAATCAGATTCTATATGTCCAAAACCACCTGCTAATTGTGGAAAACTAATTGGGTTTGTTCCTGCTGCTGGGTCAAAATTTGGATTACCATTACCTTGTAAATCTTGTGGGTAATTATTATCTTGTGGAAATGTAACTCCAAAACCACTAATACCAAATGCCGAAACTCCAAATGTGTGTTTACTATCTTCTTTACCCCAAACAAAAGCCAATGCTGGCATTATTGAAGTACCTCTATCATCTGCTGTTTCACCACTAAATGGTCCGAAAGATGATTTTAAAGTTGGGTCAGAAAAAAACAAACCTGCACTTAAAGAAACTTCCTTACCTGAAAATACAGATATTGCTGCGGGATTCCATTGTAATGCACCATTAATATCTAGCGGTTGTGCTGTTGCTGCGCCACCCATAGACATATTTACTGCTCCAACACCTTGCATAATGTGTCCTGCTTGAGAAAAAATTGCACAACTAATAAGTAGCATACAATACGTAAAAATTTGTTTTTTCATTTTAATAGTTTTTAGTTAAATTGATAAGCCTGAATTAATACTCTAACAAAAATAATTCTTATTAATGCTGTATTTTATGATAATTATCATAAAATTCTAACTCTCAAATATAGTAAGTTAGACAAAAATAAAAGCAATAAATGTTACATAACATAATATTCCAAATAAAAACGAGATAACTTTACAGCATCTCGTTTTTATAAAAAATATTTTACTTTTTATTTATTCTTTATCAAATAATGCTTTGTGAATAAATCCTGCCACAATTGCTCCAGCAATTGGTGCTACAAAAAACAACCATACTTGAGATAAATGTGCTCCTTCCGAAAATACTGCTTGACTTAAAGATCTTGCAGGATTAACCGAAGTATTTGTAATTGGTATGCTTATTAAATGTATTAATGTTAATGCTAAACCAATAGCAATTGGTGCAAAACCTTTTGGTGCTCTAGAATTAGTGCTTCCTAATATAATTAACAAGAAAAATAAAGTTAATAAAAATTCCGCAATAAAAGCAGATTGCATACTAAATCCACCAGGCGATAAAGCATCGTAACCATTAGCTGCAAAACCTCCAACACCTGTAAAACCAGATTTACCAGAAATTATAAGATACAAACATGCCGCAGCAACAATTCCACCAACTAATTGTGCAATAATATAACCTGGCAAATTCTTACCTTCAAATTTTCCACCTGCCCAAAGACCTAAGGAAACTGCCGGATTAAAATGACCGCCAGAAATATGCCCAACAGCAAACGCCATAGTTAAAACTGTTAAACCAAATGCAAGTGCAACACCTGCAAAACCAATACCTAATTCTGGGAACGCAGCAGCGAAAATCGCACTACCACAACCACCAAAAACAAGCCAAAATGTGCCGAAAAATTCAGCGAATAATTTTTTCATTTTCTAATAATTTTTAGTTAATATTTGATAAAGATAGTATATTCATCAATTAACCTATTATTTATAAATTATAACTTTTTAACAAGTTAGTAACAATAATCTTTTTTTTATTAATTATCTTTGCATTAAATTAAAACAAAATGTTAAAATTAGCACTTATTTCAATTGCATTATTAGGTATTGGCGTTTTAGGAATAGCCATAAAAATTTGGGCAAAAAAAGACGGTGAGTTTGATGGTACTTGTGCAGGTAAAAATGTACGTATGAAACAAGAAGGAATTGTTTGCGGTTGCGGAAAACAAGAAAGTTGTTCTTCGAGTTTAGACAATCAAGTAACTACATAATTTGCTTTTTGAAATATTATATATTGCTTTTGTACTAACTGTAATTACACAACTTTTATATTACTTTGTTATTTTTGGTCAATTTACTTTTTTCGAAAAAAACAAAAAAAATATTTCAAAATTATTACCAATTTCTATACTAATTTGCGCTAAAAATGAAGCGCAAAATCTACGACAAAATCTACCGTTTATTTGTTGTCAAGAACACGCTAATTTTGAAATCATTTTGGTAAATGACCATTCTACAGATGAAACTTTAGAGGTGATGAATTCTATTAAAACGGAATTTAACAAAGTAGCGATTACAATTATTAATCTAACCAATTCTAAAAGTAACAAAAAAAATGCTTTAACTACAGGAATTGAACGTGCAAAAAATAATTATTTACTTTTAACAGATGCCGATTGCAAACCAAATTCTATAAATTGGATTAATGAAATGTCTGCTAATTTCAATAATCAAAAAACAATTGTTTTAGGTTATGGCGCTTATCAAAAAATAGAAAAATCTTGGTTAAATAAATTAATTAGATTTGAAACTTTATTAACTGCAATTCAATATTTTTCATACGCAAAAATTGGTTTGCCATATATGGGTGTTGGCAGAAATATTGCGTACACCAAAGATAATTTTAATAAAACTAAAGGATTTTCTTCTCATAAAAACATTAAATCTGGTGATGATGATTTATTTGTAAATGAAATTGCAACCAATAAAAATACGGCAATTTGTTATTCAGAAAATAGTTTTACCATTTCTAAATCACACACTAATTTTAAGAAATGGTTACAACAAAAAAGAAGGCACATTTCAACTGCAACACATTACAAATCAACACACAAAGTGTTGCTTGGTTTGTTTTATGTTAGTCAATTTTTGTTTTGGTTTCTAGCAATAGTTCTATTAACTATTGGTTTTAATACAAATACTATTTTGTTATTGATTTTAATTCGGATTGGTTTTCAATATATAATCTTCGGTTTAACCGCAAAAAAATTAGACGAAAAAGATTTAATTTTAAGCATACCTTTTTTGGAATTGTTTTTGATTGTCATACAAATGAGTATATTTATCCAGAATTTAATATCCAAACCAAAACATTGGTAATTGAAAGAATCTAAAGACAACATAAACAAACAAATTGAAAAAGCCATAAACGGCAATCAAAATGCTTACAAAACATTACTAAATACACATTGGGTAAGTGTTTATAATTTCTTGTTTGAAAAAACAAAAAATACAGATGAAGCAGAAGATATTACTATCAAAACTTTTGCAAAAGCATTTGATAAATTAACAACATATAACAATAAATATGTTTTTAAAACTTGGTTAATTACCATTGCAAAAAACATTTATATAGACCATTTAAGAAAGCACAAAACGGAAACCATATCGATTACAAAAGAAGATAATTCGGTTTTTGATATTTATGACGATTCGCCTTCGATAGAAGATAAAATAATTACAGAACAAAATTTAGCACAATTATTAGCGTATATTAAAAAATTAAAATGGCATTATCAAGAAGTAATTCAATTGCGATATTTTCAGGAAATGAGTTATAAAGAAATTGCTAAAGAGTTAGATCAACCAATGAATAATGTTAAAGTAAAACTACTTAGAGCTAGAAAACTTTTGGCTGAGATTATTAGAGGAAAATGATTAACGAAGACATAAGACCGCTTCGCTAAAAGACACAAGACTGTTCATAACTAGTTATACATTAGTATTTAGTTATAGAAATTAGATTTAAACGAAACGATTAAACAAACAACAATTAAATGAAAAAAATAATTTTTACCACAATATTTCTATTTCTATTTAAAATAGGTTTTGCGTCCTTTATATTAATACCAATGGATGATGTTAGTCAAAAAAACCACTTAAAAGCCTACGGAATTACTTATTTTTCCCTTGAAAAAGGCAATAAAGTAAAGTGGTTACTAAATTACCGTGGCGGTTCATTTTTATTGGAAGATATGGAAGTTTTTAGAAACGAATGTACTATTAGAGGCGTTACTTTTGAAGTGATTTCAGATACTGAAGCAGTTACAATTTTAGAAGAAATTAGTAGTCCTTCACAAAATATGGATGCTGTTTTATTAGAAAAAGCACCAAAAATTGCAGTATATTCCCCAAAAGATAAAATGCCTTGGGACGATGCAGTAACCATGGTTTTGAATTATGCCGAAATACCATATGATGTGGTTTATGACGACGAAGTTTTAAAAGATGAACTCGTAAAATACGAATGGTTACATTTACATCACGAAGATTTTACTGGTCAATATGGTAAATTTTATGCTTCGTATCGTGCAGCGCCTTGGTACATTGAAGGCAAAAAATATGCAGAAAGTTTAGCTACAAAATTAGGTTACGACAAAGTGTCTAAAGAAAAATTAGACGTTGCATTACGAGTTCGTGATTTTGTAATTGGTGGCGGTTTTATGTTTGCTATGTGTAGCGCAACCGATAGTTTTGACATCGCATTATCCGCACAAGGTGTTGATATTTGTGAAGCAATGTTTGATGGCGATGGATCGGAAGCAAATTACCAATCAAAAATTGATTATGATAAAACCTTTGCTTTTAAAGACTATCATTTAGAAAGAAGTCCGACTGTTTATGAATTTTCGACAATAGATATGACTAGAAAACGTAGAATTAAAAAAACGTTAGACTATTTTACTTTAATGCAATATTCCGCAAAATGGGATCCTGTACCAACCATGTTGTGTCAAAATCACACCATGCTAGTAAAAGGATTTATGGGGCAAACTACTTCTTTTGACCCAAATACTGTAAAATCTAATGTGCTGGTTATGGGACAACTAAAAACAAATGGCGAAGCAAAATACATTCATGGTGTTGTTGGTAAAGGCATGTTTACTTTTTATGGTGGTCACGATCCTGAAGATTATCAACATAGAGTTGGCGACCCAAAAACGGAATTAGATTTACATCCTAATTCACCAGGTTATCGCTTAATTTTGAATAATGTTTTGTTTCCTGCTGCTAAAAAGAAGAAACAGAAGACTTGATGGATTGTACAAAAAAATAGTATCAACGCACTTTATTAATTTATTTCTTTAAGTCCGTTTACAATCAAAATTTGTAATTGATTTTTATGTGCTTTAGTAGCTCTATTACCTGCATTACTTTTAACTATCTTACTAATTTTATTTAAATTATATAAAGACATTGCCTTTGATGCGTTAGTATATCTACTACTTGATTTTCCCGAAACTATATTAATTAATTGTTTCGTATAATATGTTTGTAAATTCTGTCTAAATGAATTTACGTTTCCATTAATATCTTTTTCAAAAATAGCATCATTTAAATCCGTCATAAAATCATCTAATTTGTACTGATTTCCGTATAATTCAGAGTCAGAAATGCGCTGCAAAGTTTTTCTGTGCAATATATGCTTTAGAACACTTTTTTGATAATTTAAAACATTGGTATGAATTTTTGGGTCTTCTGTACCACTAAAAAAGTTAAAACCTCTTCTTTGTTTTGCTAAATAATTATACAATTTATTTGGAGCACTAAAAGCATTTGGAGCAAAGACATAAGTAGATAAAGCATTCATTGCACGTTTTTGATCTACTAAACTTACTGGAGTATATGGTTTTGTTCCTCCTTTTTGACCAATTGTTGCTCTATCTATATAAACGCCACCAATAAATCTTGAAATCACATCTGCGGCTCTGGCAGATTGACGATTTAAAATATGATACGCATTTCGTAATTCATGATATGACTTTCCTTTTATAGAAAAGTTACTTTTAATATCTAACATTAGTGCATTAACCATTTCTATTCTGTCAATAGAATATGCTATTTGATTATTTGACATATCACCAGTCATTACTCTTGGGTCAATTGCTTTACCAGCAGAACGCATATCATCTGCATCATTACCAAATATTAATTCTGGTTGTGTAGATTTATCTAAAATAGTTTTTAATTCTTTACCTGTTTTTACATCTGTATAACCGTATTGAATTGCCCAAATATCATAAGGCCCAATAGACATATCATAATATTGACCTTGTTTTGACCTATCTTTTGTAATGTTAATTGCTGCATAATCCATTACAGAACCTGTTAAACATTTTCCTTTAATAAAATCTGCATCTGCGAGTTGTTCAGGTGTAAATAACTGACTTGCTTTCATGTTATGATTTAAACCTAAAGTATGTCCAACTTCATGCATGATCAAAGACTTCATCGCTTCTTTTCTCATGCCTTTCATTTCTAAATCAGACACACCGTTTGCTGCTAAAACTGCTAGACCAAACAAGGTGTTTTCATGCATTAAGTGACCTAACGAGCAAAACAATTGGTTGTTTGAATTATGAAATAGTTCTTGCGTTAATTCATCATTATTCATTTCGGAATGAGAAACTGTTTCAAAAATACGTTCGTATTTAACTCTATTGGTAAAATGTACATATTCTAACATAATGTCTGCACCCAATATTTCACCAGTTCTTGGGTTAACAAAACTTGGTCCATAACCACCAAATGGTGGATTTGGTGAAGATGTCCAACGTAAGACATTATAACGAACATCTCCTGCATCCCAATCGGCATCATCTGGTTGCATTTTTACAACCATAGCGTTTTTAAATCCTGCTTTTTCAAAAGCAATATTCCATTCTAAAACACCTTCCATAATAATATCTCTAAACTCTACAGGTGTTGAATTTTCCAAATACCAAGTTATTGGTTTTATTGGTTCTGAAATTGCAGCATTTGGATCTTTTTTCTCTAAGCGCCATCTATGTATGACATCTTTATAAGGCGTTGCAGAAGTTGAAGTCATATCGGTAACTTGTGTCATAAAATAACCTACTCTAGCGTCATCATATCTGATATTATAATTATTTTCTGGCATATTCATAAAAGTTTGAAAAACTTTTATAGATATAGTACTTGAATTTGACGAGTAACTCTTAGGATTAGAATACACAAATTCAGTTTTAATATTTGTGTTTTCTGGGTAGTTTTTTATTTCGTTTACTTTAGATTTACTTTTTGATAATTTACCTAAAGTTGGTTTACGTTTACTTCCTGGTCTTCTTGGAAGTTTAATTTTTGTAAACTTTTCATTCAAAAACAAAGCATCCGCATCTATTAAATACATTCCTATTTTATCGTCTTTTGCTAATACTTTAAGACTCGCAACATTAGCATCTGTAATATTTGCTTTAGAAGATTTTGAAATTGCATTATTTTCATCAAAATAATAAGAAATATTTGGCATAATAAATTCAAGACGATCGTAATATTTTTTAATATTAAAAATTTTAGAACCACGATAAGAACCTCTATAAGCACCAGTCTCTACAACGCCATTTGCAATTTGTGAAAAATAAATATAATCTTTATTTAATTGTTCTTCTTTAACCAACATTTGCAGTTTACCTGTAATTGTATCTTGATAAATAGTAAATAAACCTTCTATTTTCCTACTACTTTTAGTGAGTTCTTTAATAGTTTTACTTTTTTTCTTTGGTTTTGGTTTGGATTTAATCTCTGTTTTAGTTTTTTTCTTCTTTTTAAAAAACTGAGCGCTTACATTAGAAGTAATGAGTAGTGATAATATTACTAATAGACTTGTTATTTTAATTCTAAACATGTTATAAAAGGTTTGTTCTTCCGTAGCAATTTATAACAAATAACATATTAAATATGTTAAAATTTTGTTTAAATTTATAATTCAAATAATAGACAATCATCTACGAATTCTAAAGCAAAGAACTAACAACCAATAACTCGTTATATTTTTGAGGTATAATTAATCCTTAAAAAACAAATTATGAAACGAGTTATCACATTAATTGCAATATTAACAAGTATTTTATTTTATGGCCAAGAGTTTAAAACTACAACCGATTTTAAAATCACTAATATTAAATCGGAATTAAACAACACTAAAATTAACGATTCACAAAATTTAGAAATCTACCTTTATAAAGAAGATGAACCTATTGCTAAATTAATAAAAATGGACAAAGATGATTTAGACTTCTTTATGGATGTAACAGTTAAAGTTCTAAAAAACACAGAATTAAATAATGTAAAACAAATTATTAAAGTTGAATTTGAATTTTTAGCATGTTGCTCAAATTATGAATCTTTATATTTTATCGAAACAACTAATAATGAGTTTATCAAACTACCACAATTAGATTATATGTTTTGCGAATATGCAACCGATAAAATGGAATATATTTTTCCATCTCAAAAATTCGGACAAACAAATAAAATATTAACTACAGAATCTTATTTAGATATACACCAAAAAACAGAATCGGTAAAAATAGTAAACACACAAATTTGGGAAGAAATGAATGCCGTAGAAGTTTATTCTTATAATTATAGGGATTAGAAAAAAGTTTCCCGCAGATTTCGCAGATTTTCGCAGAACTGAATCACAATTGTTTTCTTGTGGGATTTTGTAGAACTAACTTATGATTTTTTTCTCCCGAAGATTTCGCAGATTTTCGCAGAACAAACTCACAATTATTTTTTCTTGTGGATTATTGCAAAACTAATTTATGGTTTTTTCTCCCGCAGATTTCGCAGATTTTCGCAGAACAGGTTCATCATTATTTCTTTACAATTCTGTGTAATTAACCTTTTTCTTCCGTTTTTCACACGACAGATTCATAATTATTCCCATACAATTCTGCGAAAATTTGCGGAATCTACGGGAGACTTTTTCCCTAAAATAAAACCCTATCTTTGTAAAATAATGCATAAACACAAATTACTTTTATTTTTTCTATTAATTAACTTCATAAATTTTGCTCAAAAAAAACAGATTAGAGCATATAATTTAGAAGATGGTTTGCCACAATCTCAAGTTTATGATATAGTGCAAGATGACTTTGGTTATCTTTGGTTAGGAACTAAAGGTGGCGGAATTGCAAGATTTGATGGCGAACAATTCAAGGTTTTTAACGAAAAAAAAGGGTTGATATCCAATTATATTTATGCACTAACTCTGGTTAATAAAAAACTATTAATTGGTAGCAAATATGGTCTTTCCGTTAAGGATAAAAACGTATTCAAAAATTATAAATCGCCACAGATAAATCAGTTTTTAACTATAAATAATTCTGTTTTTATTGGCACAAATAAAGGTTGTTATGTTTTCAAAAACGATAAATTATCTAAAATTGATATTGTTCATTCCATAAATACCAGCGAAATAAATGACATTAAATTCAGTAATAATTGGTTTTATTTTGCCACAAATGCTGGTTTATATAAAGTTAGTTTAGATTTCTCAAAAAAAATAAAACTAAGTGATTTTGATTTTAAAAGTATCGCTATTTATAAAGAAAAGATATTTTGCGCTTCGTTTATAAACGGAATTTTAACCTTTACTAAAAACAATAAAAGTCAAATAATAAATAACACAAAACGGATAAATAATATTAGTATTATTAACGACAAATTATGGATTGCAACCGACGATAATGGTGTTACAATTATAAACACAACTAATTATAAAACAGTCCAGCATTATAGTATCAAAAATGGTTTATCGACTTCACATATCCGAAAAACAATTAAAGATAAACAAGATAATATTTGGTTAACTTCTGCTAGTGGCTTTTTTAAACTATACGAAAATAATTTTACACATTTCAATCAAAATAACGGTTTGTTAGGCAAACCTGTTTACGCAATTCATCAATATAACGATTCTATTTTTGTGTCTAATGCTAAAAACGGTTTGTTTAAAAAGGATAGTTTAGGTTTTCATAAAATCAAGCAAGACAATAATTTTTTAAATGTAAAAGCAAAAACTTTAGCCAACGACAACAACGGAAATCTATTTGTAGGAACAAACGAAAAAGGAATTTTAGTCTTACATAATTCCAAAAAAGATTCAATTATTAGTTATTTAAATAAAGACAATTCCATTGCAGTTGACACCATAAAAATTAAGTATCGTTTTACAGATACTATAAATTCTGAAAAAGGTTTACCATATAAATGGATTAAAAAAATACAAGTAAAAAACAATAAAATTTGGGTTGCGAGTTACTCTAGTGGCATTTCTAGTTTTAATTACAGCACACAAGATAAGGCTATTTATAATCTTAAAAATTATAAATTAAACGCTAAAGATATCTATGTTAATGACATAGTTACCGATAAAAATAATACGCTTTGGTATGCCACTAAAAGTGGAAGTATTGGTTATATCGACAAAAAAAGACACATACATTTACCTAATATTTTAAAACAAAATACTAGCATCAGAACCTTATTATTTCATAAAGAATTGTTGTTTTTAGCAACATCCGACAAAGGTATTTGGTGGTCTAACTTATCTAAACCAATAAAATTTACACGTTTGGTTGGTAAAAAAGAATTGTATTCTAACAATATTTATCAATTAATTTTTGATGCTAAAAATCAACTTTGGGCAGGAAGCGAAAATGGTGTTGACAAAATTAGTTTAGACGAAAACAATAATATAAAAGACATAAAACATTTTGGAAGAAATGATGGCTTTTTAGGTATTGAAACCTGTTTGAATTCCGTTATAAAAGACAAAAACGATAATTTATGGTTCGGTACAATTAATGGTTTAACAAAATACCAACCAACAACTTCAAAACAAAAACAAGAAAAACCTAACTTATTTTTTGAAGATATTATGGTTATGAATACTTCATTAGATTCTATTAATTTTACTGATTTTTCAAAAAATAAAAAATCAATAGATCTAAAACCAAATCAAAAATTATTGTCTTTTTATTATAAGTCGATTGATTTAAATAATCCAAAAGAATTTAAATATCGTTGGAAAATAGACAATTTAGATTGGAGTGAATGGAAAAAAGACACTAAAATTAATATTTCATCCGATTATGGTAATCATACTTTTTATGCACAATCTAGAGATTTAAATTGGTTAGAAAGCGATGTTATTTCGTTTCAGTTTAAAAGAGCAAAACCTTTATTAAAAGAACTTTGGTTTAGAACATTAATCGGTGCAATTATTGGTTTATTATTATTGTCTTTAATTCTAAATTATTTCAGAAAACAAAAACTAAAAAATCAACAAGAAAAAGCGCATTTACAATTAGAAAACGACTTATTAACCTTAGAGCAAAAGGCATTGCGATTGCAAATGAATCCGCATTTTATTTTTAATGTACTCAACGGAATCAAAGCAATGAGTTTAAACGACACTAAAAAAATGCATACTACCATTAATAAATTCGCCACTTTATTACGTGCTACTTTAACCAATTCTCGCAAAAACAATATCACATTAGCAGAAGAAATTACAACACTTAAAAACTATATTGAAGTAGAGCAATTAATGACCGAAAAACAATTTGATTATACTTTAAATGTAGAAACCGAATTAGACACCGAAGAAATTTTAATTCCGCCAATGCTAATACAACCATTTGTGGAAAACGCTATAAGACACGGGATTTTAGCCGTAAAAAGAAAAGGAGAATTAATTTTATATTTCAAAACCAAAAACAACTTTTTACATTGTACCATAATTGATAATGGCATTGGCATCAACCAATCTAAAGCAAATAAACCAAAAAGCAACCATCAATCTATGGCTTTAGAAGTAACCAAAGAACGAATTCAACATTTAGCAAAAAACAATACGTTAATTATTGAAGAGATTATTAATGAAAATGGTAAATTAGCAGGAACAAAAGTGGTGTTTAAAATACCTTTAGTAACGGATTATTAGATTTAAAATATGACTTAAGACCGCTTTCGCTTAAAGACATAGGACTAAAAGATTGAAAGATTGAAAGATTGAAAGATTGAATTTTAAGAAAACCTCCTTAGTTAAACCACTAACTTAGTTTCTTTCCTTTGGAAAGACGGAAGATAGGAAAACATATAACATGAATAAACTAACCGCAATTTTAGTAGATGATATGCCAAACGCATTGCAATTACTACAAAACGACTTACAACAAAACCATAAAGAAATTGAAATTATTGCAACTGCAAAAAGTGTTGTAGAAGCAGCAAAGGTTTTAAGAAAACAAGAACCAGATATTTTATTTTTAGATATTATGCTTGGTGACGGAACTGGTTTTGATGTTTTAGAAATATTTCCTGATTTAAAATCGAAAATCATTTTTGTTACAGCAAGTGATGAATTTGCCATTAGAGCATTTAAATTTGCTGCTATAGATTATGTTTTAAAACCATATTCCGATGAAGATCTAGCACAAGCAATTAATAAAGCAAAAAGTCAGATTCAACCAAATAATGAACGTTTATCTGTATTAAAAGATACGCTTTCTATGCCGAATTCTAAACCTAAAAAGATATCACTTCATACCTTAGAAAAAATTATTATTGTAGATTTAGAAGATATTGTTAGATGTGAATCCGATAGTAATAACACTATTTTTTACCTCAACAATGACACCAAAATATTTGTAACAAAAACATTAAAATATTTTGCAGATTTATTAAAACAATACGATTTTATAAGAGTACACCAAAGTCATTTAGTTAACTTACAATTCATAAAAGAATTTATAAAACGTGATGGCGGTTATTTATTAATGAAAAACAAAAAAACCGTACCTGTTTCGGTTAGAAAAAAATCGGAAGTTATTGAGGTTTTAGGTAAGTATATATAATTGAAACTCTGTTTTTAACCAAAGAACACTAAGAAAGCACTAAGTTCACAGGGCAAACGCATTAAAACTCAAATAATATGTACGGGTAAATAATCACATAAATCGTTAAATATCAATTAATTAAATTTGTTTAATTGATTATAAATGTGTATATTG
>Ga0256834_1000737_pt1 | contig 23120 bp, 25 predicted proteins | sample 4281140metaG_FD_190536 | JGI IMG/M metagenome (GOLD analysis project Ga0256834, IMG submission 190536) | Hydrothermal vent microbial communities from East Pacific Rise, Pacific Ocean - 4281-140 | ecosystem: Environmental > Aquatic > Marine > Hydrothermal vents | place: Pacific Ocean: East...
TACAGGCGGGAATCGTGGATGAACTGGTGATCTACGTGGCGCCGCATCTCATGGGGCATCAGGCAAGGGGATTGTTTCATCTGCCGGGGCTGGAGAAGATGGCGGATCGCGTCGGGTTGCAGATTCAGGATATCCGCCAGGTTGGAAAAGATTTTCGTATTTCGGCAGTGCCTGCCGGGGAGTAGTTATTCATGTTCACAGGAATTATCCAGGCCACGGGAAAAATCACCAGCATCAAGGATCAGGGTGGTGACATCCGTCTCGGCATCCACACCGGCAAGCTGGATCTGTCCGATGTGGCGCTGGGCGACAGCATTGCCGTGAACGGCGTCTGCCTTACGGCGGTGGAGCTGCCGGGGGATGGTTTCGTCGCCGATGTATCCCGGGAGACCTTGTCCCTCACCTCCCTGGGGGAACTTGCCGGCGGCAGCCCGGTGAATCTGGAAAAGGCCCTGACCCTGGCCAGCCGCCTGGGCGGGCATCTGGTGAGCGGCCATGTGGATGCTTTGGGTAAGGTGATTTCCCGTGAGGAAGACGCCCGTTCCGTGCAGTTCGTCGTCGAAGCGCCAGCGGAGCTGGCCAAATACATTGTGCACAAGGGCTCCATCACCGTAGACGGGGTCAGCCTGACGGTCAATGGCGTCAATGGCGCCCGCTTCGAGCTGAATATCGTGCCGCACACCCTCCAGGAAACCATCATGGGCAGCTACCGGCCGGGCAGCAAGGTGAACCTGGAGGTGGATCTTGTGGGCCGCTATCTGGAGCGCCTGCTACTGGGCGACAAGGCGGCGGAGCCGAAGGCAAAGGAAGTGACCCGGGATCAGCTGCGCAAGGCCGGGTTCATCGAAAGCTGATGGGCGTCGGCAAGTGTGCGCAGCAGCAAGCCTGCTGCGCGGTCTGCCGAATCGGCGCAGGCGATGACGCCATCCTCATGCCCGCCCATGCTGAAGAGCAATTCCCCGCGGTATTCCCGGTTTTGCAACAGGGTTTGGATACACCCCGCCATTTCCGGGGTGCCGTACTCTATTGAGGGATCCGTAATCGGCAATCCCAGTTTTTCCGCCTGCCGCCAGATGATTGGGCTGTGCACATGAAATACGGTGGCAACGGGCGGCAGCGCCCGGTAGACCGCACCATGCGACATGGCTTCGGAAGAAGGTCTGCAAGGGCCGGTTGAGTGCAAGCTGTTGGTTTCAATGTTGAATTCCGTTACCAGTGAGAAATGTTCCGGACCCAGTTGTGGCAGGGCGCTGGTTTGGGTGCAGGTGATGATGAAGCCCTCTTTGCTGCGCAGGCTGAGATTGCCCCAGGCGTAGCCCTGATAGCGTCCCGGCTCCTGTCCCAGCAGCCCGGTTTGGCGCAAAATGGGAAACCAGCCCCGCAGTTCCGCGGTTTCCTCCCCGGGCAGGGCGGGAGCGTGGCTATGGTCGAGATGGAACTTGATGACTCCTTCCCCGGCATGGTTCATGATAGAATCTCCCGCTTCTCTTGAATTACTTGAATTACCATTGCAATGGCACTGAATACTACAGAAGAAATCATCGAAGATCTGCGCCAGGGCAAGATGGTCGTCATCATGGACGATGAGGATCGGGAAAACGAGGGCGATCTGGTAATCGCGGCGGACAAGGTCACTCCTGAATCCATCAACTTCATGGCCAAGTATGGCCGTGGGCTGATCTGTCTTACCCTTACCAAGGAACGCTGCCAGCAACTGCGCCTGCCGTTGATGGTGAATGCGGCGGATCAGCTGGAGTCCACCAACTTCACCCTTTCCATCGAGGCCGCCGAAGGCGTGACCACGGGGATTTCCGCAGCGGACCGGGCCATTACCATCCAGGCGGCGGTGAAGCCGGATGCGCGCCCGGAAGACCTGGTGCAGCCCGGGCATATCTTTCCCCTCATGGCCCAGCCCGGGGGGGTGCTGGTGCGCGCCGGACACACAGAGGCTGGTTGCGATCTGGCGCGCCTGGCGGGGCTGAGTCCGACCTCGGTCATCGTGGAGATCCTCAATGAGGATGGCACCATGGCGCGCCGCCCGGATCTCGAGGTTTTCGCCAGGGAGCATGACCTGAAAATTGGCACCATCGCCGATCTCATCGAATACCGGGTGCGTAACGAAAAAACCGTGGAGCGCGTCAATGAATGCCTGCTGCCCACGGTTGCCGGGGATTTCCGCGTGATTGCCTATCAGGATATCATGGACAATGAAGTGCATCTGGCCCTGGTGAAGGGTGTGGTCAAGGAAGATCAGCCCATCCTGGTGCGGGTGCATGTGCAAAACAGCCTGTGCGACCTGCTGGGCAGCACCCGCGCCGAGTGCGGCTGGCCGCTGCAAAACGCCATGAAGCAGATCGAAGCCGAGGGCAGCGGCATCGTGGTGATCCTGCGCAACCATGATACTGCAAGGGATCTGGTGCAGCGCATTCAGGCCTGCCAGCTGCATGGCGCCGATGCACCCGCGGCCGATCATGGGAAGGTGAAGGGCAAGGAACTGCGCACCTTCGGCGTGGGCGCGCAGATCCTCACGGATCTGGGGGTAAAGAAGATGCGCGTGATGAGCGCGCCCAAGCATTTGCATGCCCTGGCCGGTTTTCACCTGGAAGTTACCGAATTTGTAGATTTTGCGCTCCCTGAAGAAGAGAGCGAGTGAGGCGAATATGAGCATCAAGACCATCGAGGGAAACCTGATTGCCAAAGGCGGACGCTTTTGTCTGGTAGTGGCGCGCTGGAACAGTTTTGTGGTGGACAGCCTGGAAGCCGGCGCCATCGACACCCTCAAGCGCCATGGAGCCAGTGAAGAGGATATCAATATCGTGCGTGTACCCGGCGCGTTTGAAATGCCCGTGGCTCTGGACAAGCTGGCCGCCAGCGGCAACTATGATGCGATCATTGCCCTGGGCGCCGTGATCCGTGGCGGTACGCCCCATTTCGAATATGTGGCGGGAGAGGCGGTCAAAGGCATGGCCCAGGCTTCCCTGAATCATGGTGTGCCCATTGCCTTTGGCTTGCTTACCGTCGATACCATCGAGCAGGCCATCGAACGCGCCGGCACCAAGGCCGGCAACAAGGGCGGCGAAGCCGCTGCATCCGCCATCGAGATGGTCAGTCTGCTGCGCCAGTTGTGAGCAAAAAGCGCAGTAAATCCCGCCGTCTTGCCACCCAGGCCGTTTATCAATGGCAGGTCACCGGGGAAAACATGGGCAAGATCATCGAGGATTTTCTTATTGAACACCAAAACAGCAGCTTTCAGGTGGAATACTTCCGGGATCTGGTAAGCGGGGTGCCCGGCGAGCTGGAAGTGCTGGATACAGGCTTGCAGCCCTTGCTGGACAGGCCGGTGGAGGAGGTGGATCTGGTGGAACGCGCCATTTTGCGCCTGGGCGCCTACGAGCTGCTCAAGCATCCTGAAGTGCCTTACCGGGTGGTGATCAACGAGTGGGTGGAGCTGGCCAAGACGTTTGGCGCGGACAAGGGGCATCGCTACATCAATGGCGTGCTCGACAAACTGGCCCATGAGCTGCGCGCTGTAGAAATTGCCGCCCGCAAGCGTGGCTGAATTCGCTCTTATCCAGCGTTATTTTGCCGGGCTGTCTGCGCCGGGGAAGGATGTTCTACTGGGCGTGGGCGACGATTGCGCCCTGCTTCAGCCTCCGCCAGGAAGGCAGCTGGCCATGACCATGGACACTCTCATTGCCGGCAGGCATTTCCTTGTTGATGCCGATCCCCTTTCCCTGGGGCACAAATCCCTGGCGGTGAATCTCAGTGATCTGGCGGCCATGGGTGCGGAACCGGCCTGGGCGCTGCTGTCCCTTTCCCTGCCGAAAATCGATTCTGGCTGGTTGCAGGATTTCGTGCAGGGCTTCAAGACCCTTGCCGAACGCTTTGGCGTTCGGCTGGTGGGCGGAGATACCTGCCAGGGCGGGTTGAGCATCAGCGTACAGCTCACCGGCTTTCTGGAAGCGGATCACGCCATGCTGCGCTCCAACGCCAGGCCGGGCGATTTGGTCTATGTCACCGGTGCTCTGGGCGATGCGGCCCTGGCCCTGCGGCTTCTGCGCGCCGGGGAAGATCCAGGAGCATTGCGGCAACGACTGGAAATGCCGCAGCCGCGGGTCACTGAGGGCAGGGCGCTTGCAGTTGCGGGGGTGCGCTGCTGCATTGATCTGTCGGATGGTCTGGTGGGGGATCTGGGGCATGTTTGCCAACGCAGCCAGTGCGCCGCCCGCATCCAGGTGGATCGGCTGCCCTTGTCGCCCGCAATGGCATCCCATGTGCGGGCAACCGGCGACCTGACTCTTGCCCTTGCCGGTGGAGATGACTACGAACTCTGTTTCACTCTTCCCGCCGCCGCCCGGCAGCGGGTGGAAAAGCTGCCTTTTCCTTGCACCTGCATCGGTGAAATTCTTCCCGGACAGGGGGTGGCGCTGGTGCGTGAAGACGGCGGCAGTCTGCCATTGCCTTCTGCCTGGGAGCATTTTTCCACATGAGGAAGCTGCCCCCGCCCGACCTGAAAAACCCGGTGCATTTCCTTGCGTTTGGCTTTGGTTCCGGGTGCGCCCCCGTCGCGCCCGGTACCTGGGGCACACTGATGGCGGTGCTGCTGTATTTGCCCTTGTCCCTGCTGCCTCTGTTTTTCTATGTGCTGGCTACCGGGGTGGTTGCGGCGGTGGGGATCTGGCTGTGTGGGCGAACTGCGGCGGATCTGGGCGAGCATGATCATCCGGGCATCGTTTGGGACGAGTTCGCCGGTTTCTTCGTCACCATGATTGCGGCGCCTCCCGGCTGGCAATGGGTGGTTGCCGGATTCTTGCTGTTCCGCCTCTTCGATATCTGGAAGCCCTGGCCCATCCGGGTGCTGGATCGCCGTGTCGGCGGCGGCCTGGGGATCATGGTGGATGATTTGCTGGCAGGCGTCTATGCCCTGATCGTATTGCAGTTGGCGCAGCGGACGCTTACATGATGAGATGGATCACATTATTGTTTTTATTTACTGTTTCTGCGGGATTATTTGCGGTAGAAAGGTTGCAGGTGGTGGCGCTTTTCCCCGGCAAGGCCATGCTCTCCATCGATGGTGAGAACCGCTTGCTAAAGGTTGGCGAGCGCAGTTCTGAAGGCGTGCTCCTGGTGAGCGCAAATTCAAATGAAGCCGTGATCGAGGTGAATGGAGACCGCCAGACCCTGGCCCTGGGCAAGGGGGTGGCCGCCCGCTACAAAACGCCGCAAGCGACCCGCTTGCGCATTGTTCTTGGCAATGATGGCGCCTATTCCGTGCAAGGCGCAATCAATGGCCATTCCGTACCCATGGTTGTGGATACAGGTGCAAATACGGTTGCGTTGAGCGCAAGTCAGGCTGCGCGTATTGGCCTGGATTACCGCCGTGGTGGCCAGCAGGTGTTGGTGCAGACCGCTTCCGGCGTGGCCAGGGGTTATGCTCTCAATTTGTCCAGGGTGCGGGCGGGGAACATAGAGCTGCATCATGTCGCCGCCGTGGTGATTGAAGGGGAACTGCCGGAAAAGGTATTGCTGGGGATGAGTTTTCTTTCCAGATTACATATTCAAAACAAAGGGAACTTGATGGTTCTTACCAAGTCACATTAACTTTTTGCGTCATTAACGGAACTCCGGGATTACAACAAATCATGAAAAAAACAATCGCAGTGCTGACCCTGGCTCTTTTTCTCGGCGGCTGCGCCCACCAGTGGCTCGGGCAAAATGCTGCCGGTGATGGCGCGGAAGTGATCAAAAGCGCCAATGACAAGCGACAGTACGAATACCTGGTGTTGCCAAACCGCATGCGGGTGTTGCTGGTTTCCGATGCCCAGGCGGACAAGGCGGCTGCCGCCATGACCATTGCCGTGGGCAGCACCAGCAATCCGCCTGGAAGAGAGGGCCTGGCGCATTTCCTGGAGCATATGTTGTTCATGGGTACGGAGAAATACCCGGATGTGGATGAATATTCCTCGTTCATCAAACGCAACGGCGGCAGTGACAACGCCTTTACCGCCAGCAACATGACCACCTATTATTTCGATATCAAGGCGGAGCAACTGGAGCCCGCCTTGGATCGCTTCGCCCAGTTTTTCATCGCCCCCCTGTTCGATGCCAAATATGTGGAGCGGGAAGCCAATGCAGTGCATTCGGAGTACCAGCTCAAGCTCAAGGAAGACGCCCGCCGCATCAATGCCGCCGAAAAACGCAGCTATAACCCGGCAAGTCCCCATGCGCGTTTTTTCGTTGGCAATCTGGACAGCCTTTCCGACCGTCCGCACAGCAAGATTCGTCATGATCTCATCGACTTCTACAACAAATACTATTCCGCGAACATCATGGGATTGACCGTGGTGGGGAAAGAGTCCCTGCCGGAATTGCGTACCTGGGTGGAAGAAAAATTTGCTGCGGTGCCTGACAACGATGCGCGCCCGGACAACCCGGAAGCGGGGGAGCTGCTGTATCTTCCCTCGCAGCTGCCGGTAAAGGTGGCTGTGGTGCCGCTGAAGAAACTGCACAGGCTGACCCTGAATTTCCCTATTCCTTCCCAGCGGGCCAACTACCAGGCCAAACCCGTCAGCTATCTGGCCCACTTCATCGGTGATGAGGGCCGGGGCAGCCTGCATGGCTTGCTGCGGGAAAAAGGCTGGATCACCAGCCTCAGCGCCGGCGGGCAGAACCTGGATGATGTGCAGGGGGTGTTCAGCGTCAATATGGAGCTGACCGAATCCGGCGTCCGGCATGTGCCGGAGATCGTCCGCTATCTGTTCCAGTACATCGATCTTCTGCGCAGCGAAGGCATAGAACGCTGGCGTTTCGAGGAGCTGCGGCGAAAATCCGAGCTGGATTTCCGCTTCGAGGAAAAAATGCCCGCCGCCAGCTACGCCACCGTGCTTTCCGCCAAACTGCTGCATTATCCGCCCCGGGATCTGTTGCGGGCCGGCAAGGTGGCGCAGACCTGGAATCCGCAATTGCTGAAACAACTGCTGGGCTATCTGCGTCCGGAGAATATGGCCATGACCCTGGTGGATCCGGCGCTGAAAACCGATGCCGTGGAACCCTACTACCAGGTTGCCTATAGCGCCGGAAAGATGCCGCAGGCGTGGCTGGCCCAATGGCGGCCGGAATCGGCGACGCCGAAGCTGGCCCTGCCGCAACCCAACCCGTTCCTGCCGGAAAAGGTGGAGCTCAAAACCCTGGCGCAAAATAGCGAGGTTCCCGTGGCGCTGGAGCAGGAATCCGGCCGCTCCCTGTGGTATCAGCAGGATGTGCAGTTTGGCGTACCCAAGGCGGTGTTCATGCTTGCCCTGGAAATGCCCGATGCCCGGGGTACGGCAAAGAAAGCCGTGAGCCTTTCCCTGCTCGTGGATCTGGTCAAGGACCAGCTCAATGCCTGGTCCTATCCGGCGCAGCTGGCGGGGCTGGGCTATTCCATTACTCCTACCATGGAAGGGCTGACCCTGTTCATCTATGGTTATGACGAGAAGCAATCCGTATTGCTGGAAAAGGTGCTGGCCGCCCTGAAGAACCCGGATTTGCCGGAAGACAGATTCAAACTCTACAAGGACAAGCTCAAACGCAGTCTGGCCAACCAGGCGCTGGAGCGTCCCTATATACAGCTTCTGGGGGAGCGCAGCCGCCGTTTGCTCAGCCCCTCCTGGAGTCCCGCACAGAAACTCCAGGCCCTGGAGCATCTGGGCAGGGAAGAGGTGCGGGTCTATGCCAGCCGCCTGTTCGATCAGGTGGAAGCCAGGGTGCTGGCGTATGGAAACATTACTATAAAAGAAGCCGAGGCCATGCATGCCGTGCTGAACAAGGAGTTGTTGTCTGCCTCCCGTCTGACCGATGTTCCCGAGCCCAGCCTGAAAATCATTCCCAAGGGCGCGACCGAGCGCTACCGTTACGAAGTGGACCATCCGGATTCCGCCGTGGTCATCAACTACCAGGGCAATGGAAAACGCATTGCCGAGCAGGCCCGTTGGCGGCTTTTGGGGCATATCCTGGCCAGTCCTTTTTTCAATTCCCTGCGCACGGAACAGCAGTTGGGCTATGTGGTGGCCGCGGGTTTCAGCGAGATGGAGAACCTGCCGGGCATGTTGTTCCTGGCGCAATCCTCGGTGGTTTCTGCTGATGAACTGCAAAAGCGCATGGAAACCTTCGTCAAGGAATATGCCCGGGTGTTGCAGGATATGGATGAGGAAGAATTCCGCAGCCACCAGGCGGGCCTCCTGGCCGAGCTGTTGAAAAAGGACGATATGATGCTGGTTCGTGCGGCCCGCTATCTGGACAATCTGGAACGGGAGCAGTACAGCTTCGATTTCAAAAAACGTGTGGCGGAGGCCGTCAGGGGGGTGGACAAGGCGGAACTGCTGGCCTTCTATCGGCAGAACCTGTTGCAGGAGCCGAGGCGGCTGGTGGTGTATTCACCGGGCACCCGGAATAATCCCCGGAAATAGGGCTTTTACTGATATAAATGGCGTGCCGGAGTGATTACAATTACGCCATCTTTTCTTAGACCTGAATCGAAATGGATGCGGACCAGTTACGTCTGATATTGCTCCTGGCCGGTATGGTGCTGGTGGTGGTGATCTACCTGTGGGACAGGTACAAGCGCTCCCGTTCCCGCCTGAAGGGGCTTTCCCTGCGCCAGGCGCGCCGGGTGCAGCGGGAACTGGCGCAAGACGCCGGAGACGTGGAGGAGGATGTCCCCAGTTTCAGTGCGGTGGTTCAAAACGAGGCGGCGGAAAAGCCGGACCATGAGCCAGCGCTGGTTCCCGAACCCATAGAGCATGCAGCGCCGGAAATCCAGCCGCAAGGGGTTGCCATGGAACCGCAAGCAGGGTTCAGCGCCAGCGCCGAAGACGACTACCTGCACGCGGATCCTGCCGAGCGTGAGAAACTGCCGCAAATGGTGGTGCAGATTGCCCTGGTCAAAAAGGAAGGAGACTTCCAGGGGGCGGATATCCGGGCGGCGATGGAAGAGGCCAACCTGCAACCGGGCGCCATGAGCATCTATCATCGCCACGACAGCCGTTATCCTGACCGGGTGTTGTTCAGCGTCGCCAATATGGTCAATCCCGGGCATTTTCCGTTGCAGGAAATGGATGGCTTCACCACCCCCGGGTTGTTGTTGTTCACCCAGTTGCCCGGTGTGAGGGACGGTATGGAAATCTATACCGACATGCTCTATGCGGCCAATCAGCTTGCGGGCATTCTGGGCGGTGTGTTGCAGGATGAAACCCATAGTGTTCTGAGCAAGCAGACCATACAGCACACCAGGGACGCCATCATGGAACATCGCCGCAAGCTGCGTCTGGCCAAACGCAACAAATGACCCGCAAGGACGTCCAAGCGCAGATTGAACAACTGCGCCAGCAGATCAACTACCACAATTACCGCTACTATGTACTGGACGACCCGGAGATCCCGGACAGCGAGTATGACCGTCTCATGCGTGAACTCCAGGCCCTGGAAGCGGAACACCCGGAACTGATTACCCCTGATTCCCCCACCCAGCGCGTCGGCGCCCGGCCCCTGAAGGAATTTGCCGAGGTGCGCCATGCCGTGCCCATGCTGTCCCTGGGCAATGCCTTTAGTGATGAAGAGGTGGCGGATTTCGATGAGCGGGTGCGCAAGTTGCTGAAAGAAGAACATATCGAATACGCTGCCGAACCCAAGCTGGATGGACTGGCCATCAACCTGCGTTACGAGGGGGGCGTTCTGGTGCAGGGCGCGACGAGAGGCGATGGTCACCGGGGCGAGGATGTCACCAGCAATGTGCGCACCATAGGCGCCATACCCCTGCGCCTGCTGGGGGACGACTGGCCCCGGGTGCTGGAGGTGCGCGGTGAAATTTTCATGCCCAAAAAGGGTTTCGAGGAGCTGAACCGGCGCGCCCGGAACAAAGGTGAAAAGACCTTCGCCAATCCCCGCAATGCCGCAGCCGGCAGCCTGCGCCAGTTGGATCCGAAGATTACCGCCACCCGGCCCCTGTCCTTCTACGCCTACGGCTGGGGCGAACTTTCCGTGGAGCGCCTGGCGGACAGCTATAGCGCATCCCTGGCGGTGTTGAAGGCGCTGGGCTTGCCGGTCTCTCCCGAACAGAAGGTCGTGCAGGGGCTGGCGGGCTGTTTGGGCTATTTTCATGCCATGGCGAACAAGCGTGATGATCTGGAATATGAAATCGACGGCGTGGTGTTCAAGGTCAATGACCTGGACCAGCAGGAGCGGCTGGGCTATGTGTCCCGCGCGCCCCGCTGGGCCATTGCCCGCAAGTTTCCCGCCCAGGAGGCGTTGACGGTGGTGAAGGATGTGGAGTTCCAGGTGGGGCGCACCGGCGCGGTCACCCCGGTGGCGCGCCTGCAGCCCGTGGAAGTGGGCGGCGTGGTGGTGCGCAACGCCACCCTGCACAACATGGATGAGGTGCGCAAGAAGGATGTGCGCATCGGCGATACCGTGTATGTGCGTCGCGCCGGGGATGTGATTCCGGAGATCGTGCGCGTACTGCCCGAACGCCGGCCCGAGGACGCCAGGGAAGTGGTGCTGCCCGCCCATTGCCCGGTGTGTGGCTCTGATATCATCAAGCCTGAAGGCGAAGCCGTGGCCCGCTGCACCGGCGGCCTGTTCTGTCCCGCCCAGCGCAAGGAGGCCATCAAGCACTTTGCCTCCCGGCGCGCCATGGATATCGAAGGCCTGGGCGACAAACTGGTGGAGCAACTGGTGGATCAGGAGCTGATCCACGATCCGGCGGACCTGTACAGTCTGACCAGGGAACAGCTCACAGGACTGGAGCGCATGGGGGAAAAATCCGCGCAAAACCTTCTCGATGCACTGGCGCGCAGCAAGGAAACCACCCTGGCGCATTTTCTCTATGCCCTGGGCATCCGTGAAGTGGGTGAGGCCACCAGCCAGACCCTGGCGCGGCAGTTCGGCAGCCTGGAAGCCCTGGAAAAAGCCACGGAGGAACAGTTGCAGGAAACGCCGGATATCGGCCCCGTCGTCGCTGCCCACATCGCCGCCTTTTTCCGCCAGCCCCATAACCGGGAGGTGATGGACAAGTTACGCAGGGCGGGTATCCACTGGCCGGATGTGCAAGGGCCTGGGGAAAAGGCGCTACCTCTGGCGAGCAAGACTTTTGTTCTCACCGGCAGTCTCAGCCGCCCCCGCAGCCAGATCAAGGCCGAACTGCAGGAGCTGGGCGCAAAAGTGACGGGCAGCGTGTCGAAAAAAACCGACTATGTGGTAGCTGGCGAGGCCGCAGGTTCCAAGCTGGAAAAGGCGCGGGAACTGGGAGTCACCATCCTCGATGAAGAGCAACTGAAGAGAATGCTGGCGGAAGGCAGTTGAACAGCAGTAAGAAGTGAGGAAGAACCAATGAAATACAGGCAAGCTTTTTCCATGGCCGCATTGGCGTTGCTGATGCTCTGCATGGGCAGCCCGGGGGCGGAGGAATCCGCCCCGGCACAGGAAAAAACCGCCGAGCAGGCGCCGCCCCCCGTGCCTGAAGCCTTGCAGAGCCCCAGGGCCACCATGGGCACCTTCCTGCATGCCATGAACGATATCAAACGTGGCAAGCCCGAGCGCATCGCCGACGCCATGCAGACCCTGGATCTGAGTGAGGTCAACGCCCTGGTGAAAAAGGAGCGGGGTGCCGACCTGGCCTGGATGCTGCTGGAAATCATGGACCGCAAGGAAGTGATCAACCTCAAGCGGATTCCCGACCGCAAGGAGGGTAAGGCCTGGGTGTTCGCCCGTTACCAGAACGGTGAGATACGCATCAGCCGGCAGGAGGATGGCCGCTGGCTGTTCGACCGGGAGACCATCGCTGCCCTGCCGGCGATTCTCGAAGAAGTGGCGAAGCACCAGCGTAAGGTGAAGAGTGCTGGTAATGAGCAATGGCTGCCCCTGCACATCCGCCTGCGCCAGCAATTGCCCGACTGGCTCAAGGGAGAGGCTTTCGTATTGCAGAACTGGCAGTGGCTGGGATTGCTGTTCATCGTTGCCCTGGGCGTCCTGCTGGATCGACTGGCGCAAATTCTGGTGCGTTTCGCCATGCAGCGTTGGCTGCGGCGTTTCCGGCAGGTGGCAAGACGCATTGAGGATGCCGACCGGCGCCTGCGTCCCCTGGGGCTGATGCTCATGGCCGCCGTGTGGTGGATCGGCATCCTGCTCCTTGGTCTGCCCGAGCCTGTACTGCTGGTGCTGTTGGTGGCGGTCAAGCTCCTGGCCAGCATTGCCGCTGTCTGGACTGCCTGGCGCCTGGTGGATGTAATCTCCGCCCTGCTGGCGGAAAAGGCCGCGGCTACCGACAACCGGGTGGATGATGTGCTGGTGCCCATGGTAAGGCGTACCCTGAAGATCTTCATTGCCGTGGGCGGCATCATCTTCATTGCCGACAACCTGAATATCGATGTCACCGGTTTGCTGGCGGGTCTGGGACTGGGCGGACTGGCTTTCGCCCTGGCGGCCAAGGATCTGGTGCAGAACTTCTTCGGCTCCATCACCGTGCTCATGGACCGCACCTTCACCGTGGGCGACTGGATCATCGTAGGTGACATCGAAGGCAGCGTGGAAGAGATGGGCTTTCGCAGCACCCGTATCCGCACCTTCTACCACTCCCTGGTCACCATTCCCAATTCCCGCTTCATCACCGCCGACGTGGACAATATGGGCGCGCGCCGTTACCGGCGTTACAAGCAAAAATTCGGCATTACGTACGACACCCCGCCGGAAAAGATCGAGGCATTTTGCGAAGGTCTGCGCGAGATCGTGCGTCAGCACCCCTATATGCGTAAGGACTATTTCCAGATCTGGTTCAATGACCTGGGCGACAGCGCCCTGGAAATCCTCATTTATGTATTCTGGCAGACCCCCGACTGGACCACGGAGCTGCGCGAGCGCCATCGCTTCCTTCTCGACGCCATGCGCCTTGCGGATGCGCTGAATGTGGAATTTGCCTTTCCCACCCAGACCATCCATCTGCAGCAGGCGGAGAGTCCGGCGGAGCAGGGCGCGTCTCCTTCTCTGGAAGAAGCACGGGAAATTGCGCGACGCATCGCAAAGGGCGGATCCCCGGCATGAGCGAAATCGAAGACCTGCAAATCCGGTTCAGTTTTCAGGAAGACAGCCTGCAGGAACTGAACATCACCGTTGCCCGCCAGCAGACGGAACTGGAACTTCTGCGCCGGGAACTGCTCAGATTACAGGAGCGCCTTTTGGAGCTGGAACGCAATCAGTCCGGGGGTGGCGAGGGCGGCGGGCCGGAACTGCCGCCGCATTACTAAACCAGGTGGATTAAGACGCTTTGGTTCTTCGTTATGGAGAAGAACCGGAACAATAGTGCTGCTTCCTGGGGGCGGGCCGGAACGTGATTTCAGGTCATGCTTTGCCTTGCCCCTGCATTGATTTGACCCACCACAAGGTTGCCCCGGCTACGGAAGCCGGCATGGCAGCAAAGTTGACCAGCGGAATCATCATCAGCAAATTGGCGCCCGCGCCAAAGGCCCAGGTCTGAAAAGGGCGCTGGCGCAGAATGCGGCGCTGTTCCGCCGGGCGCAGGTGATAGTTGCCCATGGGGTAGTCCACATATTCGATGCTCAGAAACCAGAACCCCAGCAGCAGCCACAACACGGATCCCACGGCATTGAGGCCGGGGATGATCATGAGGATCAAAACCGGCACGGCGCGCAGCGCAAAGTACCAGATCTTTCCCAGCTCGCCGGTGATGGCGGGGATGATCTCCGCCATGACGCTGCCACTGTGGTCTTCGGGCAGTTTTCCGGTAAGCGCCTTTTCCACTTGGGCTGCAAGTATGCTGTTGAAGGGAGAGGCGATCAGATTGGCCACCAGGGTGAAGCTGTAGAAAGCGATCACCAGATAAGTGAGGGCGAATAGAGGCCAGAGCAGCCATTCCAGATAGCGCATCCAGCTGTCTGGCGGCAGCGCCCAGTTGATGAATTCCTCAAAATAGATAACGCCGATCCAGGCCGTAAGGCCGAAAATAAGAATGTTGATCAGCAACGGTGCAAAAACATAGCGCCGCAGCCCCGCTCGAAAAAGCAGAACGAGGCCATGAAGGGGCATGAGGAAGGAGGAAAAGAGAGAGGTGGCAGGCATGGCTTGGAAGATGCTCCGGGTTTTGGATATGGAATGCGGGTTTATTATTTGATTGTTTGTGTAAACCAGTTTTTCAGCATGCGTTTTTCGATGCTCAGGGGGTTGTTGGCATTGAAGCGCATGCTGGCGGCGCTTCCCGGCGGCATGCTTTTGAGGCTTTCGCTGCCTTGTTTCAGTATATTTCCGTTGCTGTCCAGCAGGCGGTATTGAAACTGTATTTTTGCAGGATACATGTCTTTTACCACCCGGATATCGGAGTATCCCCGGAGGGTGTCGGAGGTGCGTAGGTAGCCGGCAAGATCCAGGTCGGTCACGGTCATTTCCAGTTTTTGGCCGTTCGGCAGGGAGGCGGCCAGTTTTTGCAGGTAGGTTTCCAGCTCAGTGAAGACTTGTTTCCGGAACTGTTCCTGGGTGCCGATGGCCGCCTTGATGTCCTTGTAGCTTGCGGGGTCTGACCAATTGATGGTGGCGCTGCCTCCGGCGATTGTGGCGGTGGGGATGAACAGCAGGCCGATAACGAAGGGCAAGAGAATCTTCATGTTTGGTCACCAGTGGGGCATTGTAATCATGCTGGTTAGGCAGGCCCGGGCAAGAGAGGTTCCCTGCCGATGATACACGGATCTTGCCAGGCGTGAGGGCTGATGGAAATGCAGGAATTTCCTGTGGCGGGCGCCCGCCTGTACAGCCGGGTGCAGGCGCTCGAATCACAGGTAGAGAAAACCCAGGATGACCAAGCCCAGAATCAGCCGGTAAATGGCGAAAGGCGCCATGCCCACACGTTCGATATAGCGCAAAAAGAAGTGAATGGTTGTATAGGCGGCGATAAATGACAGCAGGACTCCCAGGCCCAGATCCTGCCAGTGTACGGTTTCCTGTGTGGAAAACAGATCCTTGCCCACCCACAGCACGGAAGCCAGGATGGTGGGTATTGCCAGCAGAAAGGAAAAGCGTGAAGCGGCCTCCCTGGTATAGCCCAGCATCAGGGCCGCGGCCATGGTGATGCCGGAGCGGGAAGTGCCCGGGATCAGGGCAATGGCCTGGGCAACGCCGATGAACAGGGCGTGCTTGAAGTTCATTTTGCCGATTTCCCGGTTGCGCCGGGAATAGCGATCCGCCCACCACAGCAGCAAGCCGATGATAATGGTGGTGGTTGCGATAATCAAAGGCGCACGTAGCTGATGCTCAACTAGATCATTGATTAGAACTCCTATCAGGATAGCTGGAACGGTAGCTAGCATAACTGCCCACCCCAAACGGCTGTTGGGTGTGGGTGTTCCACCCGCAACAAGTGATATAAACCAATCTTTTCCTATCAGTGCGATCTCCCTGCGAAAGTACCAGACTACGGCGAGAAGAGTACCCAGATGTACGGCCAGATCAAAGGCCAGCCCCTGGTCTGCATAGCCCAACACATAGGGCGCCAGAATCAGGTGAGCGGAGCTGGAAATGGGGAGAAATTCCGTGAATCCCTGGATCAGCGCCAGAAGAACGATCTGTATCAATTCCATGATGGCTTGTTCTGTTTGTGGAAGAAAAAATCAGGCAGCATCATACGCTTCCCGGCGACAGTTGAAAAACCTGAATGCGGGCGCTGCGTGTATGGACTCCGTAGCAACGGCGGCGATAAAACCATCACTGGCCAGGAAATGCTGGCAGCGAATCGCGTCAATGGCTACCGGGGCGTCGAAAATTCCTCGTCCCATGGCTTTCTGGCGGGCTTCCATGGCTGTCCATCGTTGAAAGAACAGTAGTTGCTGGCTGGCGGCGGATGGCGGCTTTTCCGATTTTTCAGAAAACATCCGTTTGGCGATTTTCCCGGCATATTTCAACGTGCGGATTTTCTCCACATCCACTCCCACAGGATGCCGGCTGCGGATGGCCAGCAGCGCCAGGTTCTGGCTATGGGAAAGGTTGAATTGCAGCGGGTGGTTGTTAAGGTGGGGTTTCCCATTGCTGGCGGTGAAAAACTCGAGTCCGGCCGGATCCTCATTCAGATATGAGGCGAGAATGCTGCGCAAATGAAAGCGGGCGCTCAGATAGCGGCGGGCGGGCAGGAGGCGTTTGATCGAGGCAAGCCGTTGTTTTTCCGCCTGGCTCAACAGCGCCATCCCCGCGGGTGGATCGAAGTCCAGCGGGAAGCGCCAGACATGAACCTCTTCGTTCGTCAGGGTATTCGGCTTGACGAAGGAGCGTTCTGACCAATGGGGTGCATGCATTTTCAAGATAGATGTATGGATGGTTTGAATAGTGGGGAATTGCTGAATCCGAGCTGCAACAAGTGTATCATTTCCCGCCATGCGAAAAACCATCGTTTCCCGTCCGGCAGCGGCGTCAGGGGAAGGGCTGCCGGGCCTGCATCCTGTTCTTTGCCGGGTCTATGCAAGCCGAGGCGTGCGGAGCCTGGCCGAGCTCGATCTTGGGCTGGACGCCCTGCTGCCGGTGAAGTTGATGGATGGAGCCGCGCAGGCGGCGCAGCTGATTTTCCAGGCAATTGAAGAGGGGCAACGCATCCTGGTGCTCGGCGATTTCGATTGTGATGGCGCCACCAGTACCGCCCTGTGCCTTCTTGCGCTGCGCGCCATGGGGGCGGAAAAAGTGGATTATCTGGTGCCCAACCGCTTTGAGTATGGCTATGGGTTGACCCCGGAGATTGTCGAGCTGGCGATGCAGAATGCGCCGGATCTGATCATTACCGTGGACAATGGTGTTTCCAGTGTGGATGGCGTGGCCGCCGCCAATGCATATGGCATCAAGGTTATTGTCACGGATCACCATTTGCCCGGCCCGGTGCTGCCGGAAGCGGCCGCCATGGTCAATCCCAACCTTCCCGGCAATGCTTTTCCGGAGAAATCCATAGCTGGCGTGGGCGTCATCTTCTATGTACTGCTGGCCTTGCGCGCCCTGTTGCGGGAGCAGGGATGGTTCGAGGCGCGGGTGGAGCCGAACATGGGGGATTACCTGGACCTGCTGGCCCTGGGCACGGTCGCCGATGTGGTTCCCCTGGAGCGTAACAACCGCATCCTGGTGCACCAGGGCCTGGCGCGCATCCGCAGTGGTCGCTGCCGCCCCGGTATCGCGGCCTTGCTGGAAGTGGCCGGACGCAATCAGCAACAGGTGCGGGCGGCGGATCTTGGCTTTGCCGTAGCGCCACGATTGAATGCCGCCGGTCGCCTGGATGATATGTCGATTGGCATCGAATGCCTGCTGGCGGAAGACCCGGCTGTTGCCAGGGTTCTGGCGGAAAAGCTGGATCAGCTCAACTGTGAACGCCGCCGCATAGAAGACGGCATGCGCCGCCAGGCGGAGGAATTGCTGGAGCAGGTGCTGGTGAAAGAGGCGGATCTTCCCTACGGGCTTTGTTTGTACGACGACAGTTGGCACCAGGGAGTGATCGGCATTCTGGCGTCGCGCATCAAGGATCGCTATCACCGGCCGGTGATTGCCTTTGCCCCTGGTGAAGATGGTGAGATAAAAGGCTCCGCCCGGTCCGTTCCGGGACTGCATATCCGTGACGTGCTGGATGAGATTGCCGCCGCCTCGCCAGGTCTGCTGTCCAGATTTGGCGGCCACGCCATGGCCGCGGGCCTGACCCTGGCCGCCCATCGTCTGGAGGAATTCCGGGTGTTGTACGACAAGGTGGTGTGCAAGCAGCTTGGCGGGAAAGGGCTTGAAGCCGTGCTAGCGTCCGATGGGGAAATTCCGCCCCAAGACATGAGCCTGGAGCTGGCTCGTCTCGTGGCTCAGGGCGGCCCCTGGGGGCAAGGATTTCCCGAACCGGTTTTTCATGGCGAGTTCGAGGTGGTTCAGCAGCGCCAGTTGCAGGACAAGCATTGGAAGCTGGTGGTGCAGCCCAGGGGCGGCGGCAGGCTTGTGGACGCTATTGGTTTCAATCAGGTGGTTGCCTGTCCGCCGCCCTTGCCGGACATCCTGCTGATCGCCTACCAATTGGATGTTAACGAGTTCCGTGGCAATATCAATCTGCAATTGCGCATTGTGTATATGGAGGCGGCATGAGAGAAGTGGACGAAGACGGCCTGGCCATTCGCCCCAACAAAACCCAGTTGAAACGCGAGCGGGCCCGGTTGCAGCAACTGGTGGTGGATATCATCAACCTGGGCGAAGGAGAACGCGCCAAGCTGGGGCTGGATGACCAATTCCTCGCCGGGGCGCGGCGCGCTTCCGCCATGAAAGCTTCCAGCGGCCGCAACCGGGAAATCAAATACCTGACCAAGTTATTGCAGAAACAGGATCTGGAATCCATTGGTAAATGGTTCGATAGCAGAAACAGCAAGCACTCTGAAGAGAACCGGCATTTCCATGCATTGGAGAAATGGCGTGACCGCCTGGTCTCCCAGGGAGATGCGGCATTGCAGCAATATCTGGAAGCCTTTCCCCATACGGATCGCCAGCAAATTCGCAGCCTGATTCGTAGTGCTGTCAGGGAAAAGGATACCGGCAAGCCAGCGGGTGCGGGGAAAAAACTGTTCCGCATATTGCGGGAAAATGCAGCAGAATCTCCGGAATCTGCTAACTTGTAAGCTCAATAAGCTCGACAATGAACAATAATGATGATGCCAAGCCAACCCAGACCCGTATTCCTCAATCTGTTTCAGATCCGCTTGCCCGTTGCCGGAGTCATGTCCATTGCCCATCGTATTGCGGGGGTGCTGCTGTTTCTGGCGATCCCTTTTGCTATCGCGCTGTTGTCCCTTGCGCTGGCGGACGAGAAAGGCTTCTTCCAGACGCAGGCGTTGTTGCAGCAGCCATTGACGCAAATGGGCTTACTGTTGCTGCTATGGGCGCTGAGCCATCATTTTCTTGCGGGCATACGCTATCTGCTGATTGATATTCACCTGGGTGTGCAGGCCCCCAGGTATCGCCACACGGCATGGGCGGTGCTGATCGCCGCGCCCGTACTGGCTGTGCTGCTGTTGTGGGGGCTGTCATGAGCCGCCATCTGTCCGGTTTTCGCGCCTGGATGTGGCAGCGCGCCAGCGCCATCTATCTGGCGGGGTTTCTCGTTTATACCCTTGGTTACCTGATTGTTGCGCCTCCTCTTGATCACCAGGCGCTGAAGAGCTGGTTGGGCGGCTCGGGCATGTGGCTGGCGACGGCATTGTTTTTCCTTGCCTTGTTGCTGCATGCATGGATTGGCGTACGGGATGTCATTCTGGACTACATCGGGCCGGCGGGCTTGCGCCTCGGTATATTGGCGGCGGTGTTTTTGTTTTTGCTGGTCTGCGGGCTGTGGGTTCTTTCGATACTGATGGGCGTACTATGAATCTGATACGAAGAAATTTTGATGTGCTCATCATTGGCGCCGGTGGCGCCGGATTGAATGCGGCAGTGCAACTGGCGAAGGCGGATATGCGGGTGGCGGTGGTGTCCAAGGTTTTCCCCACGCGCTCCCATACGGTGGCCGCCCAGGGGGGAGTCAATGCGGCCCTGGGGAATGTGAACGATGACAGTTGGCATTGGCATATGTTCGATACTGTCAAGGGTTCAGATTATCTTGGCGACCAGGACGCCATCGAATTCATGTGCCGGGAAGCCATCCCCACGGTGTATGAGCTGGAGCACAATGGCGTGCCCTTTTCCCGTCTGGACAGCGGCAAGATCTATCAGCGGCCCTTTGGCGGGCAAAGCCGTGGTTTTGGCAAGGAGCAGGCGAGCCGTACCTGTGCAGCGGCGGATCGCACCGGCCATGCCATTTTGCACACGCTCTACCAGCAGAACATCAAGGCCCGCAGCCATTTCTTCACGGAGTATTTCGCCATTGATTTGTTGCAGGATGCAGAAGGCGGCGTGACGGGGGCGCTGGTGATGGATATTGCTTCGGGCGAACCCATGATCCTGAATGCCCGTGCAACCCTGCTCGCCACCGGCGGCTGCGGCCAGGTTTTCCGCACCACCAGCAATGCGCATATCAATACCGGTGACGGAATGGCCATGGCCTTGCGCGCCGGCGTGCCTTTGCAGGATATGGAGTTCTTCCAGTTTCATCCTACCGGCGTCGCCGGGCGGGGGATGCTGATCACCGAAGCCTCGAGAGGCGAGGGTGGCTACCTCATCAACAGCGAGGGCGAGCGTTTCATGGAACGCTACGCGCCTGGTGCGAAAGACCTCGCCAGCCGCGATGTGGTGGCCAGAGCCATTGTCACCGAGGTGCGTGAAGGTCGCGGCTGCGGGCCGAACAAGGACTATGTGTTGCTCAAGGTCGATCACCTGGGGGAGGAAGTGGTTGCCAAGCGTCTGCCTGGGATTCGGGAGACCAGCAAGATCTTCCTGGGCGTGGATCCCGCCTTTGAACCCATCCCCGTATATCCTACCGCGCATTATGTCATGGGCGGAATTCCTTCCGACCGCTTCGGAAGAGTGGTGGCCCCTGCGCATCATGGGCCGGAAGAAGTGGTGCAAGGGCTGTACGCCGCCGGAGAATGCGCTTGCGTGTCCGTGCATGGCGCAAACCGCCTCGGCGGCAACTCCTTGCTGGATATTCTGGTGTTCGGACGTTTGTCCGGATTGGATATTCTGGAATATCTGGGGGAGCATCCTCGCCACCGCCTTACCGACAGCAGCAGTGAAGAGCGCGCCATGGCGCGCTTCCAGCGCTTTGACAAAGCGGGAGAGGGAATACCGGTGGCCGAACTGCGCCGCGAATTCCGCAAGGTCATGGAAGATCATGCCGGCGTTTTTCGCACGGATGAAATCATGCGGGAAGGTATGGACAGGGTCAGAGACATCCGCAGCCGCCTGGAGGATGTGCGTCTTGCGGATACCAGCCGCACCTTCAATACCGCCCGCATCGAGGCGTTTGAACTGGAGAACCTTATCGACGTGGGCATGTCCATTGTCACTTCGGCGCTCCATCGCCAGGAGAGCAGGGGCGCGCACTCCCGTCCGGACTATCCCGAGCGCGATGACAAGAACTGGATGCGCCACAGCCTGTATTTTCTTGCGGAAGACAGACTGGACTACAAGCCCGTGCGCACCAAACCCCTGAGTGTCGACAGCTTTCCGCCAAAGCCGAGGGTGTACTGATGGAATTTCAGATCTACCGTTTCAACCCGGATATTGATCAGGAGCCCTATATACAGTCTTTCACTGTAGAGGTGGAAAGGGGCATGATGCTGCGGGATGTATTGTTGGAGATTAAGCGCAGGGACGAATCCTTTGCTTTCCGTCATTCCTGTGGCGAAGGCGTTTGCGGTTCCGATGGCGTCAATGTCAACGGCAAGAATCAGCTGGCCTGTATCACACCGGTTGCCGACTATACAGATGATCCGGTGGTGATCCGTCCTCTTCCGGGCCGCCCGGTCATTCGGGATTTGGTGGTGGATATGAGCGATTTCTACCATCAGTACCATGCGGTCGATCCCTGGTTGAAACGCAAGGATCCGGTGCCCGAACAGGAGAACCTGCAAACCCCCGAGCAGCGCGCCAGGCTGGACGGGCTGTGGGAATGCATCCTGTGTGGTTGCTGCTCCACCTCCTGCCCTTCCTTCTGGTGGAATCCGCAGAAGTTTCTGGGGCCGCAGGCGTTGCTGTCGTCCTGGCGCTTTCTTGCGGACAGCAGGGACCAGGCGGAAGATGAACGCCTGAATGATCTGGATGGCCCTTACAAGGTATTTCGTTGCCATACCATCATGAATTGCGTGGATGCCTGCCCCAAACATCTGAATCCCACCCGGGCGATTGGCCATATTCGCAACCTGATGCTGAAAAAATCCGTGTGAGCAAGCTTCCTTTCAAGGAAAAGGAGCGGCTGAAATGGCAGTGCCGGCGGGGCATGCTGGAGCTGGACTGCCTGCTCGAGCATTTTTTGCATGAACACTATGATCAGCTGCCGGAACAGTTGCAGCGGGCCTTTCGTCAACTATTGCGGGAGGCGGATCCACATCTGTTCCACTGGTTGATAAACGCCCCGGAAGATGCGCCGGACAGATATCGCGAGTTGCTGCAGCAGATGCGAACCTGAGCGTCTTGCCAGTCCATCCTGGCGCCCTGAACGTGGTATGGATTGATGCCGGATCAATCAATTTGCCTGCGTCATTCCGGCGTATGCCGGAATCCAGCGCCATCAGGAAACTCGATCCCCGCCCATGCCGGGATGACGACTCGATTGGTGGCTGGGTGACCTGTCCGGACGAAAGCCCCTCCCTGGGCAACCGGGCTATAGCTGTTGTTGTTCCGGTTCTTTGGAGGCTTGCGGCGCCTCCACCTTGATGCCGCTCACATACAGGGCCAGTGCCTCGATTTCCAGTTCGGTCAGTTTGTTGGCGATGGTGTGCATGATGGTGTTGTCATTGGTTCTGACGCGTTCACCAAATGCGTGCAGCTGATCGGCGACATAGCGCTTATGCTGCCCCGCCAGGCGGGGTAGATCCTCGCTGCCTTCGCCGAATTCCCCGTGGCAGGATTTGCAAGCGGGAATCCCGGAATACTTGTTGCCTTTTTTGTACAGGTATTCACCCACGGCGAAAAAACCCTTGTCCCTTATGCGGTGTGACAATGCGGGTTTGGCGCTGAAATACTTTGCAAGGGCCTCGATTTCCTCATCCAGAAGGCCTTTCGTCATTTCATTCATGGTGTCGCTTTTGCGTTTTCCGTCACGGAAGTTTTTCAACTGCTTCACCAGATAGCGGTAGTTTTGCCCGGCCAGGCGCGGGTAGATGGCGCTGGAGGCTTCCCCCTCCGAGCCGTGGCATAGTTGGCATTTTTCCTTGATGATGGCTTTCGCCAGTTCCGGGTCGGCGGCGTTGACGCTCCAGGCGGTGGCCAGCAGGCCCAGGGTAAGCAGGGTCTTTTTCATTAGTGAATGTCCTCATAAGCAGATTTATGGGCGCAAATATACCATACAGTGGTGTGTTTGGAATGGCGGCAGATCCCTGATCCGAATAGGGTATAATTCCCGCCCTTTCAGAATTACAGAGATCGACATGGCCGATATAGCGAGCGAGCTTGGCAAGCGCAGAACCTTTGCCATTATCTCGCCCCCGGATGCGGGCAAAACC
>Ga0256834_1000738_pt1 | contig 23090 bp, 21 predicted proteins | sample 4281140metaG_FD_190536 | JGI IMG/M metagenome (GOLD analysis project Ga0256834, IMG submission 190536) | Hydrothermal vent microbial communities from East Pacific Rise, Pacific Ocean - 4281-140 | ecosystem: Environmental > Aquatic > Marine > Hydrothermal vents | place: Pacific Ocean: East...
ACTCTACATACCATACCCTTATGCAGCCAAAGACCACCAGTTTTACAATGCACAGTTTTTAGTAGAAAAAAACTTAGCGTGGCTAATGCGTGAGAATGAGATAGAAGTATCTCGTGTCGTAAGACTCGTAGACGAAGATTTACAAAGTATGAGTCAAGGGCTTATGGAGATTGTCGAGAAAGAGGGGAGTCAAAAAATAGCAAAACTCCTCACACAAATGTAACACAATTCTAGGTTATAATGACTTTATAATTCATAAAAAGGAGTTAAGATGAAAAAATTAATGGCATTGATTATTTCACTGGTTGCAGTAATTGGTTTAAGTGCTTGTGGCGGTGGCGGGGGCAGTAATCCTCCTCCTAGTAACCTTACAACACTTTTTTTAGTTGATCAAAATGGCTTCTCTTATGGTGGCATACCTTATAGATGTGATTCTATGAGAGATTGGTCTGTGACAGCACCCAATGGAGAATTTTCTTTTTTACCACCAGATAACTGTGAGTTTGACTTTTTAGGTTTGGATGGTGACTTGTTTGGTGACCCAATTGTTGATGATATTGTTCGTATAGTAGACTTTGACTATGGTGGAAAAGGTGGCATACCCTATGCGTGTGAATCTTTTGGTGCAAGTAGCACATACAATGATGGAAGTTTCAATTATGACATAGATGATAGATGTGTTTTCTACCTTTGATTTCACTCTAAAATGATACTATCGTTCTTTTAATAGAGTGATAGTATCATCATGCAAGTACGCTTTACCTCCCAATAAACACATTTTAGATAAAATATCTGTTATTAACACAAAGAGTAAATAGCTCTTTATTTTAGGATATTTTACGTATGGATATTAGAAAATCATTTCTTGACTATTTTCAAAGCAAAGGGCATCAGCTCATACCTTCTTCACCACTTGTTCCAGAAGATGCCACACTTATGTTTACTAACGCAGGTATGGTACAGTTTAAGAACATTTTTACAGGGGATGCTCCCATTCCTGATACACCTCGTGCGACATCAAGTCAAACGTGTCTTAGAGCAGGTGGAAAACACAATGACCTTGACAATGTAGGCTACACAGCACGTCATCATACGCTTTTTGAGATGCTTGGTAACTTCTCTTTTGCAGACTACTTTAAAGAAGAGGCTATTGCGTATGCATGGGAGTTTATCACTTCAGACAAGTACCTTAACCTTCCTGTTGAAAAACTATGGGTAACCGTACATGATTCAGATGATGAAGCAGAAGAGATGTGGGCAAAACATATCGCTAAAGATAGAATAGTACGTTTTGGTGATGCAGATAACTTTTGGCAAATGGGAGACATAGGTCCATGTGGTCCTTGTTCTGAGATATTTTACGACCAAGGTGAAGAACATTTCAATGGTCCAGAAGATAAAATGGGTGGAGAGGGTGACCGATTTTTAGAGATATGGAACCTTGTGTTTATGCAGTACTTTAGAGATGAAACAGGCACACTCAATCCACTTCCAAAACCTAGCATCGATACAGGTATGGGACTAGAGCGTGTGGTCGCTATAAAAGAAGGTAAACTCAACAACTACCACTCTTCACTTTTTATGCCATTTCTTGATAAAATAGGTGAACTTGTAGGTACAAAGTATGACTTTGATGCAGCAAACTCTGCATCATATAGAGTGATAGCAGACCACTTGCGTTCATGTTCTTTTCTTCTTGCTCAAGGTGTGAACTTTGACAAAGAGGGGCGTGGGTATGTCCTTAGACGTATCATGCGTCGTGCTATTCGTCATGGTTATTTGTTAGGACTACGTGAACCATTTATGTATAAGATTGTTGATACTTTAGTAGAGTTAATGGGTGGGCAGTATGACTACCTTACTTCTAAATCTGAAGCGATTAAAACTTCTATGAAAATGGAAGAAGAACGTTTCTTTATGACCATTGAAGCAGGGATAAAACTTTTTAATGAAGAGCTTAAAAATACGTCTGATATTTTTAATGGTGAAGTAGCCTTCAAACTTTACGATACCTATGGTTTCCCACTTGACCTTACAGAAGATATGCTTCGTGAGAAGAATATACAGCTTGACATGGATGCTTTCAATGCAAAGATGGATGCTCAAAAAGCACAGTCAAAAGCAGGTTGGAAAGGTACGGGAGATGCTGCAACTACGGGTGATTTTAAAGCACTTAAAGAAGAGTTTAGTGTAAATGAGTTTGTAGGGTATACCACTACTTCTACAAAAGCAAAAGTCCTTGCACTTCTTGATGAAAACTTTAAAGAGACTAAGGCGATAGATGGGAAAGGTTGGGTACTGCTTGACAAGACACCATTTTATGCAGAATCTGGAGGGCAGGTAGGCGATACTGGAACACTCGTAGGTCGGGGTATCCCTACCCCGACAATAGTATTGGATACCAAGAAGTTTCTAGATATGAATCTCTCTGAAGTTGAGGGTAAACTCTCTGTAGGTGATGAGTTAGAGGCTGTAGTAGATAACACTCGTATAGAGATAGAAAAACACCACTCTGCTACACACTTGCTTCATGCAGGGCTACGTGAGATACTAGGTGACCACATTAGCCAAGCTGGCTCTATGAATGATGACAAACGTCTACGCTTTGACTTCTCTCATCCACAAGCGATGACAAGTGAAGAAGTGGCAAAAGTAGAAGCATGGGTCAATGATAAAATATTACGTGCCATACCAGCAGTGACAAAAGTGATGAGCATAGAAGAAGCCAAAAACTCTGGAGCGATGGCACTCTTTGGTGAGAAGTATGGTGATGAGGTACGTGTAGTGAGCATGGGTGACGCTTCTGTAGAGCTTTGTGGTGGTACACACGTAAACAACGTAGCTCAAATAGGTCTCTTTATGATAAGTAAAGAGTCAGGCGTGTCAGCTGGGGTGAGACGTATAGAAGCCATCTGTGGTAACGCAGCAGTAGAGGCTGTAAAAGCGATGCGTGATGAACTCAATAGCATAAAAACAGAACTTAAAAATGTCAACCCATTAGCAGGCATAGCCAAACTTAAAGAGCAAGTAAAAACACTTAAATCTGAAGTAGTAGCAGCACAATCTGCTACTAAAAAAGAGCTAAGTGCCACTGAACTTAAAGGTGTGCATGTCATCGTTGAAGAAGTGGAGACGGGTGATATTAAAGAGCTTATAGATGAGGCTAAAAATAAATACCCCAACATCGCTATTATGCTTTTCCAAAAAAAGGGTGAGAAGGTAATGATAGCTTGTGGGTCTAAAGAGACGTCTATTAAAGCAGGAAACTGGATAAAAGAAATAGCTCCGATACTTGGTGGTGGAGGTGGTGGAAGACCAGACTTCGCACAAGCAGGGGGAAAAGATGCTTCGAAAATACCTGAAGCGACACAAAAAGCATTAAGCTATTTAGAGGAGAACCTGTAATGGGTGAATTTTTCGCAAACAATGGGCACTTGTTAGTCTTTTTACATGTGCTTTCTGCCTTTGTTTGGGTTGGCGGGATGATAGCCATGCGTGTGGCAGTTCATCCTGTCATTGCACGTGGAGGCATCACCGATGCACAGATGTTACTTAGTGATAAAATAGCCGATATTTTAGAGCCTAAACAAAGACTAGGGATTACCATGCAAACAGTTGGAAGACTGTTTAATTTGGTTATGCCGTTTATTATTATTTTGTTTGCTACGGGACTCATTATGGCTATTTCATTAGGTGGGCATCGTGGGGTACTTAAGACTTTGTTTGTTTCTAAAGAGATTATTTGGACGATAATGGCACTTAATTATGGTTATATGTACTACAAACGAGCCACAGCATGGAAGATGTTTAACCAAGGTAAAGTCAAAGAAGCCAAAGCAAGAATGAAATGGATGGCAAATGTACTTTTACCTCTAAACATTGTGCTTGGTATTATTGCACTGTGGATGGGTGTGAGTCTTAGAGGCTTGTAATGCAAATTTGTTTATGTTCTCAGTCTGAGTCACGTGCGTTACTACTTCGTAATTTTGAGGTAGACTTTATCCAAAAATCGGTTGATTTTGATGAAGAACAAATCACCACAACCATAGCAAAAGATTTTGTCTACACCGCAAGTAAAGGCAAACTCGAAGCTGCCGTACGTCAGTTGGGACTAGAGATACCTCTGCTTTGTGCCGATACAGTCATCGCAGCAGCAGATGGAAGCATCTTACGCAAAGCTAAAGATGTAGAAGATGCCAGACGTATTTTAAACATCCAAAGTGGCTCGACTATCTCCATTGTCTCTTCACTTCACTATAGGTCAAAAACCCTAGCATTTTCAGATATTTCAGCCACACACTATCACTTTTCAACATTTGAAGAAGAGGATTTGGAAGACTACTTAGAGAGTGGACTCTGGATAGGTAAAGCAGGTGGCTGTATGGTAGAGGGGTTTTGTAAAAAATATATCAAGTCCGTAGATGGATTTGAAAGTACAGCGATGGGTTTGCAAGTTGAGGTGTTGTTGCCTTGGCTAAAGGATTAACATGTACGAAAATGAACTAAAAGCCCTAAAAAAAGCAGGACGTTTCAGAGAACGTAGGATATTTGATGAGAACTTGGATGATTTGGCATCCAATGACTATTTGGGACTTTCAACTAACAAAAAACAGTTTAGAAAAGCAGTAAAACTTGTACAGGAGTATGAGACTTTTAGTCCTAAAGCCTCGATGTTGGTCAATGGCTATCACCCCATTCATCAGCTTTTTGAAGAGACGATGGCAGAGCAGAATGGTTTTGAAGAAGGACTTGTGGTAGGTTCTGGGTACTTGGCAAATATGGCTCTTATAGAAGCTCTTGTACGTAAAGGTGATATGCTTTTTATGGATGAAGAATATCATGCAAGCGGTGTAATGGCAGCGGAGCTGTTAGGTGACAGGGTAGTGAAGTTTAAACACAATGATGTGCATGATTTGGCTAGTAAGCTAGAAGCGTACCCAGCCAAAAGACAGATAATCGCTGTAGAGGGTGTCTACTCAATGGGTGGAGACTTGTGCGTCAAAGAGATATTTACTTTAGCCGAAGCACATAAGTCTATCATGATAGTTGATGAAGCACACTCTGCAGGTGTGTTGGGTTTAAAGCTCTTAGGTATTTTTGAATACTATGGCATTACGATTAATGAAAGACATATAAAGATGGGTACACTGGGTAAAGCCTATGGTTCTTATGGTGCGTATATCTTGGCTTCATCGCATATTATTAGTTTTTTGGTTAACCGTGCTAAACCTATCATTTACTCTACTGCTCCTTCAGTTTTTGATACTGCACTGGCGTATGTCAATATGAAACATATACGTAAAAAAGCAACAGCTTATAATCAAAAAATATTGGCACGACAAGTACTGATACGAAAAGAGTTAGGGGTTATTTGTCATAGTCTCATAGTGCCTATAGAGATGCCCGACAATAGCCAGACACAGTGGATGCAAAAAGGACTTATGGAACAAGGATATTTAGTAGGAGCAATCCGCCAACCAACGGTGCAAAAGCCCATCATGCGTGTGATACTAAATTTGAACGTGTCCCTACAGAAGTTACGGCATGTGTTGGCACTCATTAGGCATAACTCGGTACAATAGTAATAAAATTTTAAAGGTCATGTGTGTTTAGTAGTTTAGTCAAGGGTTCTATCATTTTAGCCATGTTATTTGGTGTGGCGTTGACTGCTGCATTTATCTATGCCTATGAAGAAATCTCTTTAGATGCAGATAAGTTGATTAACTATAAGCCAGAGACCTCTTCTATTGTGTATGACAGAAATGGCGAAAAATTAGCCTATGTCTTTAAAAAACAACATCGCCTTTATGCACGTTATGATGAAATACCAGGATTCTTGGTAGAAGGTCTTGTGGCGATGGAAGATACACAGTTCTTTGAGCACAATGGTGTGAATCCAGATGCTATTTTAAGAGCCATTGTAAAAGATATACAAGCAGGGGCTTTTGTAGAGGGTGGAAGTACACTGACTCAACAGCTCATTAAAAACAAAATCCTTTCTAATGAAAAGAAACTTGCACGTAAAATCAAAGAGGCTATCTTAGCGCTTAAAATAGAACATGAACTGAGTAAAGAAGATATCATCGAACGATATCTCAATGAAATATCGTATGGTAACAACTACTTTGGTGTTAAAACAGCAGCAAATGGTTATTTTCATAAAGAGATGAATGAACTCACACATAAAGAGATGGCTATTTTAGTTGGGTTACCAAATGCACCTAGTTTTTATAATCCTCTTAGGCACTATAAACGTGCGTTAAATCGTGCAAATAATGTGCTGTATCGTATGAAAAGCATAGGGTGGATTACACAGAGTGACTACCTTAAAGCAGTCAAAGAGTCTCCTACTGTCTATAAGACATCACTTACCCAAAACATAGCCCCCGAGATAGTAGATGAAGTGCTACGCCGTTTTAAAGGTAAACTCGGAGATGTACGTACAGGTGGGTATGAGATATATACAACCATAGATATGAAACAACAAGCTATTGCTAAAGAGGCAGTGGCTTTTGCTTATAATAAAGCATTAAAAAAGTATAGAGAAGATGCAAACTCTTCGACACTTGCCACCGCTTTTGTAGCAGTAGAGAGTAGTACAGGTGACATCTTGGCTATGGTAGGTACAACTGATTATAAAAAATCTAACTTTAATCGTGTCACACAATCAAAGCGTCAACCAGGTTCTGCTTTTAAACCATTTATATACCAAACGGCATTAGATATGGGATACAATCCTGCGAGTCCATTGACCGACTTGGCTAGAACTTTTCAGTACTACTATAAAGGAAAGCCTAAAATTTGGTCACCTAAGAACTACGAACATGACTTTAAAGGGTTTATCTCATTTCGAGAAGCTTTAGTGCATTCGCGGAATTTAGCTACGATAAATCTTGTCTCAGATTTGGGAGTTAGTACGATACGTAAACGACTGGCATTTTTAGATGTACCACATATCCCTAGAGATATGTCTATCGCTCTTGGTAACTTAGGACTTAGCCCTCTTAAAATGGCTCAGATATTTTCTGTCTTTGCAAACAAAGGACATATGATAGAGCCTAGACTTGTAAGTAAAATTATCTCAAAAGAGGGTGCGATTATTTATGAGACACGTCCTAAAGAGATAGCTAATTTTACCACACCTGAACAGGCCTACTTAATGACAGATGTTTTAATGGATGTTGTCAAACGTGGTACAGGTAGAAATGCACGTGTAGATGGTATAGAACTTGCAGGTAAAACAGGTACAACAAATGACAACATCGATGCGTGGTTTTGTGGGTACTCTCCTACCATTGAGACCATCGTATGGTTTGGTAGAGATGATAATAAACGTATAGGTAGAGGTGCAACAGGAGGGGCATTGGCTGCTCCTGCATTTGCTTATTATTATAAAAAATTACTTGAACTTTACCCTGATACAAAACGTACGTTTGATATACCACAAGGGGTATTTAGAGGTGTGTATGAAGGGAAATCAGAACTCTATACAAAACATTCGCCTTTACCAAATGCCTATAAAAAACCTGTTAAAACTGAGAATGTTTTAGAAGAAGATACAGAGATAATAGAAGATGTTGACCCTGATGAAGGTGAGATAGGTATGGCTAAACCTATTAATATTGATGATACGCCTACCTATAATGAAGAAGAACCATTAGATGTTATGGAAGATGCATTACATCCACGACGAAAAGTACCACTTACCCCTGTCTCTAATGACAGTGGAGAATTATTTTAGGAGTTTTGATGCATAGTTTTGCACCAGAGATTATACTTATTACCATATTGAGTCTAGTGGTCTTTTCAGATGCACTGGCAAATAGATTAAAAATACCGTCTGTATTTATACTACTGATTGGGTCTTACTCTATCTATACCTATGTTCCTATGGCAGTACCTATAGACTTGAAACTACACTTTGATACCATCATATTGTTCTGTATCCCACTTATCTTTATGGGAGATGCTTTACATTTGCATTTTTCAGACATTAAAAAATACAGTTGGGATATATTTTACTTAGCTATCGTCGCTGTGGCTCTCTCTATTACAGTGGGTGCAAGTATGTACTACTTGAATGTATTTGAGTCTTTAACCCTTGGAGCATATGTTTCACTCTTTGCTATCAACATGGCAACTGATGCAGTCTCTGTCCAGTCTATACTCTCTCGTTTTAAAGGGATTAGTCATCATCTTAAAGTACTTATAGAGGGAGAGTCTCTTGGTAATGATGCTACTGCGGTTATCGCCTTTTTCTTTATAGGACTACCATGGATGATGTCTGGTACGATAAATGCAGGAGATGCTACTTTAGATGCACTACGTGTTTTTGTGGTGAGTACAGGCATAGGTTTAACCATAGGGTTCTCTTTTTATATGATTATGAAACTTTTCTCTGACAAAAGAGGTGAGTTCTTTGCGTTTATCATTGAGGCATATTTAGCGTATGTGATAGCAGAAGAGATGCATGTCTCTGGTATCTTGACACTTATTGTCTCTATTATTGCAACCAAAGCATGGATAGACAGTGACAATGAAGTATTGGTCGAAGATGAAGCTAAAAAAGTGAAAAGTTTTATGCGGAAGATAAGACTTAGCAGTATTAAAGCAACGACACAAGAGAGACTAGAATACATCTATGAAATGGCAAAAGAGTTTGGATACATCGCTGCTGTTATGATATTTTTTGTCTTAGCTGAGATGGCAAACTTTGAGAAGTTATGGCAGTATAAAACGGAGATATTTATCATGTTTGGTATCACCACACTCATACGTGCTATCTCTATGGCAAAATTTGCTTTTATAGGAGATAAGATAAAGCATATAGCTCCTGTAGGGGTAGAGGGATGGTTTATCTTGACATTCTCAGGGATGAAAGGGGCATTGTCTATCATACTTGTACATATGATACCTAATAGCTTTGAACACAAAGAGTTTTTTGAAGTGGTTACTGTAGGGGTAGTAGGACTTTCTATTTTTGTCTATGGTACTACACTTTGGGCTTATTTTACTTTTTTTAAACCTGAAGTTGAGAAGAGTATTTTTAAGAAGTAGTATTATTTACTATTTCATTCCTATTATCTTATAAATAGGAATGAAATGAAAGAAGCGTTTATTAAATTACTCTGCTAGTTGAATTAGTTTTGTATGGACTGTAGTCGCAAAATATGAACTGTCGACTACTCTTGCTTGAGCATTATTTTTAAGTCCATCTGCTCCAACAACACATGCTACATTACCACGACCAGCTTCGGTATAGTACTCCACAGTACATTCAATACGGTCATCTTTTTTCCCATAATCGGCACAAGTTACAGTATTTGGTTTTTCTTCCGTTAAAACACCAATCAACTCTACTGATAATAAATTTCTGTATTCTGCAGATTCACATATACCAGGAGATACATCTCTTAAGATAACAATAACTTCTTTATTATTCATAGGATTGACATTTTCATTATTATCACTTCCTCCACCACATCCCGATAGTAGTAATGCACTTAATGCTATTCCTGTTAGCGTAATTTTTTTTAACATTCTTTTTCCTTTTAAATTTTGGTAAATAAATTATAGTTATAAAAATTAAGGAGTTGCTTAAAAAAAGGGGGGGTGAAGAAAGGGTAAAATATGGTGGATAAATTATCCACCATATTTAAAAAATTAGCAAGAGTAAGTAGTAATGTACTCATGTGCTGTTGGGCGACCTTCAACAGGTATAACGTGTCTGTCGAACATGTAGTCAACATACTCTTTAATGTATTCTGCACTCATGATAGGTGCTAGGAAGTCATGATCTTCTGCAAGACCTTCTAGTGCATCTCTAAATGAGTTTGGAAGCTCAGGGATTTTTCTCTCAGCAATTTCATCTCTTGTTAATTCAAATAAATCTTCATTAAATGGACCAACTAAGTCATAACCACCTTTTTTGATACCATCAAGACCAGCAATCATAAGTACTGAGAATGCAAGGTAAGGACAAGCAGTAGAATCTGGGAAACGTGTTTCAATTCTAGTTGCTGGTGCACCTGCACCATAAGGGATACGACAAGCAGCTGAACGGTTTTGGCTAGAGTAAGTAAGAATACGTGGTGCTTCAAAACCTGGAAGTAGTCTCTTAAATGAGTTTGTACTTGGGTTAGTGAATGCTGCTACTGCTTCTTTGTGTGCAAAGATACCAGAAAGGTAATCAAGTGCTGTTTTAGAAAGGTTCGCGTATGCACCTTCTTCATAGAATGTGTTAACACCATCTTTCCATAATGATTGGTGAACGTGCATACCATTTCCGTTATCGTTGTAGATAGGCTTAGGCATAAATGTTGCAGTTTTACCATTAAGGTGTGCAACCATTTTAACAACATATTTATATTTTTGAACATTATCAGCAGCTGTGATGATGTCAGAATATACGATTCCGATTTCATGTTGACCTTGTGCAACTTCGTGGTGACCAAGAATAACTTCTAAACCTACTTCTTCAAGAAGAAGCATCATTTCAGCTCTAAGATCTACAGCAGAGTCTGTAGGCATTACTGGGAAGTATCCACCTTTGATTCTAGGTCTATGACCCATGTTTCCATACTCACCATAATCTTCATTATCTGCCCAGTGACCTTCGTCAGTTTCAACTTTAAATGATTGGTGGTTGTCATTGTCAACAATCTTCACATCATCAAAGATGAAAAATTCATTTTCAGGACCAAAGAAAGCTTCATCTGCAACACCTGCTTCATCTAGTGCTTTTAATGCTTTTTTAGCGATTGATCTTGGACATTTAGCATAAAGCTCATTTTTGTAGATGTCATATACATCACAAATAACGATAACAGTGCTATCTGCTGTAAAAGGATCTAGGAATGAAGAATCAACATCAGGCTTAAGAAGCATGTCTGATTCATTGATTGGTTGCCAGTTTTCGATAGAAGAACCATCGAATGGAAGACCACCTTCAAGTTGCCCTGCACTTACAGCACTCATTCTGTAACTAATGTGATGCCATGCACCTTTAATATCTGTAAATCTAAAGTCTACAAACTCTACCTCGTTTTCTTCACAATACTTAAAGAATTCTTCTGTACCAGTAACAAATTTACCCATGTGTAACGCTCCTAATTTTAATTTAATGTCATAGATTATAGCCATTCTAAAATAAAGAAGATGCGTTTTTATGCCTAAAAAGTAATCAATTGTTTGTCTCTCTTGTGAAAAGTAACAGCTTGTGTATATCCGACCTCTTTTGCTAATGCTGTGGCTTTATCATAATCTGCACCCACTTGATTTACTGCATGGGCATCTGAAGAAAATGTAATCGGTATATCTAAGGTATAGGCTTCTTGAAGTAGCGTGGCAGAAGGGTAGATTTCTGCTGTGGGTTTACGTAGTCCTGAAGTATTTATCTCTAGCACCATGTTCGCTTTTTTGATAGCTTGGAGGGCATTTTTGGATAAAAGACGTACATCTTTTTTAGGCATAAATTTAAACACTTTAATGAGGTCAAAATGTCCAACGATGTCAAACTTTCCAGAGTTTGCCATGGCTTCTATGGCTTCAAAATAGGCTTGCCAAATCTCATCAACATCTTTTTCTTTCCATCCACTTAAAAATTCTGGATTATCAAAGCCCCATTTGTCTATAAAGTGCACAGAACCTATAAGGTAATCTACTTTTGCATTTAAGACATGACTGTCCATGTGTCCTTTAAGCCAGTCAACTTCGTAGCCTAGGAGTATTTGTATCTTATTTTTGTATTTTTCTTTTACTCTTTGTATGTCGGAAAAATAGGCTTCTACTTCATCAAATGGTAGTCTATATTCTAGGTCAAAATCCATAGGGGCGTGTTCTGAAAAACCGTAGATATCAATGCCAAGTTCTATGGCTCTTTCTACATATTCATCGACTGTGCCTGTAGCATGGTTACAGCGTGTGGTGTGGTTGTGTAAATCTACTCTGCTTATTGTATTCATAGTCTGATTTTAACATAGAAAACTACTTTTTACTACTATTTAGGTAAAATAAGTCCAATAATGAACGTATGGAATAAGATGATAAACACAGATAAAGTAGAACTTTTAGCACCTGCAGGTAACCTAGAGAAGATGAAAATCGCTCTGAACTATGGAGCTGACGCAGTATATGGGGGGACAAGTACCTTTTCTTTACGTATACGCTCAGGTAAAGAGTTTGACATGGAAGCCTATGCAGAGGGGATAGCCTATGCACATGAGAGAGGAAAAAAAGTCTACTCTACGGTAAACTCATTTCCTTTTAACTCACAGCTGAAACTCTATGAAAATCACATCGCCAAAATAGCAGAGCTTAAGCCAGATGCACTCATTGTTTCTAGTCCTGGTGTGGTGAAGATAGCACATAAAATAGCTCCTGATATTCCTATACATCTCTCTACCCAAGCCAATGTAATGAATGCGATGGATGCAGAGGTCTATTATGATTTGGGTGTAAAGCGTATCATTGTAGCACGTGAGATAAGCCTTAAAGATTGTGAAGCGATTAAAAACCATATACCCGACCTTGAACTTGAAATCTTTGTGCATGGTTCTATGTGTTTTGCTTACTCTGGTCGTTGCCTCATATCATCCCTTCAAACTGGACGTGTACCCAACCGTGGGAGCTGTGCAAATGACTGTCGTTTCCCTTATGAAATTTATGCACATAACCCTGAGTCAGGGACAACATTTAGACTCGATGAAGAAGAGGGCATAGGTACCTACATCATGAATGCCAAAGATATGAACATGGCATCTCATGTTGATGAGATACTTAAGTCTGGTGTGGTTGATTCACTGAAAATCGAGGGGCGTACCAAGTCTCCTTACTATGCAGGGGTGGTGACTAAAGCCTACCGTCATGCGATAGACGACCACTACAAAAATGACTTTGATGAGGCACGTTACCAAAGAGAACTTGGTACTACACAAAATCGTGGTTTTACCGATGCGTACTTACTCTCACGTCCTTTTGACAGAAACGACACGGAGTCAAATGAATTTTCTATACAGTACGGTACACATCAAGTAGCAGGTCTAGTCAGCGAAGATGGGCTTACTTGGAAATGTAAAGACAAAACATGTTTAGGTGACATGGTAGAAATAGTAGTACCTGTAGGTGCGAATGTTGAACTGGTCGATAATGACATAGGCAAGATAGAAGAGATAGCAGGGCATTATGTCATCACCTTTAAAAAGCTTACGACCAAAGAGGGTAAAGAACTAGAGTGTGTACATAGTGGGAATACCAATAACATTATGTTACCAGCACCGCTACCTGGCTACACCATCTTAAGACGTGAAATCGCTGAAGCTTTAGAAAATAAAGGTTTAACCGAAGTGTCTACCCCGATGAAGTTAGAACAAGCAACAAAATAAATTCAAAGGAAGCAAGAATGAAATTTGTATCGATTGTAATGGGCTCAAAAAGTGACTACGCCATCATGACAGAGTGTGCCGAGACTTTAAAAAAGTTTGGTGTACCATATGAGCTTATCATCACTTCTGCACATAGAAGCCCTGAACGTACCAAACAGTATGTTCAAGAGGCAGAGAAAAAAGGTGCACAAGTATTTATAGCCGCTGCTGGTATGGCAGCTCACCTTGCAGGAAGATTGGCATCAACGACTACCAAGCCTGTACTTGGTGTACCTATGGAAGCAGGGGCATTAAGAGGTGAAGATGCCTTGTTAAGTACAGTGATGATGCCTGAAGGTGCACCTGTAGGCACACTAGGCATAGGCAGAGCAGGAGCAGTCAATGCTGCATACATGGCGATACAAATCTTAGCCCTTCAAGACGATGAGTTACACGTAAAACTCCAAGAAGACCGCATCAGCAAAGCCAAAAAAGTAGAGCTTGACTCTTCTGAGATAGAAATAATACTTTAATACTAAGAGATACCACTATGAACAAAAATGCAATAACATTTAGCGATATGTTACTAAAACTACAACAATATTGGGCAGCACAAGGGTGTAACATCGTGCAGCCTTATGACATTCCATCAGGGGCAGGGACATTTCATCCTGCGACACTACTGAAGAGTTTAGACTCTAAACCTTGGTCGGCTGCGTATGTATCACCGTGTAGAAGACCAACTGATGGACGCTATGGAGAGAACCCTAACCGTTTGGGTTCTTACTATCAGTTTCAAGCACTTATCAAACCAAGCCCTGACAATATTCAGGAGCTTTACTTGAAGTCTTTAGAGTATTTGGGGCTTAATTTACAAGAGCATGACATCCGTTTTGTAGAAGACAACTGGGAGTCTCCAACGCTTGGTGCTTGGGGGCTTGGCTGGGAAGTGTGGCTTGATGGTATGGAAGTGACACAGTTTACCTACTTTCAACAAGTAGGGGGCATCGCTTGTGACCCTGTGGCTGTGGAGATTACCTATGGTACTGAGCGTTTGGCGATGTATCTGCAAGGGGTAGACAGTATATTTGACATCGTGTGGAACAAAAATGGTGATGATGTGACTACCTACGCAGATGTACATAAAGAGAGTGAGTATGAGTTTTCAAAGTACCACTTTGAAGTAGCCAATGTAGAGAAGTTGTTTCAACACTTTGAAGATGCTTCAAATGAATGTAAAGTGTGTTTGGATGCAGGACTTCCTTTGCCTGCCTATGACCAGTGTATGGTGGCTTCTCATGCTTTTAATGTATTGGATGCTAGAAAAGCCATCTCTCAAGCACAACGTCAGAACTATATACTTAAAGTAAGAGAACTCTCCATCGGATGTGCCCAGCTCTACAAGGCTCAAGAAGCTGAACGTAATGCAAGAGTAAAAGGCTAATGTTGATAGAAAAATTAGTTACTTCAAGTTTAAAATTGGGTGTCATTGCAGGTGGACAGCTTGGTAAAATGCTTATACAAGAGGCGAGTAGATGGGATATATCGTCTTATGTACTTGACCCTGATGAAGGATGCTCTGCACGTAACGTAGCCAATGTCTATGTAAAAGGTGACTTTAGAGACTTTGATGATGTCTATGCTTTTGGTAAACAAGTAGACATTCTTACCTATGAACTAGAAGACATCAACATAGACGCACTACAGCAGCTCAAATCAGAGGGAATCAAAGTGCTTCCTGATCCAGATACTTTAGCACTCATACAAGACAAGGGACTTCAAAAAGAATTTTATACCAAACATGGTATGCCCACATCTCCATTTAAGTGTTATGCCAATGTAGATGAGATAAAAACAGCCATAGAGAGTGGGGCATTAACCTATCCGTTTGTACAGAAGTTACGTAAAGGTGGTTATGATGGGCATGGGGTTGCACTTATAAAAGATACAAGCACAACTTTACTTGATGGTGCTTCTATGATAGAAGACAAAGTAGAAATAGAAAAAGAGATAGCTGTCATCGCGGCTAAAAATGCAAGAGGTGAAGTACGTTGTTTTCCTGCTGTGGAGATGCACTTTAATGAAGAGACAAATTTGGTTGAAGAGATATTTTGTCCTGCCAATATCACATTGAAACAGGCAGAAGTAGCAGAAATATTGGCAGAAGAAATCATAAAAAATCTCGATATGGTTGGTTTGTTGGCAGTGGAGTTTTTCATAGATACTAAAGGGCAAATACTCATCAATGAAGTAGCACCTAGACCACATAATTCTGGGCATCATACTGTAGACAGTGCTGTGACTTCGCAGCTTCAACAGCTTTTACGAGCCATACTTGACTTACCTTTAGGAAGTACGGCACTTACTACCTCTTCAGTGATGCTCAATCTTTTAGGTGAAGCAGGACATACAGGTCCTGTACATTATGAAGGCTTTGCAGAATGTATGGCGATAGACGGGGTCAAAATCCACCTCTATGGCAAGAAACTGACAAGACCATCAAGAAAGATGGGGCATGTGACTATACTGGGCAATAGCGTAGAAGAAGCACGCATCAAAGCAGAAGAAGTAAAAAAATTACTAAAGGTTAAATCATGTCAAAAGTAGTCGTAAGTATCGTGATGGGTTCGGACTCAGACCTCCCTGTTATGCAAGAAGCAGCAAAAATGTTAGAGCAGTTTGGTGTGGGCTATGAGTTAGATGTGGTCTCGGCACATAGAACACCTGAGAAACTTTTTGAGTACTCGAAAAATGCACATAAACGAGGCATACAAGTCATCATAGCAGGAGCAGGAGGTGCAGCACATTTACCTGGCATGATAGCCTCTATGTCTCCACTGCCTATCATAGGTGTACCTATAAAATCGAGTAATTCCATAGATGGCTGGGACTCCATACTCTCTATACTCCAAATGCCTGGGGGTGTACCTGTAGCTACTGTAGCACTTAATGGGGCTAAAAATGCAGGAATTTTAGCTGCACAGATAGTAGGAGCAGGAGATAAAGAAGTACAAAATACCATTGTGGCTTATAAAGAAGACTTGGGGAAACAAGTGGAAGAGAAGTCTAAAAGGGTAGCACGTTAGAACATAGGGTAAAATATGCCAATTTGCAATATTTTTACCCACTTTCTCAAATCTATACTATACTTCATCTATGTTTCTTCATATAGATATAGACTCTTTTTTTGCCTCTGCTGAACGTAGTGTTGATGATAAACTCAAAGCTATTGCTATGTGCGTTGGGTCTCGCTCAAATTTAGAGATATTTAACAAAAAACGTACCAATATAAAACTGATGCATGAAAACTCTGGTGCATTTGTAACACCTGTATTTTATTCTGCAAAAAAAAAGACCTTTGAAAACTATTTTGTAGATGAAGTAGAAGGCAGAAAGAAGATACGAGGCATCGTGACTTCTGCTTCGTATGAGGCGAGAGCAAAAGGGGTTAAGACAGCGATGCCTCTTGCTCAAGCACTACAGCTTTGTCCTGAAATGGTTGTGATTCCTTCTAACTATCCACTTTATCATACGATATCGCATCAGATGCATGATTTTATGAGAGCCCATATCCCTAAAGTGGAGCAGTTTAGTATCGATGAATTTTTTTGTGATGTAAGTGGATGGATAAGGGATGATGAAGTATATGACTTTGCAAAAACACTGCAAGAGAAGATACGACAGCACTTTGATATTCCTGTCTCCATAGGCATATCTCATGCCAAATGGATAGCCAAACTAGCCACAGAAACTGCAAAACCTTATGGGGTCTATGAGGTTAAGAATATAGATACCTACATAGAAAATATACCGATTAAAAAATTCCCTGGTATTGGCAAAGGGTTTCAAAAGAGGCTTGAAGCACACTATATTAAAACCCTTGGAGACATAAAGCGAAATAGAAATCTTTTTTATACATGGAAGAAGCCTGGTATACAGCTTTATGCTAGAGTGACAGGAACATCCAAAGAGGGGATTGATGGTAAATCTCAAAGAAAATCTATAGGCATAAGCCGTACCTTTGATGCCATACATGATAAAAATGAAATACGTCGACGCATGATGATAATGGCACGTCATATTGTCTATATAGTCATGAAAACAGAGGTGAATCCCACAAGTTACTATCTTAAAATTAACTATGAATATGGTGTCAAAGTAAAACAGAGTATCACGATAGATAGACTCTTTTCTGAGTCACTTTTTAAATCTATACTTTCTAAAATGTATGGGAGTATAGCTTTACATAAAGGTGCTATTAAACTTTCATTGAATGTCTCTAATTTTACAAACCAACACAAAAAAACACTCTCACTTATGGACTTAGATGAGGATATAGAACAACATCATCTTAGCAGAGCACTTCACAAACTTAGAGAACGTTTTGGATTAGACATTATAAAAACAGGGGATGAGTTGTAGGTATGGGTTCAATAGTAATAGGTGTTATGTTATAATAAAAAAAACTGAAAATAGATGAAGAGGCAAAGCATGAAACTACAAAAAATCTACAATCACCTAGATAAAATAAGTCCTTTTGAATTACAAGAGAAATGGGATAATTCTGGGCTTATTGTAGGTGATTTAGGACGTGAGGTTTCACAGATAGTTGTTTCTCTAGACATTGATTTTGACATGATAGAAGAAGCCAAAGAGGGTACACTTTTTGTGGTGCATCATCCGCTGATATTTGACAAACTTTCACAGCTTGATTTTGGGAAGTACCCCTCTAACTTGATGGAGCAGATGATACTTCAAAAGCAGTCGTGCATTGCCCTACATACGAACTTTGACCAGACACATTTGAATCAATATGTCTTTGAAAAAGTTTTAGGCTTTAAGATGGAGAGTCAAAAACCTTTTTTGTGTACTACACAAGGTGAATGGAACTATAAGGCACTTTTAAATCTTATAAAAGAGAAACTTAACTTACCCACACTTAAAGTCGTAGGAAAAAAAGAGAATATTAAGTCTATAGCACTTTGTACAGGGGCAGGGGCTTCACTTATGGATGAGGTAGAGGCAGACTGTTTTTTAACGGGTGACATTAAATACCATGATGCGATGAAAGCGATGAGTGAAGATTTGATGATGATAGACATCGGACATTATGAATCTGAGAAGTTTTTTGCAGAGATTTTAATGGAAGAATTGAAAGTTTTACCTATTTTCGCTATAATTGCGAATTCTAAAAACCCATTTCATACCGAAATAGGTTCTTAACCTTCTAAATATGTAATAGAAGTACTTTGAAACTCCTAAAGGACAGAGATTGAACAAACACCTAAATGAGCTTATCGAGCTTTCAAATAATGACAAAGCGATTGACTCTTATACCCCACAACTTGAAGCTGCCGATAAAAAAATAGCAAAAATTCAAAAAAAGATTGATGCTGCACAAGGTGAGCTAGATGCACTGAATGCTGACATCGTAGATAATGATGCTAAAGTAAAAACTTTTGAAGAACAACTTACGCTTTTAAATGAGCAACTCTCTTTAAATGCTAAAAAACTTAAAGAAATTTCTACAGAAAAAGAGATGAAAGCACTCTCTTTAGAAGAAGACATTGCAAAAGAAAAAATGACTTTTGCCAATGAAGAGATAGAAAGACTTCAAGGAATCAATGAGACTAAGAAGGCACTTTTAGAAGAAGCAAGTGAAAAAGTAACGACATTTGCTAGTGAATTTAAAGCACTTAACGAAGTAGTTTCAGTTGAAAAAGCTGAGATAGAGAAAGCAAAAGGTGAGCTTTTTGTAAAAAGAGAAGAGCTTAGCAGAAACCTTGAGCAAAAAGTGCTTGCATTTTATGAAAAGATTCGTATCTGGGCAGGCAATTCAGCTGTTGTTCCTGTTAAAAAGCAAGCATGTTACGGATGTTACATGAAACTAAATGATAAAACATATTCAGAAGTGATAAGAGCAGATGAAATTTGTAATTGTCCTCACTGTGGACGTATTTTATATATCGAGCCTGTTACAGCTGAAGCATAACAAGTGAGAACCTATGGAGAAAACATTCTTTTTTCTCTATAGTCTATTTGCTTTTTTACTCTACTTTTTAGCACTTCCTTTTCTTCTTCTTTTTTCTTTTAAAACAAAATATAAAGCGTCCATACCTGCTAGGTTTTTTTTATGGAAAAATAGTACACTCAAGCCAAACGGTGTTTGGTTTCACTCATGTTCTTTTGGAGAAGCAAAGGCAATTAAACCTTTAGTAGATAGGTTACCTCCTGAACTTTTGCGTATGAGTAGTACCACACAGACAGGATATGAAGCAATCAATGCCTATACGAAAGAGAGTCGTTACTTGCCTTTTGAGGCATTACTCTTTTTTTGGATGAGACCTCAAAAGGTACTGGTGGTGATGGAAGCAGAGTTTTGGTATTTGCTTTTTGCCTTGGCTAGGAAACGAGGGGCAAAAACGATGCTCATCAATGCACGAATGTCAGAGCGTTCATACCCAAAGTATCTTCGTATGAAGTGGCTTTATGTGCAGATATTTAAGTATATAGATGAAGTCTATGCACAAACGGAGATAGACAGAGAACGTTTAGCATCATTGGGGGCTAAAAATATTGTAGTTATGGGTAACATAAAACTTTCCAGTTTACCTAGTGTGACTAAAACACTTATGAAGCCAGTAGGTATGACACTTTGTGCAGCAAGTACACATGAGGGAGAAGAAGGATTGATTTTGGATGCTTTTTCTACATTTAAACAGGTGAATGCAAAGGCAAGACTTATAGTCGTACCCCGTCATCCAGAGCGTTTTGATAAGGTGGCTAGCATGATAGACACATTTAGCAAAAAAGAGAAGCTGACTTGGCATCGTTATTCTGAAAATGAGCGTTTAGAAGATGACATTGTCTTGGTAGATACCTTAGGTGAACTGGTAAATATCTATGCGATTTGTGATATCGTCATTTTAGGTGGGGCATTTAAGCCCATAGGTGGGCATAATGCTGCTGAAGCTGCACAGTTTGGATGTAAGATAATCTCTGGAAAGCACTACTTTAATCAGGTAGATATTTTTGAAGCAGTTGAGGGTATCACTATAGTAGAAGCATCTAATCTATCACGTAGACTTTTACAGCATGGGCTTTTAAAACCTACAAAGTTAAAGAGTAAAACAGACATCTCTCCTATCGTAGAGAGTATAAATAGTGCTATAATTAGCAAATAATGACTAAAATTGGATAAAAAATGGCAACAGATAAAGCATATAAAGTATTGGCACTTCAAAAAGGTATCTCTAATAAAAAAGCAAAAGAGCTTATAGATAGAGGGTTGGTTTTTGTAGAAGACAAAAAAGTAAAAATCGCACGTGCAGATATACATACAGAGACATTTTTTCGTGTAGAGTACCCTGAAGATATAGCGATACTCTACCAAGATGAAGACATCATTGCTATCAATAAACCTGCACAGGTAGATAGCTATGATATACAAGATGCCATAGATGGTGCAGTGTTACTTCATAGGCTTGACAGAGATACTTCGGGTGTTTTACTTTTAGGGAAAAATGATGCCTTTGTAGAGAAAGCCATCAAAGAGTTTAAGTTACGTCATGTTGAGAAGCATTATGTGGCATGGATAGAAGGTGTACTTTATGAAAAGGTAGTGATAGACGAGCCTATATTTACCATCAAAAAAGGTAAGGCATTTTCACTTATAGACCCAATTCGTGGTAAAAAAGCACATACGATAGTCAAGCCCGAAGAGCTTCAAGGTAAGAAGTCTAAAGTAAACATAGAGATAACCACAGGACGAACACACCAAATACGTGTGCACTTAGCCCACATTGGGCATCCTGTAGTTGGAGATGAACAGTATGGAAGCCGTACTCAGTCTAAACGTGTCTTACTTCACTCTTCAAAGATGAAGATACTTGATTATGAATTTAATGCAAAAGAGCCTAAAGATATCGCTAAGTATAAATAGCGTTATCTGGGTATCATTTTATAGATAGTATTTTTTAAAATGATACATTTATAATTTAATTAAAGGATAAAAAATGCTATTAAAACAAATTCGAAATATATCATTTTTACTAAGTTTGATGGGTGTATTGCTTTATGCAAATAAGTTGAGTTTTGATAAAACATTGTCTTCGCAAGGAATAAGTTTTCACATCATCACAACAGGAGAGGGTTCATTGCGTCAACTTAGTATTACGCCCTCAGGTTTAGAGATTGATAATACTGTGATTCATCAAGAGATTGATGGGGTTGTGACAGGTGTAGAGGTGGCAGATCTTAATGTAGATGCTTCGCCTGAAATATATATCTATACTACATCAGCAGGGAGTGGTGCATATGGAAATGTGATAGCGTATAGTGCTAATCATAAAAAAACACTAAGTATCATCTCTTTTCCTGAACTTGATGTTGCATCAAAAGAAGCAAAAGGCTATATGGGACATGATAGCTTTGGTATTGTAGACAATGCTTTAGTGAGACACTTTCCTATATATAAAAAGAATGATAGTAATGTAAAACCCACAGGCGGTACACGCCAATTGACATATAAGCTTCAAATGGGAGAGGCTTCATGGCAGTTAAAGTTAGAGAAAATATTTGAACTAGAGAAAGGCTTATAAATTGTGTTGTGTACAAGCAAGTTACCGTGAAATATTTGTATTAAGCCCAAATAGGGTAAAATCGCAACAATAATATAGAACACATACAAGGTAAAAAATGTTTGATAATTTAACCGACAGTTTTAAAAATGCCATTGGCAAAATACGTTTTCATGATGATGAAAAAGCACTTAAAAAAGCAACCACAGAACTTAAAAAGTCACTTCTTAAATCGGATGTGCATCATAAGGTAGTTAAAGACCTTATCTCAACGGTTGAGTTTGAGACTAAAAAACATGGTGTAGGAAAAGATAATTTTCTTAAAGCACTCCAAGACAAACTCACAGACATACTCACACTAGAAGGAGCACCTAAAGGCTTTACCTTCGCTTCTAAGCCACCAACTGTTGTGTTGATGATAGGTTTGCAAGGTTCTGGTAAAACGACTAGTACAGGTAAACTAGCATACTTCCTCAAAGAACAAAAAAAGAAAAAAGTACTTGTGATTGCTGCAGATTTACAAAGACTTGCAGCGGTTGAACAACTCAAACAGATTACTGCGGGTATAGAAGTGGAGCTGGTAGCAGACGAGAGTGCAACACCAACACAGATAGTCAAACGAGGTCTTGAAAAGGCGGAGAAAGAGCTTTATGATGTTGTGCTCATAGATACTGCTGGACGTTTAGCCATAGATGATGAACTTATGGATGAGCTAGCAGAAGTCAAAAAAGTAGCCAACCCTGATGAACTTTTCTATGTGGCAGATGCTATGACAGGGCAAGATGCTGTACGAACTGCGCAAACCTTTAAAGATAAGATAGGTATCACAGGTGTGGTACTTTCTAAATTTGATGGAGATGGTAAAGGTGGGGTGGCACTTGGATTGACTCAGCAAGTAGGTGTACCTCTACGTTTCATTGGTAATGGTGAGAAGATGCCAGACTTAGAGCAGTTTATCTCAGACAGGATAGTAAGTCGTCTGATGGGTGCAGGAGATGTGGAAGGTCTAGCAGAGAGAGCAGCAGCGACCATAGACCCTAAAGAAGCAAAAAGAATGACCCAAAAGATTAAAAAAGGGAAATTTAACTTCAACGATTTTTTAGCCCAAATGGAGCAGATGAAAAAACTAGGAAGCATGAAGTCCATCATG
>Ga0256834_1000740_pt1 | contig 23051 bp, 23 predicted proteins | sample 4281140metaG_FD_190536 | JGI IMG/M metagenome (GOLD analysis project Ga0256834, IMG submission 190536) | Hydrothermal vent microbial communities from East Pacific Rise, Pacific Ocean - 4281-140 | ecosystem: Environmental > Aquatic > Marine > Hydrothermal vents | place: Pacific Ocean: East...
TTTTCGGGAAGTGGCGATTGATGCGGGTCAGCCCCGTTTGAACAACCGTGCTTTTTCCCGCTGCCAGTCCCGGTCTTTGGACACGGCGCGCTTGTCATGCTGTTTTTTTCCCTTGGCCAGGCCGATCTCCAGCTTGGCCCGCCCGCGTTTCCAGTACATGGCGGTCGGCACCAGGGTATAGCCCTTGCGTTCCACCTGTCCGCGCAGCATGTCGATCTCCCGGCGATGCAGCAGCAGCTTGCGGGTGCGGGTGGGGTCGGGGTGGATATGCGTCGATGCAGTGGGCAGCGGGGTGATGTGCGCGCCGAACAGCCAGATCTCGTCATCCTTGATCAAGACGTAGCTTTCCTTGAGATTCACCCGGTTTTCCCGCAAACTCTTCACTTCCCAGCCTTCGAGGGCGATGCCTGCCTCGAAGCGCTGTTCGATAAAAAAATCATGTCCGGCGGCTTTGTTCAGGGTAATGGTGCTACCTTTGCCGCCCTTGTGCTTCGCTTTTTTCGCCATGGGGCGATTGTAACCCGTGGCAGCCGAGCATGAGAACCGAATTGCAGGAGAAAACTTGTGAGCAGATATATTCTTGGTATTGGTATGTTGCTGTTGCTCGCAGTGACGGCTGGCGGTGCGCTTGCCGGGCAGGAAGAGGCGGCTGCGGGAACGCTGAACAATGCGTTGGGCATGCTCAATGGCTGGCTGGGTACGGTGCTGTTCTTCGATGTGTTTCCCGGTGAGGCCGAATTTCCGTTTATCGTGGCCTGGCTGGTTGCCGGCGCAGTTTTTCTTACCGTGAAGATGGGGTTTATCAACTTTCGCCTGCTGGGACATTCCGTAGCCATCTTGCGGGGAAAATACAGCCGTCCCGATGACGTGGGTGAGGTATCTCCGTTTCAGGCGCTGACCACGGCCCTTTCTGCAACAGTGGGTTTGGGCAATATTGCGGGAGTGGCGATTGCCATTGGCATTGGCGGCCCTGGCGCCACTTTCTGGATGATTGTTGCCGGCTTGCTGGGAATGACCACCAAATTCACCGAAGCCACCCTGGCGCAAATGTACCGCGAGATCCGGCCGGACGGGCACGTCATGGGTGGCGCCATGGAATACCTGTCCCGGGGCTTTGCCGACCTGGGCTGGAAAAGCTTTGGCAAGGCGCTGGCGATCCTGTTCTGCATTCTCACCATCGGCGCTTCCCTGGGCGGGGGCAATGCCTTCCAGGTCAGCCAGTCCCTGAGTGCGGTCAAGCAGCAGGTTCCCTATCTGGCGGAAGAGCCCTGGGTGTTCGGCGTGGTGATGGCGTTCCTGGTAGGGGTGGTCATTATCGGCGGCATTCGCCGTATCGCCCATGTTGCCGAAGCAGTTGTTCCCACCATGGTGGCGATCTACTTGCTTGCGGCGGGCTGGATCGTTCTTTCCCACGCCGACAGGGTGCCGGAGGTGTTTGGCCTGATCCTGTCCAGCGCATTCAGCATGGAGGCCGGGCTGGGCGCGCTGATTGGCGTCATCGTCCAGGGCTTCAAACGGGCGGCGTTTTCCAGCGAGGCGGGGATAGGGTCTGCCGCCATTGCCCATTCCACAGCGCGCACGCCTTATCCTACCCGGCAGGGGATTGTGGCGCTGATGGAGCCTTTCATCGACACGGTAATCATCTGCACCATGACGGCGTTGGTGATCATTATTACCGGCGTCTATGACAGTAACGGACAGCATGCCGAACTGATCGCCAATAACCAGGGGGCGGCGCTGACATCCGTGGCCTTCGGCAGCGTGATCAGCTGGTTCCCGATGGTGCTTTCCGTCTCCGTGGTGCTGTTCGCCTACAGCACCATGATCTCCTGGTCGTATTACGGCGAACGCTGCTGGACTTATTTGTTCGGGGAGCGCTATTCCATGCTTTACCGTATCGCGTTCGTGCTGGTAGTCGTGGCCGGCTCCATCGGCAGCGCCTCGGCGGTGCTGGATTTCAGTGATCTGTTGTTGCTGTCCATGGCGTTCCCGAACATGTTCGCCCTGTATGCCCTCAGTGGCCAGGTCAAGCGCAAACTATCGGTTTACCTGGAAAAACTTCACAGTGGCGAACTGGACAGAGAAGTGGGGCGCGGCTGATGGCGTTCATAGAAAAAACCGCACTGGTGCCGGTGTCGGCTGCGACATTGTTTGCTATCGTAAACGACGTGGAGAGCTATCCGCAGTTTCTGCCCTGGTGCAAGGATGCCCGTTTGCTGTCCCATACGGAAGAGGAGCTTTGCGGGGAGATTGTGGTTTCCAAGGCAGGCGTTACCCGGGCTTTTTCCACCTGTAATCGTCTTTTCCCCTATCACCGTATCGAGATTCACCTGAAAGAAGGGCCTTTCCGCAAGCTGGAAGGCGCCTGGGAATTTACCGAATTGCGGGCGGACGCCTGCAAGGTATCCCTGTCCCTGGAGTTCGAGTTTTCCAGCGGGCTGATGGACAAGGCTTTTGGCGTTGTCTTCTCCCAGATCGCCAATTCCCTGGTGGATGCCTTTTGCAAGCGAGCCAATGACTTGGCCAAAGGAGCCGTAACATGATGCAGGTTGAAGTAGCCTATGCCTTGCCGGATGAGCAGATCGTGCATGTGGTGGAAGGTGAGCCGGGAATGACCCTGGAGCAGGCCATCCGGGATTCGGGGATTCTGGAGGCGCATCCGGAAATCGATTTGAGCAAGAACAAAGTGGGGGTTTTTGGCAAGGCCGCCAAGCTGGACGCCGTACTGTATCCCGGCGACCGGGTGGAAATCTACCGCCCCCTCATTGCCGACCCCAAGGAGGCGCGCAAGAAACGGGCCAGCCAAGGCAAGGCGCTACGCAAGGGCGGAGGAAAAAAATCGGCTGGCGGGTAATATTTGCCGAATATCTTGACGAAAGCGGCAAAAAAAACTATCATCGCGGCGCATGAGAGGGCAGGGCTGCCCTGGACACGGTTGTTAGCCGGATGGCGTAACAGTGGGAAATTTGATTGCTGAAGTTTCCCGGGACCCCGTTTACGGGGTTTTTTTGTTGTTGGTAGATCAGGAATGGGCCTCGTGCCCATTTTTTTATTTGTAAGCCTGAATCCATGGTTCCGGTTGGAAGGTATGCAGAAAGCATCGGCGAAATTGCAGAAAATCGTGCGCAACGTGGTCGAACCCATGGGCTATGAGCTCGTGGGGGTAGAATATCTGAGTGGCTACCAGGGCGGTAACCTGTTGCGTATCTATATAGATAAGGAGAAGGGGATCGATGTCGATGATTGTGCCGCGGTGAGCCACCAGCTCAGCGGCGTGCTCGACGTGGAAGATCCTCTTCCCGGTCAGTACAGCCTGGAGGTGTCATCACCGGGGCTGGACCGGCCGTTGTTCGATGTGGAGGACTACCAGCGTTTTGTCGGACGCAAGGTAAACATCAGGCTTGATGCATCCATAGGCGGGCGCCGCAAGTACAAAGGGTTACTGGTGGGAGTGGAAGACGATCAAATCCTGGTAGAGGTGGACGGTGAAGTCTATCCTTTGTTCATGGAGCAGATCCAGGAGGCTCGTCTTGTTCCGGAAATTTAATTTGCTGAGGGTATCGCGATGACCAAAGAAATCCTGTTCGTCGTAGACGCGGTTTCTAACGAAAAAGAAGTCGATAAGGATATTATTTTCGAAGCCATTGAGGCTGCGCTTGCTTCCGCCACGCGGAAAAAGCATGGCGGCGACATAGAGGTGCGCGTGGTTATCGACCGGGAAACCGGTGATTACGATACCTTCCGTCGCTGGTTGGTAGTGGATGACAGTGAAACTCCGGTGCTGGAGAACCCGAAATCGGAAATCACCCTGAGCGCCGCCCGCGCCAGCGATCCGGACATTCAGCCCGGTGACTATGTGGAAGAACCCATGGAATCCATCGAGTTTGGTCGTATTGCCGCCCAGACCGCCAAACAGGTCATCGTGCAGAAAGTGCGGGAAGCAGAAAGGGCCAAGGTGGTGGAAGCCTATGAAGACAAGGTGGGGCAACTGGTTACCGGCGTGGTAAAGCGTCTGGATCGTGGCGCCATTATCATGGATCTTGGCGGTAACGCCGAAGCCATCATCCCGCGTAGTGACGTGATTCCCAAGGAGCCGGTCAGGGTTGGCGACCGTTTGCGCGGCTTCCTGCAAGCGATCCGTACCGATGTACGCGGCCCGCAACTGTTCGTTTCCCGTACCGCGCCCGAGTTGCTCATCGAATTGTTCAAGCTGGAAGTGCCGGAAGTTGGCGACGGCCTGATCGAAGTGCTGGGCGCGGCCCGCGACCCCGGGCGCCGCGCCAAGATCGCGGTGCGCTCCAATGACCCGCGCATCGACCCTGTTGGCGCCTGCGTGGGCATGCGTGGCTCCCGGGTGCAGGCGGTTTCCAACGAACTGGCGGGGGAGCGCGTGGATATCATCCTGTGGGACGACAATCCGGCACAGTTCATCATCAACGCCATGTCCCCGGCGGAAGTGGCTTCCATAGTCGTGGATGAAGACGCCCATTCCATGGATATTTCCGTGAAGGAAGAGAATCTTTCCCAAGCCATTGGCAGCGGTGGTCAGAATATCCGTCTCGCCAGCCAGCTTACCGGCTGGACCCTCAACGTCATGAGCGAGGATGAGCTGGCGGAAAAGGCGGATGCAGAGGCCCAGCAGTATGTTAAAGGTTTCATGGAAGAGCTGGATGTGGACGAGGAAGTGGCGGTTATCCTTGCCCAGGAAGGCTTTACCTCCATTGAAGAAATCGCCTATGTGCCGGAAGAGGAGCTCCTCGCCATTGAAGAGTTTGACAAGGACATCGTGGAAGAGCTGCGCAGCCGCGCCAGTGATGCGTTGCTTACCCGCGCTATTGCCAAGGAAGAGATGCTTTCCGATGCCGAACCGGCGGAAGATCTGCTGAACATGGAAGGAATGACCGAAGACTTGGCCCATCAACTGGCTTCCATTGGTGTGGTCACCATGGAAGATCTTGCGGAGCAGGCGGTGGATGAGCTGATGGAATTGGAAGGCATGGACGAAAAACGTGCTGGCGAGCTGATTATGACAGCGCGGGCGCCCTGGTTTGAAGAAGCCGAAAACGAAACAGAAACCGAGCCCAAGGGGTAAGGGGGTATTGGCATGAGCGATATTACAGTCAGCCAGTTGGCCGCCGATGTAGGCGTTCCGGTGGATCGTCTCCTGGAACAGTTTGCCCAGGCGGGATTGAACAAGAGCAGCGCCGATGACGCGGTAACAGCGAAAGAGAAACTGGAACTGCTCAACTACCTGCGCCGCAGCCACGGCAAGCAAGGCGCTGGGGAGAAGGCCGCAACCACAGGCAAAGTGACCCTCAAGCGCAAGACCACTACCGAATTGAAGCAGCCCGCCTCTGCTGGCCGTTCGCCCGCAGCACGGGCGGCCCGTACGGCGAAAACCGTGAACGTGGAAGTGCGCCGCAAGCGCACCTATGCGAAAGCGCCAACGGCGGAAACCGATAAGGAACGCCTGCTCAAAGAAGCGGAAGCGGCGAAAAGGGCATTGGCGGAACAGGCGGAGCAGCGCCGCCTGGCGGAAGAACAGGAACAGGCTCGTCGCAAGGCGCAGGAAGCCCTGTTGCAGGCCGAGCAGGACGAACGCAAGCGCATGGAGGCTGCGCGCACCAAGGCAGAGGAAGAAGAGCGCGCCAAGGCGGAAGTGGAAAAACAACAGCGGGAAAGGGATATCGAACTTGCCCGCCGTGCGCAGGAGCAACGCAGAACCCAGCAGGAAGCCCGCGAACGCAAGGAAAAAGCCCAGCGCCGTGCGGAAGCGGGAAAGCCTGGTCGCGGACGCAAGGAGCTGCATGTGGCTGCCGGCAAGAGCGGCAGGCGCAAGCCGGCCAGAAAAAGCCGGGGCCGGGATGCTTCCCAGGCGGATATGGATCATGGCTTCCAGAAACCCACTACGCCCGTGGTGCATGAAGTAAAGATTCCGGAAAACATCAGCGTCGGGGAGCTTGCCCAGCAAATGTCCGTGAAAGCGGCGGAAGTCATCAAGGAGCTGATGAAAATGGGCATGATGGTGACCATCAACCAGGTGCTGGATCAAGATACCGCTGCGCTGGTCGTGGAGGAAATGGGGCACAAGGTTGTCTTCCACAAAGAAGAAGACGTGGAAGACAAGCTGATTGCCTCCATTGCCGGCGAGCCCGAAGGCGAACTGGAACCGCGGGCTCCCGTGGTGACCATCATGGGACATGTGGATCATGGCAAGACCTCCTTGCTGGATTACATCCGCAAGTCCAAGGTGGCGGACAGCGAAGCCGGCGGCATTACCCAGCATATTGGCGCCTACCGCGTGGAAACCGGGCACGGAACCATTACCTTTCTGGATACTCCCGGGCATGCGGCTTTCTCCGCCATGCGCGCCCGCGGCGCCCAGGCGACAGATCTCATTATTTTGGTCGTGGCTGCGGATGATGGGGTCATGCCGCAAACCAAGGAGGCGGTGCAGCATGCCAAGGCGGCGGGCGTTCCCCTGATCGTGGCGGTAAACAAGATCGACCGGCCGGAAGCGCAGCCGGACAAGGTCATGCAGGAGCTGGTGGCGGAAGAGGTCGTGCCGGAGGATTGGGGCGGCGACACCCAGTTTGTCAAGGTGTCCGCCAAGACCGGCGAAGGCATTGACGCCTTGCTGGACGCCATTTTGCTGCAAGCGGAAATTCTGGAATTCAAAGCGCCCGTCAAGGGCTTTGCCCAGGGCATCGTGGTTGAATCCAGCTTGGACAAGGGGCGTGGCCCCGTGGCTACGGTGCTGGTGCAATCCGGCACCTTGAAGAGAGGCGATGCAATCGTGGCCGGGGTCGAGTATGGCCGGGTGCGCGCCATGTTCGATGAAAACGGCAAAATGGTAAAGGAAGCCGGGCCGTCCACCCCCGTGGAAGTGCTGGGTTTGTCCGGCGTGCCCCAGGCCGGCGACAGCATGGTCGCCCTGCCGGATGAGAAGAAAGCGCGGGAAGTGGCGGACATGCGCCGCGAGCAACAGCGCGACTCCCGCCTCGCCGAGCAAAAAGCGGCAAAGCTCAATGAGATGTTCACTCGCATGGGTGAAGGCGAGGTGGCTTATGTGAACCTGATCATCAAGGCCGATGTCCAGGGCTCCGTCGAGGCGCTGAAGGAGTCGCTGCAGAAGATCCACACCGACGAGGCCCGGGTCAAGATCGTGGCCGCCGGTGTTGGCGGAATCAACGAATCCGACGCCAATCTGGCGCTCACCTCCGGGGCGGCCATTATCGGCTTCAACGTACGGGCGGACGCTTCTGCGCGCAAGGTGATCGAGGAAAGCAACCTGGATCTGCGCTACTACAGCATCATCTATGAAGTGATCGATGACGTGAAGCAGGCCGTGGCCGGCCTTCTGTCTCCCGAGATCCGCGAAGAGATCATTGGTCTGGCCGAAGTGCGCGATGTATTCCGCTCGTCCAAGCTGGGCGCTATCGCCGGCTGCATGGTGGTGGAAGGCGTGGTCAAGCGCAACAGTCCGATCCGCGTATTGCGTGATAATGTAGTGATCTATGAAGGCGAGCTGGAATCCCTGCGCCGCCACAAGGACGACGTGATGGAAGTGAAGGCGGGTACCGAATGTGGCATCGGTGTAAAGAACTACAACGATGTCAAACCCGGTGACCAGATCGAAGTGTTCTCCCGAACCGAGGTTCAGCGCGAGCTGTAATAGTAGCAGGCCATGAAGGAATTCAATCGCGGGGATCGTATCGGTGCGCAAATGCACCGGGAGCTGGCGTTGCTGTTGCGCGACGCCGCCAAGGATCCGCGCTTGTCCGAGGTAACCATACAGGAAGTGCGGGTCACCCGGGACCTGTCTCATGCCAAGATCTATTTCACCATCCTGGACAAGGATGAGGCGCAGTATTTTGTCAAGGTTCTGGATCGTGCAGCAGGTTTCCTGCGCCGCCGCTTGGGGCAGATCATGAAGTTGCGCACCGTCCCTGAACTGAAATTCGTTTATGACAGCTCCATTGAAGAGGGCAAGCGCCTTTCGGATCTGATCGAGAAAGCGGTTTCCTCGGATACCAGGGAAGAAGATGGGTAGACGCCGCCGTCCCCGTGGCCGGAACATCACCGGGATCTTGCTGCTGGACAAGCCCCTGGGCGTGACCTCCAATGCCGCCCTGCAGGAAGTGAAACACTTGTTCAAGGCGCAGAAGGCCGGGCATACGGGCAGCCTGGATCCTTTGGCCACGGGGCTGCTGCCCCTGTGTTTTGGCAATGCCACCAAGATATCCGCTTTCCTGCTGGATGCGGACAAGTGCTATGAGGTGCGGGTCAAGCTGGGTGAAACCACTTCCACGGCGGATGCCGAAGGGGAGGTGATTGAATCCCGGCCTGCGGAGCATATCACCCGGGAAGAGGTGCAGGACATACTGGGGGATTTTCTCGGGGAGCTGGCCCAACTGCCGCCCATGTTTTCCGCGGTGAAGCACAAGGGGCAGCGCTTGTATCAACTCGCCCGCCAGGGCATCGAGGTCGAGCGTGAAGCGCGTCATATCACCATCTATGACCTGCGGCTGCTGGATTTTACCGGGCCGGAATTCAAGTTGCTCGTGCACTGTTCCAAAGGCACCTATGTGCGCACCCTGGCCGAGGATATCGGCAAGGCCCTGGGCGTTGGGGCGCATGTTACAGCCCTGCGGCGCACCTTGGTCGGCCCGTTTGAAGCGCAGGATATGGTCAGTATGGAAACCCTGCAACAGGTGTTCGAGGAGCAAGGCCTGCATGGCTTGGATCAGTTGCTGTTGCCCATGGATGCAGGCCTGAATCACTGGCCTGCCGTGCACCTCGGCGCGGATAGCAGTTTCTATATCAAGCAGGGGCAGCCGGTGCAGGTGCCAAAAGCGCCTACGGAAGGCTATGTGCGCATCTATGGCGTGGATGAAAAGTTTATCGGCGTAGGTGAAATCGATGATGACGGACGGGTGGCGCCGCGCCGTTTATTGGCGAATCCCGGCTGAATGTAGGATAATTCATTTCTTGCCTGAAGCCGTTCAGGCTGTTGTTGCTGAAGACAGGGTTTTCGGCTTAGTTTATCGCCAGTTCCGCCTGAACTCATTGTTGGACGGAACGCTGCATGCCGCAGGCGAGTGTTTATCTGGAGAAATATTATGTCAATGAGTGCAGAGATCAAGAAGCAAATCGTGGAAGAGTATGGCAAGAACCCCACAGACACGGGTTCTACGGAAGTTCAGGTGGCGTTGCTTACCTGGCGCATCAATGATCTTACGCCCCATTTTAAGGAGCACAAGAAGGATCACCATTCCCGCCAGGGTTTGATCCGCATGGTCAACTCCCGCCGCAAGTTGCTTGACTATCTCAAGGGAAAGGACGTAGAGCGTTATCGTGACCTGATCAAGCGCCTCGGTTTGCGTCGTTAATTCATAGCCGTAAGTTCATAAACGAAGGAATACCCAAGTGACTGCAATCAAAAAAGAATTCCAGTTCGGCGATCACAAAGTGACGTTGGAGACCGGAGAAGTGGCCCGTCAGGCTGATGGCGCGGTAATCATCAACATGGACGATACCGTGGTGCTCTGCACCGTGGTGGGTTCCAAGCATGCCATGGAAGGGCGCGATTTTTTCCCTCTGACCGTGGACTACCAGGAAAAAACCTATGCGGCAGGCAAGATTCCCGGCGGTTTCTTCCGTCGTGAAGGACGGCCTTCCGAAAAGGAAATTCTGGTGGCGCGTCTTATCGACCGCCCTATCCGGCCCCTGTTTCCCAAGGGCTATACGAATGAAACCCAGGTGATTTGCACCGTCATTTCTCTCAATCCCTATGTTGATCCCGAGATCCCTTCGTTGATCGGCACCTCCGCCGCCCTGGCCATTTCCGGCCTGCCCTTCCAGGGGCCTATTGGCGCTGCGCGCGTGGGCTACAAGGACGGACAGTATTTACTGAACCCTCCCGGCGCCGGCCTGAGCGAAGTCACGGATCTGGATCTGGTGGTTGCGGGCACGGACAAAGCCGTGCTGATGGTGGAATCCGAGGCGCGGGAGCTTTCCGAAGAAGTGATGCTGGGCGCGGTGTTGTTTGGCCATGAGCAAATGCAGGTGGCCATTGAAGCCATTCGTGAACTTGCCGCTGAAGTGGGCAAGGAAGTAATCGAGTTCAGCGTACCGGAAGAAGATGCGGAACTGACGCAGAAGGTGGCGGAAGTGGCGGGCGCCGGCATTGGCGAGGCCTATTCCACCACGGATAAAATGGAGCGGTATGCAAAACTGGATGCAGTCAAGGCAGACGCTATCGCGCAACTCTGTTCCGGCGATGACCCCCAGTGGTCGGAAGAGCAGGTATCGGCGGCGCTGGAAAAGCTGAAGAAAAAGACCGTGCGCAGCCGCATTCTTGCGGGTGAGCCGCGCATCGACGGCCGCGATACCAAGACCGTGCGCAATATCGAGATCAAGACCGGCGTACTGCCTCGCACCCATGGTTCTGCGCTGTTCACCCGCGGTGAAACCCAGGCGCTGGTGATCACCACTTTGGGCACCGAGCGTGACGCGCAGATCGTGGACGCCCTGGATCGTTCCTACCGCGAACCCTTCATGTTGCACTACAACTTCCCACCGTTCTGCGTTGGCGAGACCGGGCGCGTAGGCAGTCCCAAGCGCCGCGAAATCGGCCATGGCCGCCTTGCCAAGCGTGGCGTACTGTCGGTCATGCCCACCCTGGAGGAATTCCCGTACTCCGTGCGCGTGGTTTCCGAAATCACCGAATCCAACGGTTCTTCCTCCATGGCTTCGGTGTGTGGCACCAGTCTTTCCCTGATGGATGCCGGCGTGCCCATCAAAGCACCTGTTGCGGGTGTGGCCATGGGCCTGATCAAGGAAGGCGACGACTTTGCCGTGCTTACCGATATCCTCGGTGACGAGGATCATCTGGGCGACATGGATTTCAAGGTAGCGGGGACGGAAGCCGGCATCAATGCCTTGCAGATGGACATCAAGATCGACGGCATCACCCGCGAGATCATGGACATTGCATTGAGTCAGGCCAAAGATGGCCGCATGTACATCCTCGGCGAGATGAACAAGGCCATCGAGTCGCCCCGCCAGGAAATGTCCGAACATGCGCCGCGCATTATTTCCTTCCGCATTCATCCGGACAAGATTCGTGATGTTATCGGCAAGGGTGGCGCCACCATCCGCTCCATCACCGAAGAAACCGGCGCTACCGTCGATCTCGATGACAGCGGCCTGGTCAAGATCTTCTCCGTGGACAAGGCCGCCGGCGAAAAAGCGCGCAAGCGCGTCGAACTCATCACCGCGGATGTGGAAGTCGGCACGGTCTATGAAGGCAAGGTGGCCAAACTCATGGACTTCGGCGCTTTCGTGACTATTCTTCCCGGCAAGGACGGGCTGGTGCATATCTCGCAGATCAGCGAAGAGCGGGTCGAGAAAGTCAGCGACAAGCTGTCCGAGGGAGACGTCATCAAGGTGAAAGTGCTGGAAGTGGACAAGCAGGGGCGGATTCGCCTGAGCATGAAAGCCGTGGGTGAGGACGAATAATCCTCAAGCTGTTTGTAGTAGCAGAACGGGGCTTTGGCCCCGTTTTTATTGCGGCTCAGTTTATCTTGTGGACGGAGAGGGGGTAGCCGCATCCCTGGTAGAAGCGGTAACGCTCCCGGCTTGCCTCGAGCGGCAACTTGTCCTGATCCACGCATTCCGCCACACGTTCAAAACGGCTGAAGTATTCGGGAATGGCCATGCATAAATTGATCAGTACATCATGCTCGTCGCCTGCATCATCCGGAGTGCCGAGCAGTACCGGATTCAGGGCCGGATCTGCTTTCCCCAGGATGCCATGGGGAATGAAACTCTGGTCGCGATGCACCCATAACAGGCGATCCATGTGACGTAGATCTTCATCGGATTCCGTCACCACCAGCACCCGGTGGCCAGCGGACCAGGCTTTCTCCGCCAGCCGGGCGGCCAGGGTGTAGCGGTTTCCCCGCCCGCCCGGTTGCAGGATGTAGAAGTCGATTTGTGTCATTCAATTTGCTTGCTGCGTTTCAGCAGCATTTGCATCAACAGGGGCACGGGACGGCCGGTGGCTTTCTTGTCGCCGCTCTTCCAGGCGGTGCCCGCAATGTCCAGATGCGCCCATTTGTATTTCTTGGTGAAGTTTGCGAGAAAACAGGCAGCGGTAATGGTGCCCGCACCCTTGCCGCCGATGTTGGCCAGGTCCGCAAAATTGCTCTCCAGCTGTTTGTCGTAGTCCTCGTTCATCGGCAAGCGCCAGGCCGGATCCCGGATCTCCATGCCCGCCTGCAGCAGTTCGTCGGCCAGTTTGTCATCGTTCGCCAGCAGGCCGCTGGTATGGTGCCCCAGGGCGATGACACAGGCGCCGGTGAGGGTGGCGATGTCGATGACGGCGGCTGGCTTGAAGCGTTCGGCATAGGTCAGGGCATCACATAGAATCAAACGCCCTTCCGCGTCGGTGTTGAGAATCTCGATGGTCAGCCCCGCCATGCTGGTAACGATATCTCCCGGTTTGTTGGCATTGCCGTCCGGCAGGTTCTCGGAAGAAGGCACGATGCCCACCAGGTTGATGGGAAGCTCCAGTTCGGCGCAAGCCTGCAGGGTTCCCAGCACGCTGGCGCCGCCGCACATGTCGTATTTCATTTCATCCATGTTGGCGGAAGGTTTGAGGGAGATGCCGCCCGCATCAAAGGTCAGTCCCTTGCCCACCAGAACTACCGGGCGGCTGTTTTCCTTGCCGCCGCGGTATTCCAGGATGATCAGTTTCGCTGCTTCGCGGCTACCGCGGGAAACCGACAGCAAGGCGCCCATGCCCAATCGTTGCATCTGTTTTTCCGTAAGCGCCGTGGCCTTGAGCCTGGTGGATTTGCGCCCCAGCTTCCTTGCCGTATCCGCAAGATAGCTTGGCGTACAGATATTGCCGGGCAGATTGGCCAGATCCTTTGCCAGGTTCATGCCGGACGCAATGGCGCTGCCATGTTTTACGGCCTTCTTCAGGGTGTTGGCCCGCTTGCGATCCGGTGTCAGCAGCGTCAGTTTTCCCAGGGGCTTTTTGGGCCGGTTCTTTTTGCTCTTGCACTGGTCGAAATGATATAGCTGTTCTTCTGCGGCGATCACCAGGCCGCGGGCGGCGGCATACGCCTCATTGTGATCCTGAAATTCCTCCGGCATCAGCAAGGCGCAGTCCCTGGCGGCATTCTTGTTGAGCAGGGCAATGGCGGTTTCCATGGCGGAAGCCAGTTTCTTGCCGCTGAAGGATTTTTTTTCGCCCAGGCTCAGTAGCAACACCCTTTCCGCCTTGAACCCGGGCGGGCCATAGAGCATCAGCGTGGCTGCGGAGTTTTCTCCGAGATCGCCTTTTTTCAAGGCCGCCAGGATGGATTTCCTGGCGCTTGCCGGAAGACCGGCAATGCTTGCTCCGGGCTGTTTTCCATCAAATACGCCCAGGATCAGGCACTGGGTAGCGAAGTCTTCTGCTGATGCGGTTTTTGTCAGGTAGCGCATGGAGGTTCCGTTATTGTCATGGGGAATCAGGTTAGGGATTCTACCCGCAAACAGGTTGTTTCGCATGGTTCGGGCGCGGATGCCGGCGCGGGCGGAACACCAGGGCATGGGATTCGGGTAGAATCCAGGCTTGCCTTGCTTCGTAAATATCACAGAGAGTGGCCATCATTGTTCTCCATTATTGACAGAATGCTCATCCGGGAGGTGCTGAAAACCCTGCTGGTGATTTTGAGCGTACTGCTGTTGCTGATTCTCGCCAATACCATGGTGCGACTGCTGGGGCAGGTGGCGGCAGGCTCCATCAGCATGAAGGTAATGGGCGTGTTGCTGGGACTCAATATTGTGAAGCTCACTGGCTTTATCCTTCCCCCGGCCTTTTTCTTTTCTGTTTTGTGGGTGCTGGGGCGCATGTACCGGGACAGCGAGGTGGTCGCTCTCAATGCCGCAGGCGTGGGGCTGGCGCGCCTGTACAAGACTTTCGTTCTGGCTGCCATTCCCCTGGCTTTGTTGGTGGCGGTGCTGGTATTCGGAGTGTTTCCTCAGGCGCGGGCCTATGCGGATATGTTGCAGTTGCAGGAAAAAAAGCAGTTCAGGATTGGCGGCCTGAAACCGGGTGCGTTTAATGAGTTTAACAAAGGGCAGTTTGTGATCTATGTGGGGCGCGCCGATGAGGCAGGCGACGGGCTGCGGGATGTGTTTGTGCGCTATGTGCAGGATGGCGAGCCGGGCGTCCTGGTGGCGGGCAGGGCAACGCTGACAAAAGGGGAAGAAGCGCCCGGGCGGTTTTTGGTGCTGGAAGACGGGCATCGCTATCAGGGGGTTCCGGGAAAGACGGATTTCTCTGTCGCCAGTTTTGCGCGCTATGGAATACTGCTGCCGGAGGTGGCTGCGGATTCCCTGAATGTATCGAGGGCCGGATTGCCCACGGCGGTTTTGCTGGCGAGCGATGATCTGAAACTCAAGGCAGAGTTGCAGGATCGCCTTGCGGCTCCCTTGTCTGTATTCGCCTTGATGTTACTGAGCGTACCTCTGGCCAGGTCCTTGCCGCGCCAGGGTGTGTATGGACGCCTGACCTTGGCGGTGGTGATCTACGCCATCTATATGAATATGATCAAGCTGGCGGAAAAATGGATGTCCAGCGGCGTGACCCCGGAATGGCTGGGTGTGTGGTGGGTGCCGGCGCTCACGGCGCTGCTGGCGGTGGTGATCATCCGTCTGGATGCTGTCGCCTATTCGCCGTTCTGGCGGCATTGGAAGGAGCGGCGGTTGTGAGGATCATCGACCGCTATATCATCGTGACGGTCATCAAGGCGACCTTGATGACCTTGCTGGCCCTCACCATTCTCGCATTCGTTCTGGCGCTGGTGGAGGAAATCGAGGAGGTGGGCAGGGGTGATTACAACAGTTGGCATGCGTTGGTGGTGGCCGCCTGTTCCACGCCGCGCTTTGTTTACGAATCCTTTCCCGTATCCGCCTTGATCGGCGCTTTGCTGGGCCTTGGCGGCCTTGCTGCTTCCGGCGAATTGGTCGCCATGCGCGCTGCCGGCATGTCATCCCGGCAGATCCTGCTTGCGGTGATCAAGGGTGGGCTGTTGCTGATGGTATTGGTGGTCATCGTGGGGGACGGCATTGGTCCTGTTACGGAGCAATACGGCAACCAGCTGAAGCTGGAAAAACAGAAAAAACAGATTACTTTCAGTTCGCGTAACGGCTTTTGGGCCAAGGACGGGAATGCCATTGTCAATATTCGCCAGGTCAGCGTTGCCGGAGAGTTGCGGGATGTAACGATTTATGAACTATCCGCAGATCAGCAGCTACGGACCATTACCCGCGCGGTCAGCGGGCAATACGATTTCGGTCGCTGGGTGTTGGCTGAGGTGCGGCAGAGCAAGCTCGATGACATGCAGGTGCATACCAGCCGCTCACAATGGCTGGCCTGGGATTCCCTGGTGGATCCGTCGGTGCTCAGTGGGGCCTTGATCAATCCGCTGATGCTGCCTGCCTGGGATCTGTGGGAGCAGATCCAGAACCTGAAGGTCCGTGGCCAGAATGCAGCCGCCTATGAAGTCACCTTCTGGGGGAAGATCGCCATTCCCCTGACGACCATTGCCATGCTGATTCTGGCTGTTCCCATGGTGATGTCCGGCAGCCGCACCACCACCGCCGGGCAACGGGTTTTTACCGGGGCCATGCTGGGCACCCTGCTCTATCTTTTCAGCCGGGGATTCTCTTTTCTGGTGCTGGCCATGGAGCTGCCGGCCATGACCGTCATGCTGTTTCCTCTGGTGGTCATCCTGGTGCTGGTCTTCTGGTTGAACCGGTTTGCCGCCAGGCGCTACTGATCCGCCGTGCGGCGGTTGAATACGGTATACATCGCTGCCGGATGAACAAATTCTCAAGTGATACGGGGACAATCATTCTGCGTTTTGTGGGATAATCAAAATCTACACATCGAATAACCAGAAGAAAGTTAAACTGGCATGCTTATCGGAATACCCAAAGAAACCCGGGCCGGGGAGGCCAGGGTGGCGATTACGCCGGACATTGCAAAAAAGCTCCTGGGCAAAGGTTTTTCGCTCAGGGTAGAGAAGGATGCGGGCCTGGCTGCCGGCTTCCATAATGATGACTATGCGGCGGCGGGTGTGGAGCTGGTGGATCGTGAGCAGGCGCTGGCTGCGGATATCGTGGCCAAGGTGCGCAAGCCCGACAGCGAGGAAATTGCCGCCATGCGCGAAGGCGCGCTGTTTATTGGCCATATCGAGACCTGCGAAGATGACGGCAGCTTGCAGGCCATGTTTACAAAAAACATCCGCCCCCTGGCGATGGAGCGCATTCCCCGTATCTCCCGGGCCCAGTCCATGGATGCGCTGTCTTCCCAAAGCAATATTGCTGGCTACCGCGCGGTTATCGAGGCGGCCGCACGCTATGGCCGTTTCTTCCCCCTGATGATGACCTCAGCAGGTTCGGCCAAGCCCGCGCGGGTGGTGATTCTGGGCGTAGGCGTCGCCGGGCTGCAGGCCATTGCCACGGCCCGCCGCCTGGGCGGTGATGTATACGCCTACGATCTTCGCCCGGAAACCCGCGAGCAGATCGAGTCCCTGGGAGCCAAGCCCATCGATCTGGATATCGGCGAGGAAGGTTCGGGGGAGGGGGGTTATGCCAAGGAGCTGTCCGACGAAGCCAAGGCGCGCCAGCAGGAACTGCTGGCGGATGAACTGGCCAAGGCGCATGTCATTATCACCACCGCCCTGATTCCCTGCCGGCCAGCGCCGGTGCTGGTGACCGAAGAGGTGGTAAAACGCATGCGCGAAGGCTCGGTGATCGTGGATCTCGCCGCCGCCAATGGCGGAAACTGCCCCCTCACCGAGGCGGACAAGATCGTAAAAAAACATGGCGTGACATTGATCGGCCATACCAACTATCCCTCCATGATGGCCGGCGACGCCAGTTCCTTCTACGCCCACAACGTCGCCAATCTGCTTTCCATCATGGTCGAGGAAGGCGAAGATGGTCTGACCTTCAAAGATTTCGCTGAAGATGAAATCACGGCTGCCGCCCTGATTACCCCGGAAAACTGAGGATTAAAAAATGCCAGATACTCTCGTCGCCCTGTATGTTTTCGTGCTGGCCTGTTTTATCGGTTATTTCGTGATCTGGGGCGTGACCCCGGCATTGCATACTCCCCTGGTGGCCCTCACCAATGCCATCTCCGGCATTGTTATCGTCGGCGCCCTGCTGGTTGCTGGCGCTGAATCTGCGGGAACCGCGGCGGAAATCATCGGCTTCTTTGCCGTGCTGCTGGCGTCCATCAATGTCTTTGGCGGTTTTCTGGTGACGAACCGCATGCTCGCCATGTTCAAGAAAAAAGATAAGAAATAAGGGATAGGATCATGGAGATTTCTGCAAACACCCAGGCGCTGGCCTACCTGGTTTCGGCCATCCTGTTCATCTTCGCCCTCAAGGGCCTGACCCACCCCTCTTCGGCGCGCAGGGGCAATTACTACGGTATGGCGGGCATGGCCCTTGCCGTCGGCGCCACCCTGATGGGCAGTGAAGTGCAGTCCTACGGCTTTATCATCGCTGGCGTGGCCGCTGGCGCCGTTATCGGTACCGTACTGGCTTCGCGGGTGCAGATGACGGCCATGCCCCAACTGGTGGCGGCCCTGCACAGCTTTGTCGGCATGGCGGCGGTGCTGGTCGCCCTGGGAACCTATATGAACAAGGCCCAGGCGGGTTTGCTCAATCCGGTGCTCATGGGCGAGTTGTCCGCGGGGATTGTCATTGGCGCCATTACCTTTTCCGGCTCGGTCATTGCCTTTGGAAAGCTGCAGGGGCTGATCTCCGGCGCGCCGGTGATATTCAAGGGTCAGCATATGCTCAATGCCGTCCTGGCGGCGGTGACGGTTGCCCTGGCCATTTATTTTGGTCTTACGGAGAGCGTCTGGGCGCTGGTGCTCATGACCTTGCTGGCGTTTGTGCTGGGCTTTACCCTGATCATTCCCATTGGCGGGGCCGATATGCCCGTGATCATTTCCATGCTCAACAGCTATTCCGGCTGGGCGGCGGCTGCCACGGGTTTTACCCTGGGGAACAATCTGCTCATCATCGTCGGCGCCCTGGTGGGTTTTTCCGGCGCTATTCTGTCCTATATCATGTGCCGCGCCATGAACCGTTCCATCATCAATGTGGTGTTTGGCGGTTTTGGCGGCGAGACCGAAGCGGGTTCCAGCGCCGTGGCCCAGGCGGCGGAAAAAGGCGTGAAGGCGGCATCTGTGGAAGACGCTATTTACTGGATGGAAGACGCCAACCGGGTCATTATCGTTCCCGGATACGGCATGGCGGTAGCTCAGGCGCAGCATGCCTTGAAGGAATTGCTGGAGCTGCTGGAAGACCGGGGGGTGGAAGTGAAATTCGCCATTCATCCCGTTGCCGGCCGTATGCCCGGGCACATGAATGTATTGCTGGCGGAAGCCGATATTCCCTATGATCATGTCCTGGAAATGGACGAAATCAACCCGGAATTTGCGACGACGGATGTTGCCCTGGTCGTGGGCGCGAATGATGTGACCAACCCGGCGGCCAAGACGGATCCCTCCAGCCCGATCTACGGTATGCCGATTCTGGATGTGGCCAAGGCGCACAATGTGTATGTGATCAAGCGCTCCATGCGCCCTGGGTACTCCGGGGTGGAGAACTTGCTCTATTACCAGGACAACTGCTCATTGATTTTTGGTGACGCCAAGGATGTATGCGAGGGGATGGTGACGGCGCTCAAGGGCGGGGGGCATTGAGCGCCGCTGGTCTTTTGAAAGCCCAAGGCTGATCATGATGCGCGAGGATTCCCTTGACATATGTCAAGGGAAGCGGGAATTGGCTTGATTTACATCAAGTGTTTCTGTATATAATCATGCTAACAATTTAACATTGGTTCGCATATCGCTTCTTGGCGGAATTGATAACGGATGGCCGCAGGATGACAAGCAGGCCGCGATAATTGTAGTCAGGAGGATGCGCCATGACGGTGGCCGTTGCTCTTTACTCGGTTTTTCGGGAAAAGAGGTCGATTGACAGGGTTTACGGCATCGCATGGATTAGGAGGAGTACACAGTCGCTCCGGGCGGAACAGGTGGAAATTCTGGTGAAAGCCTGGGGGTATAAGAACTGTATAATGGATTCTACAACCGGCGGTTTGCCGGTTTTTTTTTGCCTTCGAAATGTCAGCGACAGCTGCTGTGGAAAATCCTGCCTGCCGGCTTGCGGACTGCGTTGGATCCACCGGCTTTAGAACGTCTAAAGTGGGGTGGCCTGCCTTGCCGCGAACCGGCAGGCGACGACTGAATATGATATAGATTGGCGCCGGGTGAATAATTTCTTGCCTTCTCCATCATCTGGCTTTCTCTAGCTGCGCCGCCATGTGCAGAAAGTTTTTCAGCCGTGCGGGATGGATGGCCCCGGCATTGCTGGCTTCGGTCAGTGCGCAACCGGGTTCGCTGCGGTGTGTGCAGTTGCTGAACCGGCATTTCCCCAGAAAAGGCGCAAATTCCCGAAACCCCGCTTCCAGTTGCCTGCGGCTGATCTTCCCCAGGCGGAAGCTGCGTACGCCGGGGGAGTCAATGATTTCTCCTCCGTTCGCCAGGAAATGCAAAGTGGCGACGGAGGTGGTATGACGGCCAAGGCCGCTGGCCTTGGAGAGTTCGCCAATGGTTTCCTCCCGATGAGGAATCAAGGCGTTGATCAGGGAAGATTTTCCTACACCGGACTGGCCGACCAGAATGCTGGTTTCTCCGTGCAGCCGCTCCATCAGGGGCTCCAGGCCGTGTTCCCTGCGGGCGCTCACGCCCGCCAGGGGATAACCGATTTCTTCATAGTAGGCATGTTGTTGCTGAAATTCCCGCCATGTTTCTGCTTCGAGCAGATCCGCCTTGTTGAGGGTGATCAGCGCTTTGACACCAATGAGTTCGGCGGCCACCAGGTATTGATCGGTAAGGTAGCCCGTAGGAGCGGGCTTGGGTGCCAACACCACGATAAGCTGGGTGATGTTGGCCGCCAGGGGCTTGTTCCTGCCGCTGTAGTCGGGGCGTGACAAGACAGTGTTTCTGGGAAGTAGTGAGATGACCACCCCCTGATCATCGCTCGCCACCTGCCACAGCACCCGGTCGCCGCAGACGATCTCCCCGAGGGTTTGCCGAAACAGGCAGTGATGGTCTTTTCCTTCTTCGTCCTGAACCAGAAGATGTTGCCCGTGCCTGCTGATTACCCGCCCGGGAAGGATGTTGCTGCTCCCGGAAGCGAGCAAGGCCTGCTCAACCTGTTTCGAAAGCCGTTTGCGCCGCTCGTCCTGTTGCCGGGCGATGCGTTGACGCTGTTTCCTGGTGAGCCGCCTTTGGGCCATTAGCCGGACTTATTTGTCGAAGTGATAGTAGTTTTCATTCAGGTAATCGGTAAGGGACTGGATTTCAGTCTCGAACAGTTTTTTTCCAAGGTTTGCATCACACATGCGCACCTGGGATGCCAGACGGGGCAGGGAGTCGATGCGACGTTTTTTGCGGGTATAGATATTGCTGTCATGACATCCGGTGCAGTTTTGTTGATGGAATTTTCCCGCCTGAAATTCCTCGCCCGCCAGGCCGGCTGTGCTGAAGATCAAGGTCAGGGTGGCGAATAGCAGTGGCAATCTCATCAATGTGAACCTGTCTGGTAATGGTTACTCGAGTTTAGAGGATAAGTGGGCAATACGCACGGCGGCAGGAGGGTGGCTGTGGTGAAATGCGGAATACAGGGGGTCGGGGGTGAGGGTGTCGGCATTGTCCCGGTACAGTTTCACCAGGCCGCTGATGAGTGCGGCGGCGCTGGATTGTTGTGCGGCATAGCTGTCTGCCTCAAACTCGTGCTTGCGTGACCATGCGGTAAAGAATGGCGTAATAAATGTGGTGAACGCAGGCGTTGCCAGCAGAAACAATGCCAGCGCCATGGCGTGGCTCTGCGTTGTTGCGCCCAACCCCTGGAAAAACCATTCCTGCTGCATTAGCCAGTTGAGCAGGGCCAGCCCCAACAGGGAGACAGTGGCCATGTACAACATCCTCTTTAATACATGGCGATGTTTGAAATGCCCGAGCTCATGGGCGAGTACTGCCTCGATTTCGTCTGCTTCCAGGCCATCCAGCAGGGTGTCGAAAAATACGATGCGTTTGCTCTTGCCAAAACCGCTGAAATAGGCGTTGCCATGGCTTGAGCGTCTGGAGCCATCCATGACAAACATGCCCTTGCTGTGAAAACCACAGCGTTGCAACAGTTTCTCCAGGCGCTTCTTCAAGGCCGGATCCTGCAAGGGGCTGAATTTGTTGAACATGGGGGCGATGATGAGGGGATAGATCCAGCTCAGGAGCAGGGTGAATCCCGTCAGCACCATCCAGGCCCAGAGCCACCAGCCATTTCCTGTCTGCGCCATCAGCCACAGGATGCTGGCCACCAGAGGCGTGGTGATCGCCAGCATCAGCATCAGTTGCAGGAGCTGATCGATGAGGAAGCGCCGGAGGGTGGTGCGGTTGAAGCCGTATTTTTCCTCGATAATGAAGGTGCGCCAGGCGCTTAGCGGCAGCTCCAGCAGGGTGGACAGGCCAAGCACGGACAGCAGCAGGCCAACGCCCCGCCACAGCTCGCTGACTGGAACGGTTTGCCACAGCCCGTATAACCAATTCAATCCGCCGCCGAGGGTGAAGGCCAGCAGCAAAATCACGCCGAACAGCAGGTTGGCCCCCTCCAGATAAATGTTCGCCAGGGTATAGCTGGCGGCTTTCTGGTGTTGCTGCAGGGGGATTTTTTCGGCAAAGGTGGCGGGCACCTGGTTGCGGTGGTCGCGTACCGAGCGGGCCTGCCGTCCCAGCAGCCAAAGTTCCAGCAGCAATCCACCGAAAACGGCCAGGAGGAATATCCAGGTAAAGTTGTTCATGTACCGGCAGCGGAAGGCAAAAGATATATTTTACGCATTCCTTTGCAAGCATGCCGTAAAATAAACCTACTGACATTCAATAGCAGGATCCAATCATGCCCCTTTCACCAAGCCATCTGATCTGGATCGATCTGGAAATGACCGGGCTGGATACAGACAACGACCGGATCATTGAAATCGCCACCATTGTCACTGATGCGGAATTGAATATCCTGGCCGAAGGGCCGGAGCTGGCGATTTTCCAGCCGGAGGAAGTGCTCGCCGGCATGGATGAATGGAACACCCGCCAGCATGGCGAGTCCGGATTGGTGGAGCGGGTCAGAAACAGTGAATACGATGCCCCGCGGGCAGCAGCGCAAACCCTGGCTTTTCTGCAGGACTGGGTGCCGCCGGGCGCTTCTCCCATGTGCGGCAACAGTATTTGTCAGGACCGGCGTTTCATGGCGCGTCTGATGCCCGAACTGGAGCAGTATTTTCACTACCGCAACCTGGACGTGAGCACTCTCAAGGAGCTGGCCAGACGCTGGTCACCGGGGCTGGCTGAAGGCTTCAGCAAGCAGGGATCGCATCGCGCCATGGACGATATACGGGAGTCCATTGCCGAGCTGGCGTATTACCGGGAGCATTTTATTCGGGTTTGATTTGGCTTCGATCAGGGCTTGTCGCTGCCGGCTTCCTTGGCTTGCGCTTCAATATTTTCCTGGGCTGTTTCCCCATCTTCGTCTTCCAGACCGACGACATTCAGGACTTGTTCAAACAGTGTCTTGCGGGGTGGTTGCCAGTCGGGGACGGGGATGATGGTTTTCGGGTTCTTGAGGGCGCCTTCGCCCTGGATCGGGGGCAGGGGCTGGTAGTCACCGACGATGCGTACCAGAAGATCATCCTCAAAATACAGGGTCAGGCGTTTTTCCAGTTCGATATGGCCGATGCCCATGCCGTAATAGTAGTCCCAGCGGTTGTCGTGAAAGATGTCCTGGATCAGGGCGGTGCCCATTACCAGTTGCACCTGTTTCTTGTGCATTCCGGGGCGAAGCTGGTTTACGTTGTCCTGGGTGATGAGGTTTCCCTGGATGATCTGGGGGCGATAGACAAAAGGCAGTTT
>Ga0256834_1000741_pt1 | contig 23037 bp, 21 predicted proteins | sample 4281140metaG_FD_190536 | JGI IMG/M metagenome (GOLD analysis project Ga0256834, IMG submission 190536) | Hydrothermal vent microbial communities from East Pacific Rise, Pacific Ocean - 4281-140 | ecosystem: Environmental > Aquatic > Marine > Hydrothermal vents | place: Pacific Ocean: East...
GGCGTTTATTTGCTTGCTAGATGTATTGATATTTTGAGTTTTAATAATTTTCCATCTATTTTTGCTTATCTGCCCCTTTACCAAATCATAAAGTTGTTTGGCATCTAGTTGATAATTTCTAGCTATAAGATTTGGGAAAAATTTTAGTAATTCTTGTTGTTCAATCTTTTGGGCATTTGGCCTTTGGATATTTGAAATTAGCGTAAGGTTAAGCTCAGGATTTGTGCTAATGTCTGAAATGTTGGGATATTTTTGTGCCTCTATGCTAGCAAAAACAAGGGGAGAAAGGCAAAAGAGAGCTAAAAATACACCCATTAAAGCACGTGACCAACCCTTATCACCACTAAACCAAAGCTGGATTAAAGCAATAGTGCCACTAATAAGTGCCAAAAAGGCTATGATGAAGCTAATTGATAAAATAAGCTGAAATGTTTCAGTTATAATAGAGGAAGATCGATGCATAAAGATAGAAAGCACAAGTATTGGCAAGGCAATTGAGCCTAAACGCCGTGACCATGAAGCAAGTTTTGATCTTCTTATTATTTTACGCATTTTACTCTTTTACGGGTTTAGGCGAATGACACGCCAAGGAGAATCAAGTGTTTCTCGTTTAAAAACTATTCGATCATGTAGACGATATTTCCCATCTTTCCAAAATTCTATTTCAAGCGGTAAAATTCTATATCCCGACCAATGATTAGGCCTTGGAACGTTATTTGGATATTTTTTTTCTATCATTTTTGTGGCAGTCAATAATTCATCACGAGATTTTAAAGGCTGTGATTGTTTTGAGGCATGTGCGCCGATTTGCGAGCCATGAGGGCGGGTTGCAAAATAATCATCGGCCTGTTTATCTGATACTTGTTCAACCTCTCCACGTACTCGTACTTGTTGCCTTAATGTTTTCCAATGAAAAACAGCCGCAGCTTTTGGGTTTGCTTTAAGCTGCTCACCCTTGGCACTTTGCAAATTCATATAAACAACAAAACCTTTTTCATCAAAGCCATTCATTAATAATATTCGAACATCTGGCATGCCTGATGCATCAACTGTTGCAAAAGATAAAGCATTTGCATCATTAGTTTCTGATTGTTTAGCTATTTCATACCATTCTTTAAAAAGCTCAAAGGGGTCAATATCACTAGTTTTATTGTCATCAAAAAGTTTTGAAGTAAGGCTTGGATTGTTCATAATTTAAAAAAACCTATAATCTGAATTTCTTAAAAGCTAGACATTTAGCATATCCATAGCCATATATGCCAAGAGAGAACAAAAGAGGCAACTCTTCTTTAAAAAGAAAGTAAAAATATGCGTGATCCATATTCAGTGTTGAATGTTGCTAAGTCAGCGAGTGAGAAGGATATTAAGTCTGCTTATCGTAAGCTGGCTAAGATTTATCACCCAGATAAAAATAAAGATGACCCAAAAGCCAAGGCTAAATTTAACGAAGTCTCATCTGCTTATGACCTGCTTTCGAATAAAGAAAAGCGGGCGCAGTTTGACCGTGGGGAAATTGATGCTCAGGGCAACCCCAAATATGCTGGCTTTGATTTTGGCCAAAAGCGAGGTGGTGCAAGGCCGCAAGGAAATGCACAGGCTGGTGGGTTTAATAGCGAAGATATATTGCGTGAGTTTATGAGTTCAATGGGGGGCGCGCAAGCTGGTGGGTCACCATTTGGTGGCGGTCAACAAGGTGCAAGGCAAGCGCAAAGCCCTTTTGGAGGTGCTGGTGCAAAGGCTAAAGATTATACAGCTAACGCACATGTCAGCCTTGAAGAGGTTAATAGGGGTGCTAGTGTTAATGTGCTTTTGCCGGGTGGGAAAAGTCTGGCAGTGAAATTGCCAAAAGGGGCTAAAGATGGGCAGCAAATTCGCTTGAAAGGTCAAGGAGAGCAAAATTCTTATGGTGGGCCAGCGGGTGATGCAATTATTAGCGTTAAATATAAAAAGCATAAGAAATTTCGTATTGATGGAAATGATTTAAAAGTTGATGTGCCTATTGCTCTATATGAAGCGGTGCTTGGAGCAAAAGTGCGTGTGCCGACACTTGGAGGTGAAGTTGAGTTAAACATACCTAAAGGAATTGATACACTAAAATCATTGCGCCTTAAGGGAAAAGGGCTGTTTGGCGATGGGGATATTTTAGTAAATCTAAGGATTGTTTTGCCAAAAGAGAGCGACCCTGACCTTGAGAGTCTAATGAAATTTTGGCGCGATCAAAAACCTTATGATGTGCGTGGTTAAATTATCTTGGTGTGCTAGCTCTTTTTAGGCGATCATTGATTGCCTCGCCTAAGCCTTGATTTGGGATTGGTGCAACAGCAATTTTCTTTATTTTACCATCATCTAATTCATTTAGATATGAGAATAGGTTTTTTGCGGCTTCTTTTAAATCACCTAAGGGGGAAAGGTTTTTTATAGGGTTTGGTAGATTTTGTGTTTTCCCAAATGCAAGATAGGCCTCATCTGGATTTGGATTATTCACATTTAGGCGAAGGCTTGCCGATGGGGCATAGTGGCTTTTCATCATTCCTGGTGCAGATATTTTATCATCTTGTTTTGCAATTTTTATTATTTTTGCAATTTTTTCTTCAATATCTTCTCTTGCAATTGCTCCAGCTCGAAGTTGAATTATTTCATTGTCATTTATTGTAAGAATTGTAGATTCTAATCCCGCTTCACAAGCACCTCCATCAAGCACAGGGACTTTATTTTCAAAGCTCTTAATGACCATTTGTGCATTTGTTGGGGAGAGTTTGCCAGAAGGGTTTGCGGAGGGAGCGGCGAGTGGCCTTCCTGTGGCTTTTAGCAATTCATGAGCAATTTTATTGGCTGGAATGCGAATGGCAAGAGTATTTAACCCTGCGCTTACAAGATCGGATATTGGGGCGGTTTTTTTCTTTGGCAAAACAAGAGTTAAAGGCCCTGGCCAAAATTGGGCTAATTCTAAGGCCAAGGGAGAAAAATCAACCAAGGTTTTTGCCATCTCCATATCAGCGCAATGGATAATTAGTGGATTAAAATTTGGGCGGTTTTTTGTTTGATAAATTGCAAGCACTGCATTATCGTCATTTGCATCAGCTCCAAGTCCGTAAACTGTTTCGGTTGGAAAGGAGCAGAGTTTGCCTGAGCGTAAAATTAATGCTGCTTCGGATATGTTTTTTGGATGAATTTGTTTATTTTTCATGCCACTTATTTGCCAAGAGTTTACTAGTTCGTCAAGAAAACTTATGAATATAATATATGAGTTCAAATAGGGTCGCTATATGAGTAGTTTATTTATTTCTCAACCAAATGGAAAAAAACATATAGCTCCTAATGCTCACCCAGAAAGAGGCGAGCGATTAGATGCTATTGATAAGGCTTTAAATGGCTCTTTATTTCATGACTTGGTGCGAGTAAAGGCACAAGAAGCTGATTTGGGCTTGGCTGAGTTAGTTCACACAAAATCTGTTTTGCAAAATTTGCAAAATATTAGGCCTGTTGAAGGCATTGGCTATATTGATGCTGATACTTATATTAGCTCTAATAGTTTTGAAGCTGCTGCCAGCGCAATTGGGGCGGGTTTGCAAGCGTTGGAGGCGGTGGTTTTGGGTGAGGTAGATAATGCTTTTTGTGCCACTCGCCCCCCTGGACATCATGCTGAAATTAATAAATCTATGGGGTTTTGCTTGTTCAATAACATAGCGATTATAGCTCGCTATGCACAACAAAAATATGGGCTTGAGAGGATTGCAATTGTTGATTTTGATGTTCACCATGGTAATGGTACGCAAGATATTTTTTATACTGATAAATCAGTTTTTTATGCCTCATCGCATCAGGAGCAAATTTTCCCCGGAGGTGGGCTATTAAGAGAGGAAGGTGCGGGCAATATTTTTAACGCTCCACTTGTTGCAAATAGTGATGGTGAGACTATGCGGGCGGCTTATAATGAGCGTATTTTACCTGCTCTTGAGAATTTTTCACCAGATATTATTTTAATTTCTGCTGGTTTTGATGCCCATAGACGAGATCCTTTGGCGCAATTAAATTGGGAAGCAAATGATTTTGCTTGGGTCACAGGAAAGTTAATGGATATTGCTGGTAAATATTGCAATAATCATATTGTATCAATGCTAGAGGGTGGATATGATTTGATAGGGTTGGCTGAGGGTGTAAATGCACATATGGCCATGTTAAAAAATAATAGTTTTTCTAAAAAATAGGGTTCTAGAATGTCAGAACATTCAAATGATGATATAAAAGATATGAGTTTTGAGACTGCTTTGGAGCAGTTAGAGATTATTGTGAATAAACTTGAAAGTGGCCAAGCACCCTTGCAAGAATCAATTTCAATTTATGAACGTGGTGAAGCGTTAAAAAATCATTGTGAGGTTTTGCTCAAATCAGCAGAAGCAAAAATTGAGAAAATAACACTTTCGCGTGATGGTGTGCCAACAGGCACTACAGATTTAGAGGATTAATTATGAGTAAAAAACAAGGTGGATTTTCAACCCTTAGAGTAATTCTTTGGGGATCGGTTTTATTTATTGGGATATTTGCGAGCGTGCTTTATTTTGTTAGCCCGCCCGTAAAGCCCTTGGCGGTTTTTGGTGGTGAGTTTTCTATTAGCTCAACTGAGGGTGGTAAATTTACTCAAGAAGATTTGAAAGGTCATAAAAGCCTGATTTTTTTTGGGTATACTTTTTGTCCTGAGATTTGCCCAACGACTTTATCTGAAAGCACAAGTTGGCGGGAAGAATTGGAAATTGAGCCACAAGATTTGCGGATAATTTTTGCTTCAGTTGACCCCAAACGTGATACGGTTGAAATGCTAAAAAATTATATTGAAGGTTTTGGAACTCCCATTATTGGTCTGTCTGGAACTCAAGATGAAGTAGATGATATTAAGCGAGCGTTTGGAATTTTCTCACAAACAGTTGGTGATACAACTACCGATGAATATTTGGTAGATCATACAGCGAATGTTTTTATTGTTGATGAGAGCGGAAGCGTAATTGACACGATTGCGTTTGGTGAAGCACGCTCAAGTGCAATTGAGAAAATTCGTAAATTAATGGGCAAATAACTTAATAGGCAAGTAAACCATAGAACTCAAAATAATATTTTGGGGGCTAATGATTATTCAAAAACCCAGCCATGATTTTGGCCATGGTTTGGAATGATTATTTCGTCGCCCTCAATAATTTTATCAGGGTTTGAGATTTGCGGGTTAGCTCTTATGATATTATTCAAGTTACTAAATCCGCCATGGCGTTCGGCTATTTTACTAAGAGTGTCACCATTTTGAACAGTGTAAATAGTAGATTGTTTGGTGTCTTTGGTGTTGTTTGGAATGATGATTTCATCATTTGCAAAAATCATATCGGGGTTAGTAATTTGTGGGTTGGCTTTTACGATATTATCTAATGTGCTGAACCCGCCATGATCTTGTGCTATTTCACCAAGAGTATCACCTCTTTGAATTATGTAGCTATTATCGTTATTTCTAGAAGTGATAATTGCCTCATTATTTGTTGTTGTGCTTATTTTAGATGAATTTGCTTTTTCTGAAACAGGTTGGCTTGCGTTTGATATGCTGGTTTCTTGTGTTGAAATTTCCATTTGATTATCATTTATGGAATTTAAATCTGGCCTTGATGGAACTTTAATATCTGAGGTTTCGTGGTCTTTATCGGTTACTAATCGCTTGACTGCATCACCTGCAAGATAAGCTAGTTTATGTGTAACTTCAGGCACTGCCATCACTCCATCAACCGCAGTCTCCACGACTGCGTCTAGTGTGCTGTTAACTGTATTAACTCCAAACTTTATAGTTTGTCCTGTAGCTTGGCCAATAGCTATAAAAATATTAGCACCTTCAATAATAGTATCCCCAACTGCTTCACCAAAGCTACCATCAACAATTGATTTACCAGCACTTACATAAGTATCAGAAATGCTATCCCATGCTGAACTTGCGGCATCAGATATATCTTTTTTATCAGTATCAGAGATTGTTTGTACTATGTCTTTTGTTTCACTTGCAAGATTTTCAAAAAATCTTTCGACTGTATCTACTGGAGTTAATAATGTTTTATCAATGTTTGTGGCTTCATCATAAATAAAATCTTTTACCTCTCTAGCGAGAGATGGAATCCAGCCATCTTCACTATTAAAAAGAGTATCACCAGCTTCGTAAATATTAGTGCCAACTGCATTCCAAGCTGTTGTTACAGTTTTGTAAGCTGCTCTATCTGCCTCTAATATTCCTTGGCCAAATATTTTAGAATTACCAGTGTTATATCCTTTAGAAATTTTTTCACCACTATCAATAATTTTTGAAAACTCATCACCAACCTTGCTATATGCGCTAAGAGTTGGAGAGGAAGCTATAAGAGCATCAAGACCTGATTCTGATATAGATCTTTGTGGATCATCTATTAATTTTATCTCACCTTTTTCTATTAGTGAATTAATATCTCTGCCAGATGCTCCATCAATAAGAGGGGTAAATTTTGGATCAAGAGTGAATTGTTTGTCAAATGCATCAACTACATAAGCTCTTTCTCCGGTAGTTTTTAGGATTGTCATTTTATCGGTGCTTGGAACAAACTTCCCGTTCCAGCCAATCATCTCAAGGCTTGGAGTGAAAGAAAAAACGTCACCAGATTCAAAGCCAGCTACAAAATAGATATTTGATGCATTGTCGCCTCCCTCAGCTTTCATTGCATTTTCTGGTACTAATCTTACTTGAATATATGCGCATGCGCCATCAATGAAGGGGATTTTTTTAATTACACTTGGGGGAAGAATTTTAGAAATCCAGCCACTATCTACGTCCATCACTTTTAGATAATTTAACCCGATAGTTGCATTGTCTAAAAGTGTTCTAGTAAAATCCTTGTTATCTTTTGCATCAGTCAAGGCATTAATAATATCGCCGCCACTAACAGAAATACGAACTCGTAAATCAGTGCCTATTCCGGGTGATAATTTTATTAAATTGTGTAATGCTTGGCTAAGCTCTAAAGATTGATTCCCTTGCCCAGTAGCTCTAGTGTTTTTTAAACGCTCAGTTAGTGCCTTCTTTAAAGAATAGCCAGCAAGTTTTTGAAATCCTTCAACCCTCATTTGCATCACAAAATCTACTGGTGCTTGTACAAATTCAGAGGGTGCTATGTTTACATAGGTTTCAAATGATACACCTGCAGGAAGTTTGTTTATAAAATTTGCTAATTTTGGGTTGTTAGCAAGATAATCTCTACTTTCTTGATCTCTGCGTCGAACCTCAGGATTAGTTCTTGGATTATCCATTCCAGGGATATAATCACTGGGAGAAATCATAATTCCAGCATAAAATCTTTTCAGGCTGATTGAGGATTGCTCTTCGTTTTTACTGATATTTTCTGGCCTAGCTAATTGATCTGTAAAGAATTTTGGGCGATCTGGAATACCAGCAGCATTGGAGGTAAATGCTTGTGAATTGTTGGTATTATTCACCTCATTGCTAAATTTATTAACGTCAGCGGTTACTTGTTGCAAACTTGCATTAGTTAATGAATGAGATGGTGCTAACAATGACATATTCTCCTCCACTAGATTTGCCAATATTTGTAGTTTAGAGATATTTTAACAAAATGTTATCCGTAGCAACTACGTAGAGGGTAAGTATTTTGCTTTATATTTTTGGGATATTTATTTTCTGCCCTTCGATAATAAAATCTGGATTAGTAATTTGTGGGTTAGCCTCTAAAAGAGCTTCATAATTACTAAAGCCAATTTGTTGCTCAGCAATTTCACTCAAAGTATCACCTTTTTGAACAATATAAGTTTGTTCAAATAAGCTATCATCTTGAGAAGAATTATCTTGGCTAACATCATCTAAGGAAACATTATTTTGAGTTGAGCTAGAAGAAATATTATTGCTTGCATATAAATCGGCATTTGGTGTGTCGATTTTAAAACTATTTTGGTTTAATACGCTATCTACTGCTAAACTATCAAAGGCAGTTTTAGCGGGTGCTTCTTCATTAACATTGTTTGAGCTTATTTGATTATCTTCAAAAAAGCTCTTCACTTTGTTATATATGTCAGTTGGTGCACCTTCAGGCATTGGAGTGTTAAACTTACCATTTAATTCTTTATCACCGCCAATTTCGCTCCTAAATGCTATCCCTACCACGGGAGTTATATTTTTCCCTAATTCGGTAATTAATTTGTTTATTACAACATGTTTAATTGCTTTTTTCCCTGCTAATGTTGCAGCTGTTCCAATTCCTCCAGTTGCTAGCCCAAGAACTGCGATAATGTCAGTTCCTGTATCTATAACTTTTAACACTGTAGCTCCTGCAACCCCAATGGTGTTTTCAACCATTGCAGGGCTGAAGTTTTGAACCATTTGAATGGCTAGAGCCTGTTTTGTCTTATTTAAATTATTGGCGTTATTTTTGGTCTCTTTAACTGGAAAAAACAGACCTTGATTTAAACTTGCTGTTAAAAAAGTATTTTCGCCTTGGGTATCTAAATTAATATTATTTGGACCTAAGCGAGCATTAGAAAAATAAGTGCCGTTCCTAAAAAATTCTGGAATGGCTTTTCCAATTTTATCCATAAAAGGAAGGTCTTTAATAGGACCTTGAAGCATTCTTATTGGAACGCCAGATTCAACCGAGCCAGTGCCATAATTGGCAGTAAATATTATGCCTTTATTCATAATAGAAAGAAAGTGTGTGGTGTTTTTTCCAGCTTCAAGAATATTGCCTTCTGCTAATTCATTTGTAGGTGTTAGTGCGGCATATAAATATTTATTTCCTCCGAACTCAACTATTGCACCTGGAAAAACAGCAGAAGGAGTGGCACTGCCTAAAGCAAGATTTCCTAGTGCTTTAGCTATATCAGTTAAATCTGCTTTATCTGATTGAAAAGCGTCATCTTCGAAGCCAGTTTGCCTTTTATAGTTATTATTTTCGTCAAATGTGATGAGTTCTGGCGTTGGCAATGATTGTTCTGGCACAAAAGCATAGTTAGAAAATACTGAGGTATTTGGTTTTGGCAAAGAGTTGAAAACAGAAGGGTTCTCATTTTTTACTAAGTTTATTTTGTCATTAAAAATCTGAGAGTTAGGCAAATATTGCTTACCAACATCTGCTGGTGGCGAATGAATTTCTGTCATTTGCTTACCTCCCTAAAACTATAATATTTGCCATTAAAACCTCTCTCCCAAAAGGTTATGACTAATGATGACCAAAAAATAATATGCCTTAAAAGAGATATATTCTATCCGTATTAAATACGTAGAATAACTTGGAGTGTTTTAGTTGGGGTGTTTTATAAAGAAGAAAAATGATCACGCATATCTGTTGCAACATAGACATGATCGCTAGTTTTTAGTCTTTCATAATTTATACCCTCGACACTGATATTATTACCAATAACACTTATGTTTTTTGCAACCCCAAATAGTTGAATTCTTTTATGTTCAACATTAGGTTTTATTAGGCCATTGAGATTAAGCAAAGCTGCAAATGCCCCTATTACATTGTTGTTAGATGCGAGAGATTGAATTGCATTTGAGGTAGAAGATATTTGTAACTTATTATTGAATCTCGTAGTTTCATAAAGTTTGTTAATCTCTCTTAAAGCAGAGGCTTCTTCTTTGTCCTTTGTTTGATAGTTGTTAAATTTAGCAACTTGATCTCTTTTATTAATAGGGATATTTTGAGTATTATTGGGCTTTATATTTGAGCTGTCTTGTTGAGTAATATCTGGGTTGTTTTGAGAGTTGGTTTTTGTTTGCTCAAGTCTAGGTGTTTTTTGCTCGCTCAAAGTGCGAATATTATCTGTATTTCTGTTGTCGCTAGTGGCTAGTTGCTTAGTATTTTGCAAATGTTTTGGTATCTCTGTTTGACTTGTTAGCTCTATTTCAACACTTTTATTCTGTTTGATATTTTGTGCGGGATAATCTTTTTCTAATAGATCAGAATAGCTTTTTGGCGTATTGGGATTTGTGTGTTGGTTTGTTTGGGCTTTTCTTGTTTGGGATTGTTTTGCAAGTTCAACTTTTAAATCTTCAGTCTTTAAATTTTCAACTGAGATTTGTACCTTTTTCATTTCTTGTTCAGCTATAATTTTTTCTTTGTTTGTTATGGCATTTTTTTTCAAATTTTGAGCGTCATCAAACTTAATTCTTGTGTTAGCTATTAATTCAGCTTTTTCGAATGTTTTTTGAACTTTTTTAATTTGCTCATTATTAGCATGCGTAGACAAGTTCATTGTAAAGCTATTTACAGATTTTAGCTCGTTGATTGAGCCATTGTTTAAGAAATTATCTATACTTTTTATAGATTGATAGTTAGCAAATGAGGTGGTAATTTCCTTGCTGTTTCTACTTGGTGTAATGTCTTTAGCAGTAATTATACTCGTATCTGATTTGGCTGTAATTACATCAGCGATTGTGATGTTTTTCTTTAACTCTTCTTTTAGGCCAGTGTCTTTTATTATCTCAAAAGAGCCATCAGTATTTTGCTTAAGACTTGCAAGCTGGCGGCCATCAAAATTTTGAACGCTAATTTTACCTTTTTCATCTTTTGTAATATTAGTTGGCGATGCGGAAAGCTGGCTATCTAGAGTTTTTAGAAATTGATAAGAGTTTTTTGTGTCTTTATAAGAAGCAATAGTTTCTTTTATTTGTGGGAATGAATTATAAGGGCTTGTTTGGTTTTTACTATTTTGTTCAATTTCGTTGACGATTTTATCAGCAGTAAAATTAAAGCTGGTTTGAGTTTCTTTATCATTTAAAATTTCTTGCTTTAAGGATTTAACTTCATTCTTAAAATCAGTATTTATTTTATCAAGTGTTGCTAAATTTTTCTTTTCGATTGCAACTATGCTCTTATTTGGAAGCCTGTTTTCGGTCGTAAATATGCTTTCGCTTGGAAGTTTATTCAGGTCTTTACTATCTTTTCTAATTGAGATGGAGGGTTTTTCATCAGCAATAGTTGGAGCTATTGTTGTAGAGTTTACATTTGACTTTTTATCATCAAGCAATGGGGTGACTTTTGATTTTATATCCGTCTTTTCTTGAGTTCTGCTTAGGACATCATTACTTGGTAAGATTTTTTGCTCATCTAGATTTGATATAGAGATAGGTTTTTTGTCTAGGCTATTATCAATGTGTTTATCTTTAAGTTTGCTCGTGTCATCTAAGATCAGACCCTTATCGTTTGTTCTTGTCGTTGTTTTTTCTACAGTCTGATTTTGAGATTTTTCATCGATGAGAAAAGATTTATCTTTAGCTGTACCAATATTGTTTTCATCGTTATCAATTTTACTAATGGATCTACTTTGTTTGGAGGTGATTTTTTGCTCATCAGTAATTGGTGTGGAGATAGATTTTTTTAAAATCTTTTCCTCTATCTTTTCTTTGGAATTTAAGTCCAAACTCGGCTCATTTTTGATGGTGGCTTTAAGGTTTTCTTCAGTTTGTAATTTTTTATCGGTGGTAAAAGTTTGATCTTTAATGATGTCTAAAGTTTTTTTGTTGTCCACTGAAGTTGAAGTGATATTCCTATGCTTAGAAATGCTTTTCTGCTCATCCTCTATTGCTGAAGTGATGGGTTTTTCAATAATCTTTTTGTTTGGTTTCTTATCATCAATTATTTGATTTATCTTTGCTTCATCATTAATATCTGGTGTTGTTATTTTGACGCTTTCACTAGTTTTTTTATCGCTTTGAATATTCTCATCTTGGTTCATAGATGACTTTATTATATCTTTTTTGATATTGGTTTTAGTGTTTTTATCAATAGATTGACCCACAATGGAATTGCTCACAATGGAATTGCTTGCAGGGGTTTTTTCACTTGTGATATTATTAAGGGTGAGTAGGTCATTTTTAGTTGGTTTTTTATTATCTTTGAAATTGCTGTCTATGCCTATTTTAGGCTCTTGTTGGCTTGTTTTTAAAGGGTCTTTTGCAAGGTCATCTAACTTAATATTTCTAGTTGTTTTTGAAAAATCATTAAGTTTAGATCCTTCATTCTTTTCAAGAATAGAGGGTTTTATTGCATCATTTGTTATGGATTTTTTAGTCTTCTTAAAAGTTGAAAAACTATCCGTGAAATTGGTTTCTAAAATATCCTTGGTTTGAGAAAGTGGAGGGTTTTTGAAAAAAGAAACCTCACCAAAAGAAGGGATTGGCTTCTCACTGCTACTTTGCTGATGGTCGTTACGGATAGAATTTTTTGTATTTGTTAAAATGCTGGCTGACATGCGGGAAGTTGTAGTAAAATTATTTTGCCCCCAATCAGAGGTAATTTGAGAATCGTTAGTTGTTTGAATTGGGTATTGTTGATTAATTATGGTTTGGGTTGTTTTTGATTTAGCATTATCGGTAATGTTGACTTGCCCATCACTGCTTCTACTCTGTTTTGTTTTTATATTGTCAGTTATATTTAACGGCTCATTCTTCTGCTCGTCTGAAGTAATCTTAGTTTTTTGTAAAAGTTCGCTCTTTTGATCTATTTCAATAGAGATGGCTTTATTGGTGTCTTGCTGATTTATTTTAACTTGTGCTTGGCTAGAAGTTTGGAAGTTTGATTGTTGTTGACCTGTTTCGCTATTGAGGCTTTTGTTTTTTTTGTCTGTTTTGGAGGAAACGACTTTATCTGGATTGCCTGTGTTTTTTGGTAAGTTTTCTCTAAAAGATGGCTGTATATCTTGTTGCTCTTGAGAAACTGGTGTTTTGATTTTCGCACTTTCAATAGCTAACGCAAACGCATCTCCATCTTTGAGATCGCTTGTTTTGTTACTTTCACTAATAATGAAAGAAACTGGTTTAGCCATAGGTTAACGCCTCTTTTTAAGAGTGGTTTTTTAATTATGGCAATTTTTGAATAATTTTGAGAAAAATACTATCCGTATAGATTACTTAGAATTATTTTTTGTAGGAAAGTTCAAAATATAAATAAATGGCTAATGCTTATTAATTATAATCATTAAGTGCGTTGATAGGTATTTGCTCAAGTGGATTTTCATTTGTGTTTAAAAATGCTATTTTAACAAACTGCTTAGCGTAAATTACGCATGAAATAATAGTGATAAATAAAGAGGGCTGCATGACAAACATTGGACTAAATACGGTTCTGCAACCTATCGAACAGATATTATCAAAAGTATCTTCAGTAGATAAAAATCCAATTAAACCATCTGATTTGCCTCAGCCGCAAGATATTGCTGCCGATAAGGCTATTGCAGCCAAGCAGGCTGATGCAAATAATGCATTTTTTAAGTGGGATAGAGTAAAAAAATCAACTCCCTTAAAATCAATAAACCCAGTTGAAGCCATAGATTTAGCTCCCTTAAAAGGGCTATCAAATGAAGCATTAATTACTAAACTTTCAGCAATTGAGTTATCGCTAAATAAGGTTGAAAGTTTTGCCATTGATGAGCAAAGTTTAGCTGAGGTGAATTTAGGCCGCATGATGATTGGTGAGCAAATTAGAAGGTTGATGCTTATAGTTGAGGGTAAAAATTCTCAACATGGAATTGCCCCAAAAATTAGCATTCCAACTATTGAAATACAGGAAATTCCTTATGAGTGATAGATCAGATAGTTTACAGGAAAATTTTTGGGGACAGGAGCAAGAGGATTTTGGGCAAGCTAGTTTGAGCAGTAATAGTTTTGTGCAAACAAAAACTCAAAATTTGGGAAGTCTGCCAAAGCTGTTGAACAAACAAGACGTTAAATTATTAAATGCCCTTGCTTTGATGCAATTAAATTATGGCCAGGCTCATGAAGCCGTTGCACTTTTGCTTTTATGTCGACTTAACGAACCTGAAAATCTGCAAACTTTGCGATTATTAATTAGAGCCTATATCGCTAATGAATGGTGGGATAAGGCAGACGAGGCAATAAAAGAATTTAAGTTTCACTCTAGTAATGCAAATCCATTAGTGCAGCTTTTTGATGCGTTGAATTTACTTGGGCAGTTAAGAATTGAAGAAGCTCGCACTCAGTTTAAAGTTTTTTGCAATTCCAAACTAAGGATTGCTAGCTAATGGAAATGCTCAATCAAATAGTTACAAAAATCGCCATGAGAAAAGATTTGGCTCTGGTTTTATTGCTGATGATAATCATATCAGTGATGATTTTGCCATTGCCAACATTCCTAATGGACGCTTTGATTGTGGTGAATATGTCTTTGACTATTCTTATTTTGATGGTTTCAATTTATTTGCACAAAGCCGAAGATTTCTCGGTGTTTCCAACGGTAATTTTGCTAGCAACAACCTTTCGCCTTGCAATTTCAATTTCAACAACTCGCCTAATTCTCTCTCAAGCAGATGCTGGTGCAATTATTGAAACATTTGGAATTTTTGTTACGCAAGGGTCTGTAGTTGTTGGTTTGGTAATTTTTATTATCATCACTACAGTGCAGTTTATTGTTGTTACCAAAGGTTCAGAACGTGTTGCCGAAGTTGCCGCTCGTTTTACGCTTGATGCTATGCCTGGTCGACAAATGAGCATTGATGCCGAATTAAGAAATGGCGATATTACCCAAGCGCAAGCCTCGCAAAAACGTATGGATTTAGAAAAAGAAAATAAATTTTTCGGGGCGATGGACGGCTCAATGAAATTTGTTAAAGGTGATGCAATCGCTGGTATCATCATCATTATTGTTAACCTTGCTGGCGGGTTTGGGATTGGAACAATCTCAGAGGGAATGTCTGCAGGAGAAGCTGCAAGTGTATATTCTAGACTAACTGTTGGTGACGGGCTTGTAAGTCAGATCCCAGCATTATTGTTGGCAATTTGTGCTGGCTTGGTGATAACTCGAGTAGTTTCAAAAGATCAAACTGACCTTGGAACAGAAATTGCTTCTCAGCTTGGTGGCTCAAGCAGAACATTGATTGTCGCAGGTGTTATCCTTGCAATGCTTGGTTTTGTTCCTGGTTTTCCTATTGTGTTATTTTTACTTGTATCTACATTATTTATAGTTTCTGGAATTTTCATTTATAGAAAAGACAAGAGAGAGCAAGATCAGCAGAGTGCCCAAGCTAGTATTGAAGACGACAGTGCTAATGCACAATCTTCAAGTGAAGATGGGCAAGCGGTTAAGCCTGAAGATGTTCAAGTCAATCAAAATGATATTGTTAGGATTGGGGTTGGTAGTGAGTTGATTGCTTCATTAAATCACAGTGAATTTGTGAATAGGCGAGATAGTTCACTAGCAAAGATTACACAAGAGTTTGGGCAGTTTCCTGCAAGGTTTGGCTTTTACCAAAATGATAGTCTTGATCCGTATGGGTTTGAGATAATAATTGAAGGTGTGCCTGTATTGTCTACAAAAATGCAGCCAAAGAGTGCGCTTGTGGTTTGTGAAAAACAGTTGCTTGAGTTATTGGCATTGCCACTAAACCCTCCTGAGGCTGGTTGGCCAATAAGGTCAGCATATTGGGTTGAAGATACTGACCTAAATAAACTAGATGATGCTGATGCTCAGATAATGAGTAATACACAAATTATTGTTGATGTGACGATTTATTATATATTAAAAAATGCAGCACAATTATTTGGATTTGCACAGATTGAGCATATTTTGCAATTGCTTAAGAGTGAGCATCCGCAATTAGCAGGTGAAGTTGAGCGACAAGCTAATGTTACACAATTGTTAGACATTATTAGAAAGTTAGTTGATGAATCAGTGCCGATTTATTCAAGGAGGCTGTTTTTTGAAGGACTAGTAGATTCTATTAGTAAAACTGGAGGCTCTGTTGATATGAGTGAGCATATTCGTCATGCTTTGCGCCGCCAGATTTGTCAACATTTTGCGGGAAGTGATAATTATATTGCAGCTTATGTGATTGAACCTGATTTAGAAAACAGATTGCGTAAAATGTTAAAAAATGAAAAAGATGCTCGCTTTTTAGCAATTGATGCTCAGACCTCTAATTCTATTTTAGCTCAAATTGCAAGAATAACAGATGCAGAGGCAATAAGTGTAAAGCCGCCTCTTATTGTTACTTCGGCAGATATTCGCCCACATTTAAGAGCTTATTTGAAAAAGCATAATTCTGATTTGAATGTTTTGGCATTTCAAGAGATTTCAGATGAGTTTCACTTGCGCCCAATTGGCACTATTTCGCTAGTGGATTCTGGTGTAGAAGGTGACAAACAAGACAGCTCGCAAGCTGCATAAAAAATAAATATAAAAGTTTTGAAAATTAAGTATAAAGACGATAAATTTGCAAATCTGTAAAAAAAACTGTATAAAGGTTGTAAGTTTAGTTAAAAAAGTGTATACAAAAGTTGGTTGCGAAACAGCAATAGGAGTTTTATTATGATAGATGGTATTGGTGGAGCAGGTCAGCTTGCTTCTATGAAGGCGAACGAACAGCAGCAATTAGATAGTCAAACGACTAGTGCTGAAGCTGATAAAGCGGCCTTTGATAATGCGCTTTCTGAAGCTCTTAATGGCGATGCAATTGTTTCTATTGGTGCTTCGATTATGATGCCCTCTTTGAATATGATGAGAGAAGCAGGCAAAGAAGAAGCCTAATCATATCAATTTGTTAGTAGCGGTTAGCCTTTTTTTTAAGGCTTAGATTTTGTGCGCTTTTTTTCGGCTTGGCTAGCCTATTGTAAAATTCGGCCTGTTTATTGTAAATTTGTAAGGTGTAATATGATAGACCCCATTTCTTCTGTATCTGTTGGATCTAGCGCAGCTATCCCCACTAATGTTGATGCGGAACAATTATCTCAAGCAACTAAGACAAATGGCTCAAGTGAAACAAGTGTTAGAGCGGTTGATTTAGATCCTGTAAATCTTTCAAATCCGATGAATGAAGGGTCTGTTGGAAATATGATGGGCTCAATCCATAAGACTTTAGATGGATATAGCAGTTATGATTCTGCAAGAATTGAGCCCTCTGCTGTTGATAGTATTAAATCAGAAATGCAGCCTGATTTTCAATCAGCCCAGTTAGATGGCTCTTCATCTAATAAGTCTACTGAAACATCTATGCAAATGCTTGAAAATGCCTTTGGTAGAGCATCTTTTGTCGCTATGGTAAGTCAAGTTGTTACTGGCGTTGGTGGTGCGGTAAAAATGTTAACACGTCAGAGTTAAGATGCGTGATTAGGCTTCAATGCTTATTGAAGTTTTAATCAAAAGCTGGGTAATGGAGTAATAAATAAATGCGTGTTTTAGCTATATGGGAGTTTATTTCTTCTAAAAAAACTTACCTAAAGCTGTTTAGCGTGATTTTATTTGGTCTACTTCTAAGCGGCTGTAAAGAAGAATTATTTAGCGATATAAGTGAAAGTCAAGCCAATGAAATGATCATGGTTTTGGGGGAGCAGGGAATTGATGCTTCTAGAGCAAGAACCGATGATGGAAAGTTTAATTTAAGCATTGAACGTTCGAAATTTGCTGATGCAATGCTGATTTTAAAGGCTAATGGGCTACCGGGAAATACTTATCAATCCTTAGGTGAGGTTTTTAAATCAGATAAAATTATTTCAACTCCTTTTGAGGAGCGTGCGCGTTTTATGTATGCTTTAAATCAGGAAATGGCTCAGAGTATTACTCAAATTCATGGCGTTGTTTCCTCTAGGGTTCATATTACAATCCCCGAAGAAACTCCCTTTGCAAATTTTAAGAGCGATGCAAAGGCATCAGTTTTCATTTATTATGATCCAAAAGTTGATATTGTTCAATATATCCCTGTTATTAAAAATCTTCTCACTAAATCTGTAGATGGTTTGGTTTATGAAAATGTAACAGTTGCATTGTTTGATTCAGTATCTGCAGATCAAGGTGCAAATGCTTCTTTTAAGAAAAAAGAAAGTAAAAACTATTTGCCATTAATTATTTTCTTAATCATTAGCTCTGGGGCATTTTTTGTATTGAGCAGGTTGATATGGAAGCCTTTACAAAATGAGCCTAAGACTGAATTTTTAGAAGACGCAAAGCCTAAAGAGTCTTAATCATGAGAGATGGTGAGATAAATAAACATTTTGAATTGAATAGTTCAGATATTGATCCTGATTGGCTTAGATCATGGATCAAGAGTGTTCCTGATGAAGCTCTTAGGGTTGAAATAGAAAATAATCCAAGAGTGAATAATAAAGTTGTTGAAAATGTCCTTTTAGCACATGGTCTTGCTCCTTTAATCAAAGATGAAATTGATGAAGATGTTCAAAATATCTGTAATATTTTAAAAACAAACAAAGATAAGTTTGTTGATTTATGCGGCCTTGCTCTAATGGGGAGCATGTTGCGAAAAATTGTTGATCCAAAAATATTGGCAAAATATATAATTGTTTTTAATAAGGAACTCTTGCAAATTTCTATGAAGGCAGAGATAGATTATTTAGAATATTCGCATCTCTCGATTGAAAAAGATCAATTGGCTGAGTTTGTAAAAGATGCTGGAATGCGTTGTGTGGCAGGCTGGAGCTGGGGTCTTCCTGCGTCTGCAAGCCTATATGTTAGATTATTATTGCCAAAAACTTATTCTAGCTCTGCTATGAAGGCAAAGGCAATTGAGCATGAGAAAGCAAGAGAAACTGTTTATGCGATTGCAAAAGCATTTAATAGACAAGAAAAACGTTCAGACGTTGATGCTGCAATAATATAGGAGTTTATGATGGTTTATCAGGGGCAGATAATTAAAGCCAAAAGAAATATTGAACAGCAAAAGCAGAAAGAAAATATCTCCAATGCTTCAGAAGTTGTTGTTTCTAAAAACTCTAAAGAAGTAGAACTTACGCTTGAGGACGCAAAAAAACAGGCCGAGCAAATTCTACAAAAAGCCTATGTTGAGGGAAAAAAAAGAAGTGATGAAATCATTGCTGAAGCTAAGGCTAAAGCAGAAATGATTGCCCTTAGTAAAGCTGCACAATTGAATAAAGATTTCACTGAGGAGCTTGCTGGGGTAGAGGGAAAACTTGGCAAAATCATTGCTGATTGTGTGAGGAAAATAATTGGTGGTTTGCCAGAAAAAGATATTGAAAGATCAGTGTTAAAAACTGCCTTGCGTGAATATGGCCAACATCATGTATTGTCAATAAAAGTAACTTCGAAAAGTTTTGATGAGGCTTGGTGGGAAAATTGGCGATGGGCAAAGGATAATAATTTAGATAAATCTTTGTTTGAAAAAGATAACTCTATGGAAGATGGGCGTTGTATTGTTAATTTTGCCGGCCATGAAATCGATATTGGTGTAAAGACACAATTAGATGCTTTGGAAATTGAGGCTTGTAAAAAATCTAGTAATATAGCAACTAAACGACATGAAAAAAATCCAAAAATAATAGAAAATCCAAAGGATTGATTTCATGAGTGGCTTGCTTGCTAAAAGTGCAAATAATATTGGCAATAAGTTAAAGGTTGCTAATTTTCCTGTTTCTATTGGGCGAGTAATTGAGGCAAATTCTGCTCGGATTTTAACAAGTTTGCAAAATACTTTTATTGGTGAAATATGTAATATTGTTAGCCCAATGAATGACTATTTTTTATCTGCACAAACAATTTCGATAAAAGATGGAAATGCAATATTAGCCCCTTTGGGTGATATTTCAGGCATGCCCAGTGATGCACAAGTTATACCTACGGGAGAGCCTTTTAAAATCCATGTGGGTGACGCTTTACTTGGGCGTGTGCTTGATGGTCTTGGCCAGCCGCTTGATGGTGAGCCGTTGCATGAGGAGCGTCTTATTTCAAGGCTAATTACACCAGAATCAATTTCTCCTATGGATAGGCCAGTGATTGATGAAAAATTTGAAACAGGTATTAAAAGTATTGATGGGTTAAATACGCTTGGTATTGGCCAAAGGGTTAGTGTTCTTGGTGATGCTGGGGCAGGTAAGTCTACGATTTTAGCCATGCTTGCAAGACATTCAAAAGCTGATGTTGTTGTTTTGGTGCTTATTGGTGAGCGTGGTAGAGAAATTCGGGAAATGTTGGATCGGCAGTTGCCGCCTGAGGTTAGAAAGAATTGTGTTGTTGTTGCTTCAACTTCAGAAAAACCAGCAATGGAGCGTCTAATGGCTTCTCACCTTGGGCTTTGCATTGCAGAATATTTTAGAGATCAATCAAAAAATGTTTTATTGTTATTTGATAGTGTTACGCGTTTTTCAAGGGCGCAACGCGAGGTTTCACTTGCCGCAGGGGAGGCTGCAATTAGGCGTGGATATACGGCTTCTCTTTATGCTGAATTACCACGTTTAATTGAGAGGTGCGGGAAGACAAACAAAGGTGCTATTACTGCAATGTTTACAGTTTTAACTGAAGCTGAGGGTATTGGTGACCCCATTGCAGAGGAACTTACAAGTTTAACAGATGGGCATATTATTTTAAGCTCAAAACTTGGTCAAAAGGGACATTTTCCAGCAATTGATGTTTTACTTTCCCGCTCAAGATTAATGTCAGAATTAATAACTAAAGAACATCTAGATTCTGCAAATAAAATGCGCTCCCTAATGAATAAATATAATGAAGTTGAGCTTTTGGTTCAGGTTGGGGAATATAATAAGGGGGCAGATGCTGAAGCAGATGAGGCGATTTCAAAATATAAAGACATGATGGAGTTTTTACAACAAACCCCAGATGATATTTTCCATCTTGATGATAGTATTTCTGGTTTGGATAGGATAATGGGCAATGGATAGTAAAGCCATTGAACAATTATTGGGCGCAAAAAAATTGCATGTAGATGTTGCTAAAAAAAACCTTAGCATGGCGCATTTGCATCTTAGTGAAATTGAACAGAATATTCTTGCATTGCAAAGTCAATTGGCACTGATGAAGCAAAATAGTGTAAAGAAACGTCAAGAAGCATTGCAAAAAGCACTGGCGGGAAATGTTAACACAGCTACACATAAGGTTGTTTGCAATGTTTATACGATGATTGATGAGGAAATTTTACTCCATAATAAAAAAATTTGGTCTGAAGAAAGAGCAAAAAGAGCAGCCATTGAGATGGTTAGTAAAGCGCAACAAAAATTAAACCGGTGTTTGCAAAAAGAGCAGAAGATTCAACATGTTGCAGATTCACTTGAGCAAGAAAAACTAGTTCGTGATGAGTTAATTAGTGAAAATACTGAACAATAAAAGCCAATTAGCGGCAGTTTTTTTAATATTTCTTAAAAAAAACTTATAAGGTTAAAGCATATTACATCTTTGAATGATTGATTATGGTTAATTAAGATTCGTAGGCGTGGATATGACACTGAATAATTATAAAAAAATATGGCGAGATGCAGCACCAAAACTTGCGTTTAATGCACATGGTTTTGAAGCTGAAATTATTTTAGATGAAAAATCAGATCCTATAAAAATGACAGCGCCTGTATTGATTGAGGCGATGATAGATCACAAGAATTTTAGCGTTTATATAGAGCAGAATCTTGTTGAGAATATTTTTGCCAATTCTCAAGCTAATATTTCTTTTGGTGAGATGAGTAGGCTTGAATGTGGGGTGGTTTTTGAGCATCTCTTTACTGAGCCACTTCAAAATTTAGAAAAAAAACTTGGCGCAGACATCACAATAATTGGTGTTAGTTTGGTAAAGGAGCTGCCAGAAGAAAATAGGTTTGATTTTTTTGTGAATAGCTTTGGTAATGTGTTTAGTGGTGTTTTTGTAAGTGATGATAACGATATACTTGAAAGAATTTCTAAGGCTTTGCTACCTTTTCAAGTTCCTGGTGAAAAAAACTGCTCAGATATTTGTGATGTAGTGATTGGTCCAATTGATATTATAGAAGAGGATTTGGCTGAAATTCAAGTGGGCGACTTGGTGAGTTTGGGGCAGAAGGTTGATAAAGAAATGCAGGGGTATATTTATCGCCAAAGCGGAACAATATGGAAAGCTATGCTTGAACCATCAGTTTCAGTTATCACTTCTGGCCCTCAAAAAATATCATCACTTTTACCAAAAAATAGTCATACTAAATCTGTTGGAATAAAGATTGGAACTCTAAATATACCAGCTAGTAATATTTTGGGTATGAAGATTAAGGATAGTTTTAAAATTGAGCGTTTGGCAAATAATGAGGCTCTTTTAATACTTGATAAAAATATCATTGCTAGTGGTAATTTGCAGCATGTTAATAATGTTATTTGCTTGGCTGTTAATAATATAGGAGAAGCAAATGCAAATAGGTGATCAAACCTTTAGTGCGCTTGTTTTATTATTTGCTGTTGGATTGCTTCCGCTAGCAGCTGTTACAGTTACCGCATTTGCAAAAATAGCAATTGTGCTTGGCTTGGTTCGAAATGCGCTTGGAATTCAACAATTACCACCAAATATTGTTATCTATACTTTGGCTGTAATTCTTGCAGGTTTTGTAGCTATGCCAGTTTTAACCCAAGGCTATAATGCAATAATAAATGAGGGCATAACCTTTGCTGATATTGAAGAGTGGAAATTAGCTGGAACATTAGTTTTAGAGCCATTAACGGCGTTTTTACTCAAGCATACTGACCCCCAGCAATTAGCATTTTTTAAGGCTTCGTCTGAAAAAATTTGGGAGGGAAGTAGTGGTTATGTTGCTAATGATAATTCTATTGCAATATTAGCACCAGCATTTTTGTTAAGTGAATTAACTAGGGCTTTTGAAATTGGGTTTTTATTATATCTACCGTTTTTAGCCATTGATATAATTGTAACTACAATATTGGTGGCACTTGGTATGATGATGGTTCCTCCAACAACTATATCAATTCCATTTAAGCTATTATTGTTCATTTTTTTAGATGGCTGGAGCAAGCTGGTTCATGGCTTGATTTTAACTTATGCATAAACATACAGGTTTGAATAATGTTTGAAACAACAATGATGACTTATCTTTATGACGTGTTGTATGCAACCGCTATTGTTTCTGTGCCGCCATTGCTGATTGCAACTTTAGTTGCTTTTTTGATTGGCCTATTTCAGGCAGTTACTCAAATTCAAGAACAGACATTGCCTCAAACTATAAAAATGTTCGTAATTGCGTTTATTTTAGTATCATTTGGGGCTTCTTTACTTGCGCCTTTATATACGGTG